>ERZ1034425.1-NODE-1-length-142457-cov-5.041011_pt1 | contig 142457 bp, 122 predicted proteins | sample MGYA00520608_ERZ1034425 | MGnify/ENA primary metagenome ERZ1034425 (study PRJEB33736, sample SAMEA104288488) | Azolla rubra | place: Australia | collected 1985 | study: EMG produced TPA metagenomics assembly of the PRJEB19522 data set (Is there foul play in the...
CCGGCATTCAGCGCGAGCAGGTTCGTCTGGAAAGCGATCTCGTCGATCACCGAGATGATCGTTGCGATTTCATGCGAGGAGGCTTCGATCTTCTGCATGGCGATCACGGCGCTGCGAACCACTGCGCCGGATTTCTCTGCGCCGTCCCGGGCCCGGGCGACCAGGTCTCCGGCTTCCCGCGCCCTGCGGCTCGAATCCTTGACCGCGGTGGTTATTTCCTCGAGCGCTGCGGCCGTCTGCTCGATCGACGCCGCCTGTTGGGCGGTGCGGCGGGCCAGGTCGTCGGCGGAGGCGCGGATCTGGCGGGCGCCGGCGTCGATGCCCTCGGCGTTTCGGGCCACCTGGCCGAGCGCGCGTTCGAGCCTGTCGGCCGAGCCGTTGAAGCTGATGCGGACCGCGTCGAGGCGTGGCGCAAAGGCCGCTTCGATCCGGTAGCCGAGATCCCCCTCGGCCATCCGGTCGAGCGCCTCGCCGATCGCCGCCACGGCCGAACCGATCTCGCTGGCCTCCTCCTCGCTGGCGCGCTCGCGTGCGCGCCGGTCCCGTTCGGCAGCCATGCGCAGCGCTTCCGCTTCCTCTGCGAGCCGCCGGCGCTCCACACCCTGGCTTCGGAACACCGACACCGCCTTGGCCATCTGGCCGACCTCGTCGCCCCGCGCCTGACCCGGAACGCTGTCCTCCAATTCGCCTTCCGCCATCGACAGCATGCGCGCCGAAAGTTTCGCAATCGGCTGGGTGACGCCCTTGGTCGCGACGACGAGCGAGAGGCCGATGACGAGTAGGAAGAGCGCTGAAAGGCTTGCGACGCAAGTGAGGATCGTCGTCTGGGCGCGATCGGAAATGGCCTGGGCGTTCACAAGCAGGTTGGCGGCGTTCTGCTCGTTCCAGTCGCGGATATCTTTGCGCCAGGCCGCGATCTCCCGCGCCACCTGCTCGGCAATGCCCACAGCGTCCTGGTCGCGTCCTTTGCCGTGGAGATCCAGAACTTGATCCGACCGGGCGATGATGGACTGCGAACGGCGGGCAAAATCCGCGATCGTGCCGGCATGCTCAGGGGTGAGGCTCGAGGCCGCAGCCAGACGCTCGGAAAGCCCCTTCACGTTCTTGGCGTAATCGGCGCGGGCGCCATCGGCGACTTCCGGAGACTGCGACAGAAGGATCTGGTCGACGGCGTATCCGATCGCCAGAAGCGCGGTGTTGGCGCGAAACATCTCGATCGCCGCGCGACTGTCGCTGCGCATGAAAGCGGAATAGGTCGCATCCGCCTGCCTGTATTGCAACGCCAGGATCGCCGTGCCGGCAATGCCGATCGCGCAGATCGGCAGGAGGAGGCAGAGAATCTTGGCGCGGATGCTGATGTGAGCGAGAAGGGACATGATGACCTCGTCAGGGGGGACAAGCGTCCGCCTTCGACCGGCGGGCGCATTGCGCGAACACCCCCATCCGCGCTTCTCGACGACATAGATTAGATACGGGTCATGAAGACGCGGTAGCCAGGACGCGGTCTCTCCATAGGCTTCGGTCAGGAATTCTGAGCGATATCGGCTCAATCGGCCGTCAGCGGCGAGAGGTTGCGCATTAAATGCTCAGGGGTGAGTGGGGCTTGCCTGCCCTGCGCGTCCTTCGCAGGCCGCCGGTCTCCAAAAGTTCGGATGTCGGCGATGTCAGAATCCCGCGGTCATGCGGAACATCGGCTGCAGGGCGACCTGAACCGGCGTGTTGTCCGCTTCCACCTTCATGATGTCGGCCATGAAATCCCACCAGCGCCGGACGACCGCCTCCTTCGGCAGGGAGTCCATGTCGTGGTGCGCGCGGCGCACGAGATAGGCGAAAAGGTGATGGGTCTCCTCATCGAGCCAGATCGAGTAATCCTCGACCCCGGCTGACTGCAGGAGGCTCCGGAGTTCGGGCCAGATATCGTCATGGCGACGCTTGTATTCGGCTGCCTGCCCCGGATTGAGAATCATGCGAAAGGCGATCGTTTCCATATGGCGCTCCTTGTCGTCTGATGCCGGCGCGCCGGCTTGACAGGAATCAATACCGGCAGCCGCCCTGTCCTGTAGCCTTAGCGCATTATTAGGCGCACGGCAGAGGAGACCGTCATGCAGACAACGCCCATCATCCGATTTCATGGGGCCGCAGGCACGGTGACGGGCTCCTGCTTCCGGTTGGAGGCGAATGGACGGGAGATCCTCGTCGACTGCGGCATGTTCCAGGGTTCGAAGACAGAGAAGCAGTTGAACTACCGCCCCTTCCCCTTCGACCCGCGCAAGATCGACTGCGTGGTGCTCACCCATGCCCATATCGATCATTCGGGCTTGCTGCCAAAGCTCGTCAGGACGGGGTTCGACGGTCCGATCCATGCGACGCCGGCGACGGTCGATCTCTGCAGCGTGATGTTGCCGGATTCCGCCCATATCCAGGAGATCGAGGTTGATCAGCTCAACCGGCGCAATCGCCGCCGGGGCCGTGACGCGGTCGAGGCGATCTACACGGCCGAAGACGCCGAGGCGACGCTCACCCAGTTTCGCCCGCTTCGGCTCGGCGAATGGCGAGACCTCGGCGGCGACATCCGGATCCGGCTTTGGAACGCGGGTCATCTTCTGGGATCGGCGTCTGTGGAGATGGAAATCGGAAGCGCCGAGCCGATGCGCCTGCTGTTCTCTGGCGATGTCGGACCATCGCACAAACTGCTGGAAGACGATCCCGAGGCGCCGCGGTCCTGGGACTATGTGATCTGCGAAAGCACCTATGGCGATCGAGAGCGGATCGACGCCAGCGAGGAGGCAAGGCGCAACGCGCTCCGCGACGTGGTGAACGCCGCCGCCCGCCATCAGGACGGCGCTCTCATCATTCCCTCCTTCGCGGTGGAGCGGACGCAGGAACTGCTGGCCGACCTCGTTCTTCTCGCCGACCGAAACGACATCCCGACCTGCCCCATCATCATCGACTCCCCGCTCGCCACCCGCGCCACCGAGATCTTCAGCGCCCATGCCGGCGAACTCGACCAGGGCGAGCTCCTGCTCCGCGCCCTGCGCTCCCATTCCGTCCGCTTCACCGAAAGCGTCGAACAGTCGAAGGCCGTCGACTTCATCCATGGCTTCCACATCGTGATTGCCGCAAGCGGCATGTGCGAGGCCGGCCGAATCCGTCACCGGCTGAAAAACTGGCTCTGGCGCGAGGAGGGGACCGTCCTGCTGGTCGGATACCAGGCAGCCGGAACCCTCGGCCGGATTTTGCAGGAGGGCGCCGAAACGGTGCGCATCCAGGGCGAAGAGATCACTGTCAGGGCGAGTATTCGCTCGATCGACGCCTATAGCGGCCACGCCGACGGGGCCGAACTGGCGACGTGGCTGGATGAGCGGCGTCCGGTGCGCAAGGGACTGTTCCTGGTGCATGGCGAGGAGGCCGCCATTGCCGGCATGCAGGCGCGCGCAGGCGGCGTCGTCGATCCCTCGATCATACACGCGCCACGGATCGACGGCGCCTTCCGGCTCGACGAAACGGGACCTGTCGATCTTTCGCCGCAAGCCGAAGCCCGTCTCGATCCGATCCAGGTCGGTCACCGCGACTGGAACAACGATTTCCAGGTCCTCTTGCAGGATCTGCAGGCGCAATTGCGGCTTGCGGCGAACGACAAGGCGAGGTCCGTCATCTTGCGCAAGATCCGCCGCGCGCTTCAGACGTGACAGGTGGCGTCAGACGTCGCGGGAGGAGTGTGGCGGGACCGTATAAGACGTCCTAGTCGCAGGCGGCGCGCCGGACCAGGCAGGGGCGTTCGAAGCGCCCGGACCAGAGGCCGCGCCTGGCGCGCTCGGCGTCCTGCTGCTCACGCGCATAGCGACCCTTGGAGTATTTCGGCCAGGCGATCGCAAGGCCCTGGAGGACGAGAAACCGATTGACGTCGCGGCCGTCTGCGCGCTGGCATATCCCGACCCAGCGGTCCCAGCTCTTGCCGGTGATGACGCAGGTCGTTGGTCGCGATCGAGCAAGGAAGGCGTCCAGCGCCTCTGCGGCGGCGCGCCCGCAGCGATAGGGCGCGCCTTTGCCATCGGCGCATGTCTGCCGGGATTCTGGCGCGTCGATCCCGTCGAACCGGATGCGCTCGCCGGCGATCTCGATCGTATCGCCGTCGATCACCGAAGCGCGGCCCGCGATTTTATCGGCGCTGACGGCAAGCGCCGGCATTGCCGGCGCCAGTGCGATCAGAAAGACCCAAGGCCTTATGGTTCTACGCGACATGGCGCTCTCCTTCGCATCCGGTGTGTCTCGGCCTTTAACGCCGCAGGGCGAGAAAGGCGAGTTCTGCCGAAGGGTCGGCCCGCATCGGCAGCGTCGGGCCGAAACAAAAGCATATTGAGCTGCTGAAGCTCAGCCTTCGCCAAAGTTGTCCAGGTTGATAGCGAATAAATACCAATAGATGCATTTGTCGTTTCGGACATGTTTATTTGAGAAACACAATATTCAGTCCTCATCAGCGATATTCTCTCAAGCAGAACGGCGTGTGTCTTCCGATATGCGCCTCGATCTTCTTGAATGGGTGGGAGCCAGTATCGTCGATGGACATGAGCATTACGGATTCGGGGACCAACCGTCTGGTGGACGACGCGCTGCTTCGGCTGGCTTACAAGAACAGCACCGCCAACATTCTCGTCAATGTGACGGCTGGCCTCGGGTTATCGCTTATCGTCATGGAATATACCGAGCATCCCCGGGACCTTGCGCTCTGGTGGGGGCTTCTGTCTGTGGTCACGGTCATTCGCCTCGGTTTCGCGCTCAGCTTCAAGCGTCTGCATCCGGAAGGCAGCGAATTGACGCGCAGCCAGTGGCGAAAATGGGCGGCCATACATCCTCTCGGCCTCGCCTGCGCGCTGCTTCTCTGGATCTTCATGACCCATTATGCCCTGTCTCTGCCCCAGAGCGAGGCGCAATTCTCGGCGCTGATCGTGGTGGCGGCGCTCGCCGCCGGCGCGACCGGGATCCTGGCGCCGTTGGCCGTGACAGGGCAGGCCTATATCGCGGTCATGCTGCTGCAAGCCGCCGCCCAGTTGATGATGATGCCCCAGCCGCCCATTCTGCTCGCGGTGCTGGCCTGCGTCTTTCTCATCGTGATGATCGTCGCCATCCGCAACAACCACGCCGTCCTGCGCCGCTCCCTGATTTACCAGCATCACAATGAAACCCTGATCCGCGAACTGGAACAGGAAAGACATTCGCTCGAGGCCAGAGTGAAGGACCGCACGGAGGCCCTGCAATACCAGGCGGAACATGATCGGCTGACAGATCTCTTCAACCGCGAGGGGCTGGAGCGCTGGCTCAGGAACACCCGGATCGCCGAGAGCGAAAGGGTTGCAGTGATGTTTCTCGACCTCGATCACTTCAAGCAGATCAACGATGGGATGGGTCATGCGGTCGGAGACAAGGTGCTGATCGCAGTCGCCGAGCGTCTTCGCATGGCGATCCCAAAGAAGGCCGCGCTTTGTCGCTGGGGCGGGGATGAGTTCGTCCTCGTCTCTCCGGTCGCCAAGAACCGCAGCAAGGCCACTGTCAATGATCTGTTGAAACGTGTTCGGTGCGCCGTGGAAGCTCCGCTCGATGTCGCCGGTTCGATCCTGCATGTCAGCTTCAGCGCGGGCGTCTCGCTGCCGGCGCCGGAGTCGTTTTCAATCGCCGCAGCCATCAGAGCGGCCGATCTTGCGGCGGCCGAAGTCAAGCGCAATGGTCGCGGCAGCGCGTGCTTCTACTGCGATGAGCTCGCTGTCACGCAAGAGCGAAAGCTGCGCGTCGCCCAGGCGCTCAAGGGCGCGCTGGATCGCGACGAGTTCACGGTGGTCTTCCAGCCGGTCGTGGACGCGGCAAGCGGGGAGGTCGAAGCGCATGAGGCGCTGGTGCGCTGGACCTGCCCGGACCTCGGACCGGTCGGGCCGGACGAGTTCATCGCGATTGCCGAAGACACCGGCGACATTGCCGAGATCGGCGGCTTCGTGCTGGAGCGCGCGGTCTCGACGCTGGCGAAAGCGGACCCGACGGGGCGCACGAAAGTGGCGGTTAACGCGTCGCTCCGGCAGCTGATCCGGCCGGATTTCATCACCCAGGTCGAGACCGCCTTGGGTCGTTGCAAGCTGTCCGCAGACAGGCTGGTCATCGAGGTGACGGAGTCCATCTTCGAAAGCCGCAATCTCGATACGATCCGCCAGACCCTCGTTCATCTCTCCTGGCTCGGCGTGGGCATCCATCTCGACGACTTCGGGACCGGATACTCGTCCTTGTCGCGCCTGCACGAAATGCCGATCTCCTGCATCAAGATCGACAAGTCCTTCGTCCGCCGGCTCGACAAGCACGCTGTGGCCATCATCGAGGCGAGCGTGCTGATCTCCCACAAGCTCGGGATCCACACGATCGCAGAAGGGGTGGAGACCGAGGAGCAGGCTGTGGCGCTGAGGCTGATGGGGGTCCGGGCCTTCCAGGGATACTTCTATGGGCGTCCGGCCCCTGCGCTCCAGATCCCGCAGCAGGATCCCTCGGGGGCCGTGTCGGCGGCCTGAAGCGCTGGATCATGGCGACGCGATCGGCGTCCTTGCATATCCTGAGCGCCGAAGGTCCTTGCCGCAAATGGCCGTCGGCAGGTGGAAATGAGCATAAAACGCTCAACTGCTCAGCAAGAGTTGCCGCATCGAGGAGCCTGTAAAACTCAAGGATGTAAAATAAGGTTTCACGGCCTCTGTTCTGAACACTCAATATTTAGAAGCTCATAATATTCTGTTCAACATGATCAGCTTGAGCGAGCACAGTATACCGAACTGTGTTGCATGGAACGGGGGTCCGCCCATGCGGATGAAAGGCGTAATGCTGCTGAGATCAGCAATATTGGCGGAAGACGCGTCTCGATCCATTGGCTGGTCCTTGCACGACTGCGGCGTCGCGGACGATGGGCCGCTCCGCCGGCATTTGTCACCTTCATGAGCGTCCGCTGATACCACCATTAAACGCGCAGGCAGCTGCTGCGCACCCGTCCGGCAACCTCTGTCCCCTTCAATCTCTTCCGAGGCACGAATGCGCACTTTTACACCCACATCGCTGGCCACCAAGCTCTTGCTGGTGACCGGCGCAATCGTCGCGGTCCTTCTGATCGCGTCCAGTCTGTTCCAGATCTCCCAGAGCCGCGATCGTGTCGAGGCGCTGATCAGCGCCCAGGCTCAGACCGAAGCAAAGTCGATCGCGGCGACGGTCGACGCGCAGATCGAGACCCTCGCCAGCGCAGCAAGGACGATGGCAGGGGTCATCGGCCGCGGGCATCGCGACAAGGCGCTGGACCGCAAGGGCGTGATAACGGTTCTCGCCTCCAATCTCGAGCAGCATCCGATGGCCTTCGGAAGCTGGTTCGCCGAGGAGCCGAAAGCCTTTGACGGGCGGCAGGAAGAGGTTGCGAAGAACCAGGACCTGGGCGCCAATGACATGGGCATCTTCACGCCCTATTGGTCTAAGAGCAAAACCGGCGAGGCCCGCTTCAGCACCTTCCGCGCCGACTATCCGGCTGAATGGTACGCCATTTCGGCCAAGGAGTTGCGCGGTTCGATCACCAAACCCTATGTCGCCGAGGGAACAGACATACCCACGGCCATGAGTTCGATCTCCTATCCGGTTGTTTCAGACGGCAAGCTGCTTGGCGTCTGCGGGGTCGACGTCTCGCTCGGCATGCTGTCGAACAGCCTGTCGAAGATGACGCCCTTCGGCACGGGCAAGGTGATGCTCGTTTCCCAAGACAACAAATGGCTTGTGGGTCCGAGCCCTGACGTGTTGATGAAAGACTATGACGGACTTGGCGTCGACGAGATCAGGGTCGCGCAAAAAGACGGCAAGATCGCATCCATCCCCGGCCTGACCAACGACAAGGGCGAAACGTTCCGGCGCATGGTCTATCCCTTCCAACTCACCGGGCTCGGGGTCACCTGGGTGCTGCTGGTCGATATTCCGGATGCTGCGCTTTCCGGACCAGTGCGTGACCAGACGATGATGATGGTTCTTGGCGGCCTCGTGCTTCTGATTGCGGTGCTCCTCGGGCTCTATTTTGCTGTGAGGACCTTCGTGAAGCGTCCGCTCGACAGTCTGACAGTCGATGTCGGCATGCTCGGCGCGGGAGGATATGACCAGACCGTGTCCGGGCAGGATCGCCAGGACGAAACAGGCGCGGTGGCGCGCGCGCTTGAGGGTTTCCGTCACCAGCTCGCCCAATCGAAACGGTTGGAGCAGGAATCCGAGTCTACGCGCAAGGCGAGCGAAAGCGAACGCAGCCAGGCCGAGGCGGAACGCTTACAGCATTCTCGCATCCAGCAATTCGTGGTCACGGAGCTCAGCCACGCCTTGGAAAAGCTGTCGAGCGGCGATCTCGCCTCGCGGATCGACGCGAACTTCCCCGTGGAATATGCAAGCCTGAAGAGAAACTACAATGCGGCGCTCCAGAGTCTGGAGGAGACCGTCCGCATGGTCAACAGCGCGGTCGCGACGATCGACGGCGGCACCACGGAAATCAGCAACAGCGCCAATGATCTGTCGCGTCGCACCGAGCAGCAGGCGGCCCAGCTGGAGGAAACGGCCGCAGCCCTCAACGAACTGACCGAGCAGGTTCATTCCAGCGCCGAGAACGCCAGGACGGCGGCCAGCGTGGTGCAGAAGGCCAGCGACGACGCGGAGAATTCCGGAAACATTGTCCGCGACGCCATCGCCGCCATGCAGAACATCGAAACGTCGTCCAGTCAGATCACCAGCATCATATCGGTGATCGACGAGATCGCTTTCCAGACAAACCTCCTGGCGCTCAATGCCGGCGTCGAGGCGGCGCGCGCAGGTGAAGCCGGCAAGGGCTTTGCTGTGGTCGCCCAGGAGGTTCGCGAATTGGCGCAGCGCTCGGCGCAGGCAGCGAAGGAAATCAAGGCGCTGATCAACCAGTCGGGGTCCCAGGTGAGCCAGGGCGTCACCCTCGTCGGCCAGACGGGGGAGACGCTGCAGGCCATTGCGGCGCAGGTGGTGCAGATCAACAGCCTCATCCGGATGATCTCGGTCTCTGCCGCAGAGCAGGCTGTCGGCCTCAAGGAGATGAACGCCGCCATGCATCAGATGGATCAGGTGACGCAGCAGAACGCCGCGATGGTGGAGGAGACGACGGCAGCATCCATGGCGCTCGGCGAAGAGGCGGAAACCCTCAAGGGCCTGGTTGCTCGCTTCCGCACCAGCGATACGGCCGAGGCGTCCGGGCAGTTGCGGGCGATGAGCGCGCGGCTGCGCGCATGACGGGGCCCGGCGCCGCGCATCCTTCCGGTCATGCGGTTTCTTTTTGCCGGGTGGCGACGGAGATCGGCGCTCGGCCGATCTCGACATGCGGCGCGAACAGCGCTCGGCGGAGAATTCGAGCCAATGCAGGATCCTGCAGTAGACAGTGTTCAGGGCTGAAACTATCGCAGTCACGTCGAGACGAACGAGGACACGACTGGCGCGCTCCGCCGCACGGCGCCGATCGTGGGGTCTCGACCCCCCAAAGCCCTCCCTTCCGCGCACCCTCGTCGGGAGGGAGGGTATTTTTTGCCGAGGAGATCTCGCCAGAGCATACAGCGACGAAGCCGGCCATGCAGGATCCTGCAGTCGACGCCTGCGCTGCGGCTCCCTAGATTGTCTCCGTCGAAGCAGACTGGGAGGGGCGATCGACTTTGCACGCCGGAGATCGCCGTGCTTCGACTGCGCTGCCCTCCCTCGGGTCTGGACCTTGAGGGAGGGCGCCTTTTTCATGATCCTGTATAGCTATTGCCTGGAGGATGTCGCGGCTCGGAGCGAGCCCGGCCCCGACTGGGAGCGTGACCGATATTTCACAGACCCGGTTGTCGCACGGCGGACGCTGCTCGACCTACGCTGCGAGGTTCTGTCGGATCCGGACGCCTGCTGGAGAACGATGCGGATGGAACGGCTCGAAATCGCGCCGGTTGGCGAAGAGACGCTTCTCACCCTCGCCAACCATGGCGTCGGCCCCCTCATCCAACGCTACGACGTCCTCGAACGCATCGATTAGCGCCGCCTGGACCCCGCCCTGATCAGCCAACTGCTCTTCTTGCAGAATCCTGCAATCGACATCACGGCGACGCTGGTTCTAGATCGATCCGCCAAGGTCCGCGCCTTGTCCGGGCATCGGTTATGCATGCCTGGGTAATCGCATGGTTCAGGCTCCCTGCCCCTTCCTTCCGGCGCAAACCGCGGAAGGAAGGGGTTTGCCGGCCCTATGCCGCTCCGCGCTGCCGAGAAAATGACGATCCACGCGCTCGTTCAATACCTTTCCGCCTTTGACGAGTGATCGGCAAGCAGCAGGGCCACCATCCGATGCATATCTCCCGATCGGAGCTTTATCGCAGGGTTTGTGAAAAGCCACTGAGCAAGCTCGCGCCGGAATGGGGCGTGAGCAGCATTGGGCTTGCGGCCATCTGCAGGACCCATTCGGTGCCCTATCCCGGCTCGGGATACTGGACCCGGCTGTTGCTGGGCAAGCCGGTGGAGTTGCCGCCTCTCCCGGAAGGAGCGGACATCGAGATTGAGATCTGCCCGCCGGCGCCAAGGCCCGAGAAGACGGAAAGAGCGGAGGGCTCGAAGGCCCGCAAGACGCGACGACCCAAGGAGACAACGAGAGCTCCTCGACCACAGCGTCATGCGCTCCTCTATGGCGTCGAGGAACATCTGCGAAAGACGCGCGAGGTGAAATCCGGAGAATTCCTCCGTCCCTACAAACGACTGCTTCCCGACATGATCTCGTCGGAAGAAGCTCTTCCCAAACTGCTGTCGCTCGCAAACAGCCTGTTTCTGGGGCTTCAGGAAGAGGGCTGGCGGGTGGAGATCGCGCCCGCGGGAAGCAACCACCATCGCAAAGAGGTGAAGGAACAAGAGATCCAGCTCAAGGACCGGAAATATGGCCAATACTATTCGAGCGGCATCTGGGGGCCTGACAGGCCGACAATCGTCCATATCGAAGACGTTCCGATCGGCATCGCGCTGATCGAGATGACGGAACGAGTGACCATGCGCTACGTCAACGGCGACTACTATCGCGAAGACAGCAAGCTGGTGCAGTCGCTGAAGGCCTGGCGGCTTCCCCACACATGGACGACGGAACAGGACATGCCGAGCGGGCGATTCCGGATCGTCGCCTATTCTCCCAAGCGCGGCGTCAACTGGACGCTCAGTTGGCAGGACGACGCCAAGGTCTCGCTGACAGCGATCATTCCGGCGATCATCACTGCCCTGAAGAACGCGACCGGGACGCTGAGGCGACTGATGGCGGAGGAGGATGCAGCGGAGGCGCGGAGAAAGAAGGAAGACGACGAGAGGTGGGAACGGTATCGGCGTGAGGAAGACGCGCGCAGGGTCGGCGAAGCGCTCAAGAGCAGCCAGCAACAGCTCCGAGAAATCATCGACAAATGGAGCGATGCGATGGCGGTGGAAGCCTTTTTCGCCGACGCGGAAAGGCGCCTGTCGACGCTCGATGCCGACCAAAGGCGGCATCTGGAAGATCGCCTGCGGAAAGCGAGGTCCATGCTGGGGACCCTGGATCCGCTCAAGTTCCTGGAGAGTTGGACAGCGCCGGAAGAACGGTACCGTTCGAAGTATTGAGAGCCTGCGCCAGGGCTTCTGCGATCGCGCTAGGAATCCGTCAGCACGCGCACTGCGGTAGCGCAGGCAAAGAACAGGACGGACATCGCGCCTTAAGACAATCTGCGATTCTTAGCATGCATCGCGATGTCTGGGCCGACTGCAACGATCTTCTGTTTCTGCCAGATTGGGTCCCGGTCGGTGGAAACAGATTGGCTCCAGCGCCGGCGCTCTCCTAACGTTCGTAAAAACGTTCAAAATTGCTGCGCGCGCGCTCCGAAGACTTGCGCCTACTGTGAAATTGTATTTCACTCGATATGATCAACTATGAGGCGAAGGCAAGCTGATGGTCCGGTATCTGGCTAAATGGGTTTTAATTCTGTTCGGGCCAGTGGAGGCATTGGCAGGCAAGGTTACGATTGCCACCTGGAACCTCGGCTGGCGCATGGATCAGCAAACCGTCCTTGGGCAATAACCGAGCAGGCAGCACGAACGAAAGAGACCAGGTCCTGGCAATTTCGGATCACGGCCCGATGATCGCCCGGCTGATTTTTTGGAAACTCATCTGTGACGATCAGGAGACGTTACGGAAATTCACGTCTGTATTGATTTAGCGCCGACCCGGGGGAAGATTATGTTACGTCGAAGCTTTTTAAAGCAGGCATCTTTGTCTGCTGTCGCATTGACTGCCGGTTGCGCCCGCTCTAGCCCCACGATACCCGGCGAAGACGTCCCGTTCATTGACGCTCACTGCCATGTTTTCAATGCTTCGGATCTGCCGACCACCCGATTCCTAAGGCAAGTCGTCTTCGAAGATTTTCCCAAACAGTCGGCCGCCCGCATTCTTGCAGTGCGCGATCCAGACGTAACTGACGAATTCATCGCGCTTCTGCTAAAGCTGCTCGGCACGGCTAGCGCACCGACGGCGGATGAGGAGATTACGTTTCTCGACACTGGACAGAATGGAAAAGCGGCCTCACTTTCGGTCGAGAAAGCGCGGGCAGCGGCCGTAGAAGACACAAGCCAGCATCTCCTGGAACTCGACCGGAAGAGACTGCGGATCGTCACGATGGCGGCGCCTGGCGATAGGACAGCGCAATCGTCTACATCCGAGGAAAAGTTCCTCAATTACATGCTTGGTACTCCGATCAAGACGCTGCGCGCAAACGAACCGCTCACGATCGGAGAAGCCCGTAAAGCGAGCCAGCGCGCTTTCCTCAGACAAGATTCCGTCGGTCGTTACCTTAATTGGTTCAGTCTGTTTCGCCTTTACCGCCACGTCCTTGTCGAGCGCTTGGTGCACGATAGCAGGGCGCAGGGTTTCAACCCGATCCTGTTAACTCCCGCGCTCGTCGACTATGATGAGTGGCTGTATGAAGATGTCGACTCCTCACCGTTAAATCGGCAAATGGTGGTGATGGACCGGATTTCGCAGCGCATGGCAAAAGCGAAATCCGGTCCTGTCGTCCACGGCTACATGGGATTCGATCCGCTCCGGGAAGTCGCGTTCAGGAAAGGAAAAAGCAAGGTTAGCTCGCTTGCGACGGCCCGTTCGGCTTTAATGGATCATGGCTTCATCGGCATCAAGCTCTATCCACCTATGGGCTTTCGACCAACGGATAACCAGCCACCATACCCCGATCGAACTGTGAAGAGCTTAGGATTTGAGCCCAGTGGAGAACTCGATGCTGCGCTTCGAGATCTTTACAAGCTCTGTGTCGAGGCTGATGCCCCGATATTAGCTCATGGCTATGCGTCGAACGGTTCCGGTCCAGATTATGCAAAGCGCGGCGACCCTGCCTATTGGATCCCTGTATTCAAGGAGTTTCCGAAACTACGCGTCTGTTTAGCGCATTTCGGTCGTTTCAGCGCCCGGTCGGCGGGTCAGGAAGAAATGCCCTTGCCCAATGGCAGTTGGGAATGGCGGCTGGGCGAATTCATCAGGGAAAACCCTGGGCAGAACGTCGTCGCAGACATCAGTTATTTTTCTGAGGTGCTGTCGGCCAGCTCGAAAGAACGCGATTTGCTTGCCAAGTCATTCAAGGACTGGCTGGTCCAATTCGATAGCGGTTGCGATCATATCATGTACGGAAGCGACTGGATCATGCTCGGGAAGGAGGCAGGGTATGATCGCTATATCAAAAGCGTGAACGCCTTTCTGCGCACCGACTGCGGTTTGTCGAGCGATATCTGCGATAAGATCTTCCGTCGAAACGCGCTTCGTTTCCTTCCTTTAGAAAGGGGAAGCCTGGGGCGCGAGCGGCTTCTCGCCTACTATCGAGCAAACGGATTGGACGAGAGTCGTCTTCCCTCTGCAAGCTCACGCTTGGTAGCCAGCATCTTTGGGAAATGAGCTACGACGACCCATGGCGCCGGTCCAGTACGCCTTGAGCGGATTGGACCATCGACCTGTTATCTCGGAACGCGTGCAAGCGGATAGACGCGGCAGATTGAACTCCTCGCTCACTTGGTAATGTCCGGAAGGGGCCCGGAAGCTGTAGGTCCGGTTCCGAAGGAACGGGGTGATAAAGCGGAAACATGCAGCGCGACATGATGCATCGGCTCCAATCTGTTCTGCTCCGTTGGAGAGCACGCGATCAGCGGGAGTACCTCTGAGATTGCTGCACCAGCGGGCGCAGTCTCGCCTCCACTATCCTACTTGGGGTAACCGGCGAACGCGGGCAATATTAACAGGCGCACACTTGTCTGTAGGGTGCATTTCCAATAACTTTTGCTAGTTAGGGTTGCTTTTCGAGTGGTATTGGGGGAAATCGCTTGATTACTGAAATCGAGATCGCCGGCGTGGCGACGTATCCAGCGGGCGGCGAGCGGCTGACGGACCTGAAGAAGGTCAACTACCTGTTCGGCCACAACGGCTGCGGCAAAACGACGATCTCGCGCGCGATCCGCAACCCGTCGATCAACGCGGGTTATAACGTGAGTTGGCGCGACGGACGCCAGCTTGAGGCGCTGGTCTTCAACCGAGATTTCGCCGATGCCAGCTTCGGCGACCAGATGCAGGGTATCTTTACGCTCGGCCAGGATTCGACGCGGGCGGTGGCGGAGATCGAGCGCCTCACGGGCGAGATCGCTGGACTTGATAACGATCTGGTCAACCTGCGCCGGAATCTCGTCGGTGTGGACGGGGCCGGCGGCCGCGAGGCCGAACTCGCGGCGGCGCGCGCAGCACTGATCGAGGCATGTTGGAAGTCGCAGGTCGACCACAAGGACACGTTCATGAGCGCCTTCACCGGCTTCCGTGGCAAGAAGAGCGACTTCTGCACGAAGCTGCTGGCCGAGGCAGAGGGCAACACTTCGGAGTTGAAGACCCTGGACGCCCTGACGGCAGAGGCGGCGACCGTCTTCCAGGATGCCGCGACGCCAGAGATCGCGATCGCTCCGATTTCCTTCGACCGCTTCGCGGGTCTGGAGGCTTCCCCGATCCTCGCCCGAAGCATTGTGGGCCGCGACGACGTGGTCGTGGCCGCTCTCATCGGCCGCCTTGGCAACAGCGATTGGGTCAAGCAGGGCGTTGAATATCTGACCAACGCCGATGGCCCATGCCCATTCTGTCAGCAGCAAGCGCCCACCGGACTGCTTGATGATCTCAACGCGTTCTTCGACGAGCAATATGAGGCTGATCTCGCCTCAATCAACCTTCTCGCGGCGGCGTATGAGGAGGCCGTCAATGCCGTCGTCGCCCGCATTGACGACCTCGTTGCGACATCACATCGGTTTGTGGATGCGGCGGTCCTCGGCGAACGCTTCTCGGCGTTGAAGACTGCTTTCGAACTCAACATTGAACGTATTGCGGCGAAACGTAAGGAGCCGAGTGCTTTGGTAGAACTCGACGCTACGGTCGAGCTGACTGCTGCAGTCGCCGCTCAGATCGCAGCGGCGAATGAAGAGACCGAGCAGTATAACGCCACCATTCGCAACCTCGCCAAAGCGAAGTCGGCGCTGACCGCGCAGATATGGAGGTTTGTCGTTGAGGAACGACGCACGGATCTCGAAACCTACCAGACTACGGCCAGCAAGCTTAACCGAGCGATCGACGGTATGCGCCGCAGCATGGACGACAATCGCACGCGGCGAGCGGACCTAAGACGCCAACTTTCCGCGATCGAGGAGACGATCACCAGCGTTCGCCCGACAGTTGATTCCATCAATCGAATTCTCAGCCAGTATGGCTTTTCCAACTTCCGCCTTGAGGTGGCGGGTGAGCGCGACGACATGTATCGCCTCGTTCGACTGGACGGGAGCGATGCAGCTCACTCCTTGAGCGAAGGGGAGCGCTCTTTCATCACCTTCCTCTACTTCTATCACCAGCTAGCTGGCAGCATTACGAACACCGGTACCGCCGTCGAGAAGGTTGTGGTATTCGACGATCCGGTCTCGAGTCTCGACGCCGACGTCCTCTTCGTGGTCAGTGCTCTGATCCGCAAGGTTATCTCTGATGTTCGCCAGAATGCAGGAAACGTACGGCAGGTGTTCGTGCTCACTCACAACATCTACTTTCACAAAGAGGTCAGTTTTGACCGAGAGCGCCGTGACCGTGCGCGGCCGTTCGAGACTTTCTGGATCGTTCGGAAACGCGAGAATGTGTCGTCGCTAACCCGCTACGATTACAACCCGATCAAGACTTCATACGAACTGCTGTGGGATGAGGTGCGCAACCCGGACCGACCGAACCTTACCATTCAGAATACGATGCGCCGGATCGTCGAGAACTATCTGACCGTGCTTGGCGGGCTGAAGCAGGACGAAATCGTCGCACTTTTTGAAGGACGCGATGCCCAGATTTGCGCCTCGCTGTTCTCGTGGATCAATGACGGATCGCACAGCTCACACGATGATATATACGTCGCCGTCGATGACAATGCAGTGCAAGGCTATCTGCGTGTCTTCAGAGAAGTGTTCGAGCGCACGGGGCACGGCGCGCACTACCGGATGATGATGCGTATTAGCGAGGACGAAGCGGAAGATGTCAGAGTGGCTGCGGCGCAAGCGGACGCAGTCACCGCTTATCTCGTTGCGTCCGCAGAGTCCCAACATCCCGAGCAGCCAGCGGCTGGATAGGCGATGGCTGCACCGGCTTCGATCGATAGAGCGTGGTGGGAGCATCTTACCCCATCACCGATGCACAAGCTGCGCCGAGAGGTCCAACGGCATCTGCGTGACTGGTGCGAGACGGAGTATGGCAAGTTCTGGCTTAACAGCGCGCGAGAGCCAGGTGGCGTGATCCGGATCAAAGCTGGCGACGCCATCCCAGATTTCCACATGGTCATGATGCGCAATGGCTTGAAGTTCGTCGCGCCGCAACAGCGCATGCGTGCGGGACACCGGCACGTTTCGATCGGCGCGCGTGATTATAGGTCCGGTAATCCTCGACAAGCGGAGGAGTTCATACTGTCGCCCGTGATCCGGCTCGACCTGGTGACCGACCTGGCGCTCATGGCCGCGGCGCGCAGGTTCGACATTAATCTGCCATCGGCGCACGTGTCGGAACCGAGCATCTTGTTCTCGGCACCTGCTAACCTCCTCATCGCGCCGCTCGGTTGGCCGAATAAGTCGTTCGTCCTCTACCAGCATATCTTCGGAGAGGGCAACTCCTACCCCGTCGATGGCTACTTCTACGTCGGCATCACGACGCGGAGCTGGAAGACCCGCTGGGTGGAGCATCGACGCGCGATGCGCAAGGGCAGCAACCTGTTGTTCCATCGCAGGCTGCGGGAGGAACTAGAGGCTAAGCGGGTGACCTACATCCATCACAAGGTGATGGCCGTCACCACCGACGTGGAAGCGCTGTATGAAGCGGAGGAAGCGCTGGTGCGCGGCCATTGGGATGATGATAGGCGGCTCAACATGATCCCTGGCGGTCGGGCTGGTTACCGCTAACTTTAGCGTGCGTAATTGGTCGCCCTAATCTCTGGGGAATGTCATAAGCAATGTCGGCTTTCAGGATGTGGCGAGTATCGCTCGAACGGCTGGAATGAAGGCGCAAAGCGGCTACAGTCGTCCGCCTTGTTCGGATTGGATCCTGCGGCCAACCACGTGATCGAGATCAAGCTGAGGATGTTATTAGAAAACTGATTTTGTGAGGTCGGCCCCTCCTGTGGAGGGTAGCAATAGGAAACTGCTCGCCCCACAAGCTGTATTTCAATCGCTGTTGCGGCCGACTGCTATTGCAGCGCATAGTCCCAAGGTGGCGGCAAAACCGCCGATCAAGAAAACCGAGGAATATCCCGAGTAGTCGGCAAGAACGCCGACAACGGGCCCGGTTGCACCGTATGCCAGATCCTGAAAGGCCGCGAAGCCACCAATCGCTGTTCCCCGAAGGTGAGGCGGTACCTGTTTGATCACGACCGATCCCATTGATGGGAAGACCATGGAGCATCCGATGCCGGTCAAAAGAGCGCCCGCAAGAGCCGCATACGGCCCAGGCGCAAGCCAGATGAGATACTGGCCAAAAGCTTCCACCACGAGAGAGACGGCCGCAACGCGTGCGCCTCCCATCCGGTCCGGCAAATGCCCGCAGAGCAGCCGCATCGCGACAAAGCCAGTGCCGAAGAATGTGAGGCCAAGTCCGGCCTGATGCCAGCCCTTGCTTAGGAAGTAGAGCGGGAAGAAGGCGCCGAGCGCGGCAAAGCCTACCCCCTGCAGACCCACTGCCGCGCCAGGGAGCCAGATCCGTCCGACGATGCGCCAGATGGACTCGCGTGGACCAGCATGAGGTTCTACGGCCGGGACCGATCGGATGATGATTAGTCCCACCATTGGCAGGACGCTGCATACACCCATCAAGCCCACAAAACCGATCCGGTCAAGCAAGGTCAACCCCAGAGGGCCACCAGCGGCAAACGCGCCATACATGCCCATGCCGACAAGGGAGATGACACGTCCCGACCGTGCCTGTCCCGTAAGGCCGATCGCCCAGCCCATCATGCCCACCAAGGCAAGGCTCTCGCCCAGGCCGAGCACAAGTCTGCCGACGAGGAGCAGCATGTAACTTTGTTTAACCGAGAGGTCAGGCCAGGCAGCCAGGGCGCAAACGAGGCCGGCTGCACCGTAGATGAGCAAGCCGTATTGCATCGCGAGCTTTCCGCCGACCCGGTCGCTCCATGCACCGGCATGCCCCCGTGTGAGGATCGTGGAGAGGAAGGCGATGCCGACCGCAAGGCCGCCCCATGTATTGTCGAGGCCGAGACCTTCGACAACATGAACCGGTATGGCCGGCAGAGCCATGGCAACGGTGAGATAGGAGAGAAACAGGGCGACGGTCAGGACGACCACACGCGGATAGCCAGGCGTGGCTTCAGTGATATCAGTCATGTAACGCACTCTTTTGGTGATTTTGGGTGCGTTGGTTGACGTCAACGCTTACGGTTCCAGTGATCAGCGGAACATGGAAGGAGTTTGGTCAGGCCGCTCCGAGCACGTCGGCCTTGTAGTGTTTGGCGTATTCGTTCTCGATCGCGGGAATGATCTTCTCGATCGTGAAGTAGCTGCTCCAGAACTTGGTCTCACGAAGATCATTGACCACGCCGTTGTAGTGCTCGAGATCGGTTACGGTCCAGACCATGACGTCGGTGCAATCGGCGGTGAATGCCTCGCTGTCAAAGAATGCCATTCTGGCGCCTGGGTGACGGGCTAGGATCGGGTTGAGCACGGTCTTGCCGAACGCAAACCGACCTCCTTCCCCCTGCGGCGGGAGTTGTAGCCATTCGGGCGTTGTTTTGATGAGCCAAAATATGGTCAACGGGTTGGTCGCAAGGTCGTACTGTGATCCAGCGGTGTCCAACATAACTCTCCGTTATAAGGCAAACACGGGCTTCAGGTTTTCTTCGCAGAATGCCCGGAAGCTGGTGTGGCCAGTGGTTTCAGGTGTGCGGGCAGCAGTATTGTCGATACCCTCTTCCTTCGCCCGGTACATATCGACATAACCCTGAGCGACGGATTCGCTTGTGCCTCGGGCAAGGAACTGCTGCTTGAACTGGTCATAGGAAATCTGCTGGTAACGCACAGGATGACCGGTGACCTCGGAAATGATCGCCGCCTGGTCGTCGAACGACAGATCTTCGGGGCCCAACACCGGCACCTCCTGCTGCCCGCTCCAGCCATGATCAGCAAGCAGACGGGCCGCCGCCGCAGCCATGTCCCGCGTTGCCGTAAACGGCAGCCTCCGGTCGGAAGCTATCGGACCGAAGAACATGCCCTTCTCCTTCATGACACCGACCTGACGGGCCGTGTTTTCCATGAACGAGGGCATGGCCAGTGCGCGGAATGCTGCGCCCGTCGACATCAAAAGGTCGTCCATCCCGACCGAGGCGGTAACCGGCCCCGCCCGGTCTTGCCATTCCGTTCCCCGGCCGATTGCGGTGATCGACAGAACGCGCGGGACAGAATGGCGGCGGATTGCCTCGGCCGCGGGCTGAGTGAAGGCGAGGTAAGCATCCTCCAGGGACTGCGACCATGCGGGCGGTGCCAACCAGAAAACGGCGTCGGCACCTTCGAAAGCGCGGTCGACAACGGAGGCGTCACCGTGGGATCCGAGGACGATTTCCGCTCGATCGCGAACATGTTCGGGCAGCTTGTCCGCATCGCGGACGATCAGACGAAGCGGAGCGTCTGCTTCGATGAGCGTGTTGAGGACCTGTCTGCCAATTTGGCTGGTTGGGGCAGTTATAACAATCATGATGAGCTTCTTTCATTCTGTTGAGGGATTGGTGGTCGCAGGCGGCAGTTCTTTGGTTCACAGGCGGATCGAAAGTTCGATGTCGTCTGCAATCGGTACCGACAGATAATTGCCGTGTGCCGTGCGCATGTGCTCGAGGTAATCGGGGCACAGGTCCGCGTTATCCGCGATGATCAGAGCACCTGGCCGGAGACTGTTTTCCACCAGGCGCAGGACGTCCGCGTAGAGCGGCTTTGCACCGTCGAGCAGCACGAGATCGACCTGGTCCGGCAGGCCGACGCTCAACGTCTGAAGGGCATCCCCTTCCCGGATCTCGACAAGATCAATCAGGCCGCCTTCCGTAAGGTGCTCGCGGGCTTTTGCGACCTTGGAAACCTCGAACTCAGTCGTGATGAGGCGTCCACCGCCATTGTCGCGCAGCGCTGACGCCAGAAACAGCGTTGAAATTCCGAATGACGTCCCGAATTCGATAACGGTCTTTGCCCCGATGCTGCGCGCCAGCATGTAGAGGAGCCTTCCCGTTTCCGGCGAGACCGGAAGCCAAAGGTCCTTCATCAAGGAGTAAAGCTGAAGATATTCTGTTTTGCTGTCCAAGAGACGCGCCCGTTCGCTTCCCGGTAGACTGCGAAAGATCGGGCTGGTTGCGGTGTCAGCTTCAGTGAAGAGCCGATCCAAAAGCGGCGCAACGCGCGAATTTTGTAAGGTAGTCATCGTCTTCCAATCAAGTTGAGGTCGTGTTTTGGATGAGCTATAATGCGACTAATCCGTCACATTTCGCAATTCGCGTTCCAAAAGACACTTGATGCCCAAACGCGCAAACCCGAGAATTTCTTCAAGAAAACAGCCCAGGCAAGCACGTTCGGAAGGGCTGGTTGCGGCAATCCTCGAAGCCGCTATTCGCGTTCTGGCGGAGGAAGGAGCGCAACGATTTACAACCGCACGCGTCGCGGAAAGGGCTGGGGTCAGTGTTGGTTCGCTGTATCAGTACTTTCCAAACAAGGCATCGATCCTCTACCGCTTGCAGAGCGACGAATGGAGACAGACAACTGAGCAATGGCGGATCATTCTGACGGATCAGGCACGGCCACCCACTGACCGTTTACGACACCTGGTGCATTCGTTCTTGCGTTCCGAGGTCGAAGAAGCCGAAGTCCGTCTGGCGCTTGATGATGCCGCGCCACTCTATCGTGACGCCGCCGAGGCCCAAGAAATTCACGCTGAAGGCGACCGCATCATCGAGGCATTCATGGCCGAGGCGCTGCCAGGGGTTCAGGACACAACGCGACAACGCGCAGGCGATCTGATCGTGATGACGATGACTGCAGTCGGGAAAGAGCTGACAGAGACGCCGCGCGAAAGCTCAGAGATTGATGCTTATGCAGATGCCATGACAGACATGTTCACCACCTACCTAAATTCGTTGAGGCGGGTTTGACAGTCACTGCAGTTTTTCGAACCACCAGCGCGCACCCCCAATTCATCTTTGACTGATAAATTGCTCTTGTCCGGAAAGGTGACCTCAGGCGTAGATGTCCGCTTCGCCGCGGGTATCCGTCATCTGACAGTCTCCTCGCGGTCCCAGATCGGGCAGTGCCTCAAGCAAAGCCCCTGTCCGCTTTCAGGTGCTTGTCAGGAAGGTCTGTATGACCAACTTGAGGGCGCAAAGCGATTATTGTCTCGCCTTGAAAGGAATCGAACCAACGCTCAATTCTCACGTCTCTCAAACGCCTGAAAGCACTTGATAATTTATTCGACCTAGAGGACCACACATATTCAGCTGCGACCTGTGAAATACCGATCGACGATCACCTGATCCAAGTTAGAGTCCATCTCGGCTCTAGACCCGCTGTTCGCGAGCGAGCTCCGCGTCTACTTACTCAATAGCTTCTATCAGGTCATAACCGAAAATATGCTCGGCAAGGATATCTGTCGTCTCGTACGGCTCGCCGATCCCATTGACCCTGCCGACCTCGGCAATCAAATGAAGGTTCTTTCGCGGGCGCGATGCAATCACATATAGGAGCTTCTTGGCGCTATCTAGCGCGTTAGGATCAGCGAAATGCGGAACCATGCCTTCGAGCAGCGCAAATGCTATCACCGAATCGAATTCAGCCCCTTTGACACCGTGAATGGTTGATATCGTGATTCCGGAGCGTGCCGCGAACACGCGCCTGAACATCGCAATGTTGGATACCGCTTGCACACCGGAGTTTTCCAGCCGTTCGATTTGGATTCTCGAACGTTCGAAGAATGCTGTGCGATGATCATCGAGCGACGGAAATAGCGCAATGTCTATCCCGAGCGCCAGCAGCAGCTCGTCAAAAAACAGCTCTAGGTATTCGAGGCCATCATCGACCAGGATCTCAATTTGATTGCAGTGGCGCAAAAGATCCCTTCGAGAGGTTTTCGACGTGTCGATGCCTACAGACCGAAAATGCTCCAGAACCTCGCCAGCCCAGCGCATCCTTCGAACGAACATTTGTGGCTCTGGCCGAGTTAATGCAAGCCGAGATATCTTGAACCAGATATTTTCTTGGTCTCGCGAAAATGGCGCCATGCCCGGGCCGTCAAAATTGTATTCGGGCAGCGCCGCCACGAGGCGTCGAGTTATCGCCGCCAGTTGCACCCATTGCGGTCCAACAACGCAGATCTCGTGCGGCGAAATTCCAAGGGTTTCGACATTATGGCGAATGAGCCGCACGATCTCATCATCCAGCTCTTGGTGATTGATCTCCTGGTCGAAGGAAATGAAGCTTCCGTAGTCGCGGTCTTTGCCGACAGCCTCAATGGCCGCAGGCACGACACAGTAGGTCGAGAAATAGCCGACGATCCTTTCGGAGGAGCGGTAGTTGTTCGACAGGCTTTTCTCGGCAAGATCGATGCCAGCGCGCGCAGCAAATTCTGGCCGAGTCATCGCATAGCCGCCCAAGGAACCGTATATTGCCTGGTTGGGATCCCCGACGATAAACGTTCTCGTGTTTCCGGCCGATCCCCTTAGAATGGCGGCAACAATTGCGTATTGGATTTCTTTGGTGTCCTGATATTCGTCAACGAGGATGTAGCGGAATAGAGATCCAAGCAGCACGGGAATCGAGGGATTGCTGGCGATTAAGTCGTGCGCGCAGCTCAAGATCATCTCAAAGTCCAGTTGCCGGTGTTCCTGAAGTCGATCCCAATAGCGTTGCAGGACGGCTGTTGCTGCTGCTCGGCGGTTCGGATTTGCTCCCTCAAGCTCGAAACCAGTCGTCGTGAAATAATACCGACAATCCATCGGGCGGACAAAATTCGGTGATTGCTGGCAGAGTTCGGTCAGGATGTCATCGGTTTCATGCTGGTCAATCACCCGGAACCCGTTGGCAAGACGATCATGGTAGATAGCATAGGGTCTAATGATCCAGTCGAGACAAAACGAATGGATCGTGCCGATCCAGAGTCGATCGGTCGACACCCCAAGCTTCTCGATACGTTCAGCAATCTCTTCGGCGGCACGATGCGTGTAGGTGATGGCGACCACCCAATGGCGTTCGCTTTCCAGCTTCGACAGTTCGAGGGCGATCTTGTACGTCAGAGCTCTCGTCTTCCCACTCCCCGGGCACGCGGCAAGGAAAACGCTGCCGTCATGAAGGACGGCATCCGTCTGCTCATCATTGAGGTCGCCATTTTGCCATACGAAAGCCATCAGGCGTGTCCCATGACGTCGATGATGACGTCGCCGGCGACCGCACCGATCAATGCTTCGCGGAGTGGCTCTATCGCCAGCTCGCCAGCGCGGAATGATCTTACTTGCTCCCTGAGCTGGGCAAGCTGTACGTCGGCTATCACCGAGGGATCCTGGCGAAAATTCAGGCGGTACTCAATCATATTTGCGAGAACAGCGCGGCCGATCGGTCCATGCGCGGAAAAGATCGCTTCGACCAGATAGTCCGGGATGCGAGTCGAGGAGGATACCTGCTTGGCCATCTGGATTGCGAGCCAACCCTTCCCGGCATATTCCGCCATGACGAGGATTCGACGGCCGAACACTGCCGGATCGTTGGATCTCAATTCCGCAGTTGCAGCAACTATCGTCGCATTGTCTTTATAGACCGAGTTCAAAACTGAAACAGCGAGTTCCGAGTTTCCAGCAGCCACGAAGTCGACTTCGAAGGTTCTCGGAGCATAATGGACTGACACCCAGTCGTTGCCGCCCTTGAACGCCGTCAGTCTTGCCCGTCGGGCGACCCCGGCCGCCTGGGCTCCCAGTGCTTTTTCTTTCGCGGCCTTCGTCGCCTTCGTATCGTCCTCCACGGGCTCCGTATTGAAGAACGTCGCGTCGAGATCGGTGACGATGGCGCAGCGTCTTCTTATTCTAAGTTCGTGGAAAAGCACCGCGACATTCTCAAATCCGGTGCTGCGGATGTTAATCAGGCTTACGCCCAGTTCATCGAGGCTCACCCCGAGAACTTCTTTGACGAGGACAGGTACGAGGATTTCTTCCGCATCGCCTTCAACAAGGATGACACTTTTAGCGAATAGGAGATTGCTTCTAACTGCATCGAGATACCGTTGGATGCTTCTGATCTCCGGCTCATCCAGTCCCGCACTCGGACGGAATGCCTCGCAGCGTGACCCGCTGCGCCCCAAGATATTTACGTTTTCCACGTTGCTGACTTCTGAGATCTGGGTCGAGTGTGTGGAGTAAATCACCTGCGTATCGGGGTAACTCAGGCGGTCAAAAAGAGTTTTCTGGATATGCGTGTGGATATGGGCCTCGGGCTCCTCGATCACCAGAAAGTTTGCGCAGGCCTGTTTGGCTTTCTGGTATTTAAACTCAAGTAGCTTCAGCGTCAGGTAGATCAGGTTGGCGCCACCAAGGCTCAACTCGTTGATGGCTCCCTCGTAGTCGTCGTCCGATTCGCCAACGAAAAGCTTCAATGATTGGAACAGCCGATCGGCTTCGTCGGGGACCGCCGACCTCACCGCCAAGCTTGCAGGCGAATATGTTTCTCCGGCTGCGTCGCGGATCGTTTGTCGTATGTCGGCTCTGATTTCGCTAACGTCGGGAAGCGCTTCGATTTCGTTATTAAGCGCTTTGACGCGCTCGGTGATCGGCGCCAATGCAGCGGGGTCGATTTCGCCGCTCTTGCTACGCAACAGCGTCAGCAATGGATTGGTCCGCTGTCCCTGGAATTCGCTGACGACATCCCGCAATGCTTGGACGAAAGTGAAGCAGACCTCCTTGCTCACGGACATAATCCCTGGCACCCGACCTCCGAGGCTCGCGGGATGAAGCTCCTCGGGAAACTGCACTGTGGCAAAGTCACCAACTAACGCCTGATAGACGGCTGGATCGGAGAAATCAGCAGTACTTTTACCGGTGAAGACCGTCTCGTAATCGTCAAGCGTGATCGTGTTCAAGATTCCCGCGAGGCCGACATGATCCCCCTCAGCAAGTTGGCTGAGAAGCGTGCGCGTCGCGGCGTTAGGTCGGAAAATCAAGTTATAAGTGGCTCTCGCGACAGCGTCGTTTTCGATGACGCCGGTGCCATGTAGGAAAAGCGCCTGGATTGCTTCCTCCTGGGACACCTCCGCAAACTCAATGCTGATGATGATCCAATGCCCTCGCCAATTGCCGAGGCCGCGGTGAAAGTCACCCTCTTCGAGCCGGTACGCCCAGCGGAGGAAATCATCGTCGAGCATCAGCCGCATTGCGCGAAACAGGTTCGTCTTCCCCGAACCGTTCTCGCCGATGATCGTATTAATGCCCTTGTTGAAATGAAAGTTTGCCCGCTCGAAATTTCGATAGTTTATCAATTGAACGCGGGAGATATGCATCGTGGATCCTTCGAGACTCGTGGTTCCGCGAATATACCCGCAAAAAGAGAGAAGAACATCGTTCCACGACTGTAGCGGCGGCCTATCCCACAGGCATCGTTGTTACCGGCACAGCGCGATTTGCCGCAGGTTTTAAGTCCGCCTCAGCAGAAATACGGCGACGCTGCACGCAACACTGACAACGAGTTCTGCCTCGGCGGCCGTCGCGTCTCGGCCTTCCTGTACATGACGTCCATTCTGCGAGGCGTAACCCCATAATTTATGGACCGCATCCCCCAAAGGCGGAGTCAGGGCTAGACTGTTGATAATCTGCCCGAGGTTCTGATTGGGGGCATTTGTCATGTCTCGAGCGACGCATTCGAGCGCAGCCATCGAATGCTGAATGGCTCCTGTGCGGTCTGGATCCGGACGACGTGAGATATCCTTCAACGCCTCACGGATTTCGCCGGCCGCCGTGTACCTACCGCTTTGCCTGAAGGCATCGACCGCCTGTTCAGTCGCAATCGCGAAAGTCGGATCACCACGAAACACTATTCCATCCGGATCTTTGAGCTCCCAACCGATCCCTTTCTCGCGGAACACCCTGTTTAAATCGTCCTCGAAGCGCCGCTGTTCGTCTGGGCGGTATTCGAAATTGCGCCAAAGTGCTTCAGCGACATCATAGACCTTGTACCAGTCGCACCCTCTCAACAAGCCGAGGACTTCATCCCAAATGTTTGGGTATTCGCTCCAGTTCCGAGGATCGGGAACCTCCAGCAAGATATCGCATACGATGTTCCGGATAGCGGTCGGGCTTAGTCCACAGCTTCGCGCGATGCTCGCGATCTGGAACCGCAGAAAGTCGGGAGCATCCTCGCGGATCGTGATTTCCGGTTCCGGGCCACGATAGCCATGTCTATCGGAAAAGGATCGATTCATCTCACGCGCCTCACCTACGCTCTTTCGTCAAACGTAATTCTTCATTTTGCGTGCATGAAAGCAACCGAATCTGCCTATCTACGACTGACTCGAGAAACCAGGTGCGACCATGCAAGGAAATGTCACCTTTGACCCACTCGCTTTTGCCAAGCCCGTCGAGAAGCCTGAGATCACCGAGATTCTCGACTTGGAGAGCGGGGAATTCCTTGAAACCACAGCTTTTATCTCTCGAAAGCGCTATGACCGGTTGGTCGCGGAGCGCGTTTCGATCCGGGAGAATCTAGCGGACAAGCCGCTTTTCGCGTGCGGGCTTTGCGCGACGCCAGTCTATTTGGTCGCCTCTCGCGAGAAGCGTTTCTTTTTTCGCCACTGCCGGGAGGATGGTTCTTGCCCGTCGGTCACCCGTTCGGCATTGAGCCGCGACGAGATCCGGGCGCTCAAATACGATGGTCAGCGAGAAAGTGTCGCTCATCGAAAGATCAAGGAACGGCTCCTGCGCAGTCTTGCAGCCGATCCCTCGAACAGCGAAATCCTCTCTGAAAGGCAGTGGCGCTCTGCCCGAGACCCCGGCCGCCGACGTCAGCCCGATGTGCAGGCTCTCACCGCGTTTGGCCGGGTGGCTTTCGAGGCGCAGCTGTCGACGACCTTCCTCGACGTGGTGGCGGGACGTCGCTCATTCTACCGCAGTGAAGGCGCATTGCTCATTTGGGTTATGGCAGGATTTGACCCCGATTACCGGCGCATGACCACGGACGACCTGCTGTTCTCCAACAACTCCAACATTCTCGTTGTCGATGAAGAGACAGCGGCTTTGTCCGAGAGGAGCGGCATATTCTACCTCCGTGCGCATTACCGCGTCCCGGAAATGGTATCGGGCGTCATCAGAGATGACTGGGCATCTCAGATCGTCGCATTCCGCGATTTGAGAATAGATCTGGAATCACAGTCAGCCTGGGCCTTCGACTACGACGGCCAGTCTCAGTTGCTCCTCGAAAACACGAGGATTGAGCTCGAAACGCGTGATCGCGACCTGCGTGAAAGGATTTGCGAATTTTGGTTGGCGCGCAATCAGCACACTCCCGACCCACTGTCCGCTGAGGAAACGTGGCGGAGCCTGGTGGCAGAACTCTCGGCCCGCGGTGTTAAACCTCCAACGAACGACAGACACGACCGCGCCGTTACTGGTCTGATGAACGGCGTCCTAAGCGCACGCGAAAAGCGCCCGGTCGGTTGGGACTTCAAACACCTCATCGAGGTCGCGCACCGCATTTGCGACGGATATCCGGAACACGCGCTCGCGATGGGATTTGCCCTCAAGGAATATGGATGCGAGGAATTGATCAAAGCCCAGGACAAGAGCGGAAAGTGGGAAAAGCGCGCCCGCACGATCCGGGAGAACATCCGCGCAGGTGATCAACGCTATCTGCCCGATGAAAATACGCTACCGTTCCTCACCTTCGTATTCCCTGAGATCGGCAGCAAAATTGAAAAGTTCTTGTCGTCTCGTATAGCTCAGTCCACGTTCTGAGGCGATATAGCCCCTCTTTGAACCTGCGGTTTGAACGCTTACTGTTGTAGTTCGTATTGCATTACTTGTAGGTTCCCTCGCCCTGGACGATGTATTGCCCGTTGAGTAGGACGTGCTGCTGGCCGGCGCGCTGTACAATTCAAGCGTGACGAGAGATGCACGATATGAGAAAGTGATGGAACTGACACCGCAAAGCGCTCCATCGGCTAGCGTTGTCGCTTCCACGAACAAAATCAGAACATCTGCTTTGACAATCGCTAGAATCCGTGGATTATCACTAGGCAATGCACACCTTCCAGCCAAGCTCCCGAGCGTTGAAAGCCGTGGAGGGATGGCCCGCGCGGCCGTACTGTTTCTCTGCTCAAGATTTATAGGACGAAGCTCATGGCTAAAGACGCTGCACTATTGTCTGAGCTGCATAAGCTGATCGGACAGCGGATGGATGCTGGCCAAATTGCACAGCCGAGCCAGATTGTTGAAGAAATTTTCAACAACAAGCCTCTGACAAGTCCTCATGCCGATTTCTACAGGGCGTTTGCCAAAAAGGAACTGGTAAAGGTAGTGACGCGAATGCTGAAGCGCATCGGCATGAGCGACGACCCCGCCTCTCCTCAGATGGTGTTTCCGGGCCATACCCGTTTGGTTAAATCATATCCCGTGATCAGAAACGGTGAGAGGGCCCTGGTTCCCATAAGCCTTTGCTCGCCGCGAGAACTCTCCGACCATATATTACTTCTTCGCAAGCAGGCAAAGGGCTGTGAAAACCACGCTGCCGAGCTGGAGGAATATGTCGCCAGCAAAATCTCTTTGGAGGAAACCCAGGCCCTAAAGCGGCATTCTGAAGCGGCTGAGGTCGAGCCGGCCTGACTCCAGGAAGCCAACGCGGGGAGTGACCATCTAACCAGTACTGTGGGCAGGCCTAAGCGGTTGCTCTCAATGCTGCGCGCTCCGCTTTACGAACAGATCGTTGAACACCCGATCCGCTCCCCACGCCTGAGCCGATGTAAAGGCAAGCTGTCGCAACTCGTCGCTGGCCAGTGGCTGCTGCCCAGGCTTGTAGCCGAGATCATGGTTCGCTTCGGACCACGCGTGCTGAAAGAGAGTCTTGATCTGCAATTCGAAGCAGTAGGGCACGAGGCTCTTATCGAAGCTTGGATCGATCAGATCTTGCTGCAGCATAAGGATATGGTGATTTCCAAAATACCCAAACTCCCACTCACTCTCTGGCAACATGTCTTTCGATTCGATGGCGTGGAAGTAGCGCTGAACTTCCTCCGAAATCCTGTGCACATCGTCTTTATAGAAAGTGATGATCCGTGCGCCGATTTGATCCTGAATCTGATGAAGCGGATCTTCATACTTCGCTTTTCCATCTTTCTCAGCAGCGGCTTTGCCGATAAAGCGCTCCACAGACTTCGGGCGCGTCGAGATACGATCGATCCGCGGCTGACCGGCGAAGATGTCCTGCAATAAATTGGCAAGCTTATCGGCGATGGGGAAGAGTACGGTTTCGTACCGCGCTCGATATTGAGCTTCGACGGTCATCTACCTTTCTCCAGTTTTTCGCTAATCACTGAGCCGACTGTGCTGAAGCGCATCTTATCGACTCCTTCCTCGACGGGTTTGTGTTCGAAGACCTTATCGAAGGAGGCAGCGTCAGCGGTGAGCATGGCCCCATTATCCAGTTCCACGGTCCGATAGGGCAATTGCCGAGTGAACTCGGTGGCATCGAACTGAAAATTATCATTAGCCAGGTCAGCTCGTTCGAGCTGCTTCACCACGGCGGCCTTGGCGCCCTCGGAAAATCCGTAGCGATTACAGAAAACCTCAACGCTCAATGTCTCTGTACCAAGCCCACTGGCCAATGTAGCTGCGGCAGTGATCTGGCGCTTAATTTCCAAATCGTCTGTCGTTTTGATCGCTTTCTTCAATGCGACAGCGAGACGACGGGTACCAAACGCAGGGCTAGTCATAAAGTCCGACAGCAGAAACTCCTTAACCCAGTAGTCCGACGACTCCAGATCCTGACTGTTAATCTGCTTGTCGACGGCCATGCCACTCCAGAAACCACCTTGGAATGACTGATGCTTGTAGACGACAGCTTTGTAGGAATGCGCATTTTTCATGAAAACGCGGTCGATGAATTCGACCGTCAACATGTCGGCAGCCTCGTTTACAACCACGCCGTTGTTGGCGCGAAAACGTGATATCACCACCTTGTGCTCGGTACCTTCGGTGCCCTTGATCAGGAATAGAAGCCCGAGCCCAGAGCGACGGGTGGTTACCGTCGCCAGTTCCTCGGCAAGCACACGGCCCAGATCGACACCAGGCGCTGACGCATATGCAATCAACATGTCACGACGCGCGTTCGCTTGAGCGCCGCCGTTGCCCTTGTTGAAGGCGATGCCGATGTTGCATTCGGTATCGGCCTTTTCGTACACGTTTCTCATTAGGATAAACATGTCGCCTTCATGCGGCACTTGGCTTCCGACGATGGCCGATGGCGCGGCGGCCCCCTTATTGGGATATACAAGGTATGTATGGATGCTCTCGATGGGCAAGCTTATCCCCCTCGCTGCCGAATACTTCGATTTTACCAGAGCTACATATAATACCTGTCCCGCACAAGCAGACGCGTATCGTTGGACAGCGTCACAACCAAACTAAGCAGCGGTAAACGTCGCTAGCAACGCAACTTCGGTCGCCGCTGCTTGAATTGAGCGCGTAAATCGCCGACATTCTGGCGTCACGTACCTAAATGTCCCAAGCCACCTGAAGATTGGCACCAACTTCGGGCGACGATTGCTCATTGGTGTGTTGTTTGCGGATGGCGATTGACGGCCGGAGCTTCATTCATGTGCGAGATACATTAGTTTTCACGCATTGCAGCGCACACACCCTTTCAACTTTTGCACGAATCGCCTTTTATTGGAGAATAGAATGATCTATTGGCGGGAAATTCGATGGGCAATGTAGTCCTGATCTCAGGCCCCATTTCAGTGGGCAAATCGGCGCTGGTCAACCAGTTCGAAAAGCGTTTCGGCGCCCGGAGGATTTCCACGCGGCAGTTGTTATTACAGCGCAACCCACAAGGCGACCGGGAGGCGCTTATCAAGCTGGGGTTGGAGCTTGACGAGAGCACGTCCGGCCGATGGGTGCTTGACGAGTTCCTCGATGCCGCTCGAGGTGATCTGGAAGGAGAGATCTGGCTTATTGATGCGGTTCGGACGTTGGATCAGGTCCAACATTTTAGACAACAGTTACCTGGAAAAGTTTTTCATGTTCATCTGACAGCGCCGATTGGCGTCCTTCGGAAACGTTACCTTGAGCGTCCAGCAGAGTTGCAGGAGTTTTCCAGTTACGACGAAGCTCGCCTTCACGGAACAGAAAAGAACATCGATGACTTGGCGACGGTGGCTGATTGCATCCTCGATACACATAAGAACGACGCTGCTTCGCTTCTGGCGCGCGCCGCGAGCGATCTAGACCTTTATCCCAAAACGACGGAAAGACTCGTCGATGTTCTCGTTGGTGCGCAGTTTGGCAGCGAGGGAAAGGGCAATATATGCGCACATATTGCAAAGGATTATCAAGTTCTTATGCGGGTCGGAGGACCAAACGCCGGTCACAAAGTCTCTTTTCCGAAGTATGACTACATTCAACTTCCATCGGGAACGCTGTCCAACCCGGGTGCCAAGCTCTTAGTCGGCGCGGGCGCCACGCTCTCCGTCAAGCAGGTCCTTAAAGAGGTCCGGGATCTCAAACTTAGCGGAGAGCGGCTGTCTATTGATCCTCAAGCCGTGATCATCGAAGACTCGGACATCGAGACCGAGATGGGGAGTTTGGAGGCGATCGGCTCAACGAAGAAAGGCGTGGGCGTCGCAACCGCTAGGAAAATACTTGGGCGTGGCGACAAGGTCTACTTTGACTCACCTGTTCGGCTCGCGAGAGACGTGCCCGAACTCAAGGAATATGTCCGATGCACCAAGATCGAGCTTGAGAAGGCTTATCTGCGCGGCGATCGGATTTTGCTAGAAGGGACACAAGGGACTGATCTGAGCATCCATCACGGGTATTATCCGTGGGTCACGTCCAGAGAAACGACCGCTTCTGGATGCTTGGCAGACGCAGGTATCGCTCCAGCAAGGGTCCGTCGCGTGATCATGGTGACGCGCACATATCCTATCCGAGTCGGGGGAGAATCCGGTCCCATGATGCGGGAAATCGATTTCGCGACGATCGCTGAGCGAAGTGGTGTATCCGAGGCGGAAATCCGTGGAACGGAAGTTGGTACCGTATCAGGTAAGAAACGTCGGATCGGAGAATTTGATTGGGAGCAGGTACGACGGTCAGCGGTTTTAAACGGAGCAACAGACATCGCACTTACGTTCGCTGACTACATTGATGCATCGAATAAGTCTGCAACGGAATACGCGATGCTCACGGCGGAAACGAAGAAATTCGTTGAGGACCTTGAACGTGTCACCGGGACCAATGTGACTTGGATCACCAAGGATTTTGGCGAGGACGCTATTGTGATCGAGCGCGAAGGAAGCAGAACTGAAAATGGAAATTGAGCTTCTTGTACAAACCTACCCTCGATTGTTCCACATGGCTGAAGACGGGGCGTTTCCTTCCATCCAAGAACACGGCCTCCTAAGCGCGACAGCGCTGCTAGACCGATATGAAATAAGTGGGCAACAGAGAATAGCGATCGAAGCACGGCGGCGCCCAGAGAGCGTAACGATCTCAAAGGAGGGTCTGCCTGACGCAGTTATCCGCGACAATAAACCAATGACTGATAGTGCACTGCAGAAATGTTTGTTGGACGGGCTTGAGCCAGAGCAATGGTATCGAATTCTAAATGAAAAGACGTTTTTCTGGCTTCATAAGAAACGTCTTTGGAGATTGCTCGATGCCGAAGCCTACCGTGCATTTCCGCAAACGATACTTACAATCGACACCGCATCTCTCGTAGCTGCACATCAAGACAAAATCCTTCTCAGCCCGATCAACAGCGGCTCGACGATTATGAAACCGCAGCCACGGGGCCCCAACACATTTCTCCCAATTAGTGAGTATCCCTACACTGATCGGAGGAAATCACGGTCCGTTGAGAACGCGCTGGTGGAGTTGACGGTGCATTATGGCGTCCACGATATAAAGGACCATTTGATATCTGCACACCGGTTCGCGGATGGAAAGTTAACAGAGCTATGGCGACGCCCCGGTTCGGCGCTAAATGACGGACCATGACCTAAGCGCTGGATCGATAGGCTTCAGACTCGAAGCCAGATCGAAAATCTTCAGGCGACAAGCTCCTTGAACTTTGCGAGGAACCTTTCACGCGCCTCATAAGGAGACAAGAATTCAACGGTGACCGGCGCTGGGCGAATACTTGATTGTGCTGCCCAGTAGTCGGTGCCATCTGGCATCAGTTGTGACTGCTCCGCCGCCAGAACACGCAGATCTGCTAACTTGATGTCAGCCATCGCGGTTCGATCAAGGCCAAAGCGACTGAATATAGCAGCTTCGACATTAGACTCGATCGCTTTGTACTCTGGTAGAAGTTGTTTCAGTGGTCTGGTGATATCTCCGAGAAATGCTTCGGCTGCATCATGCAGCAATGCCTCAAGCTTGAAGGAGTCGGTGGTGTCGCAAACATGAAGCGAGTGCTCTGCGACCGAATAAAAGCTTCGACATTGGCCTGCATAGCGGCAAATGTTCGCTAATCCTTGCGCAATGTCCTCGATGGTGAATTCACTGTGCCATGGGTCAAGAAGGTCGAACCAGGTGCCGCTTGCAAGCATGATGCTCGGTCCAGATTTCATCTTGACAGCGACCTGAACGTTCATAGGCGTATCCTTCAGCGAATCATCTCTTCACTGCTATCTGTGCGCGATCTTCGTTTGAGTAGAGCGGGAGCGCAAGACGCATTTTCGCTTGCTATCCTTGCTCTTCGTTAGGACCTAGTTGTTTCCTGGTCGTCCACGCAAAAACATGGTGGCAAAGTTAACGGGTCACTAACCCTTCAACTCGGCGCGCGAACGAAAGCCAAGAAATCCCGCCGCTAGCTGCTTTTGACCTTGGCGGGCCGGTTCGCCTTCCGTAGCAAGTCAGCTACATGGCTTGTGAGTCCCACACGACCAATCACCATAACGCCATGACCTTCAGGCATTGTCACCAAAATCTGCCGCAACGTTTCAAGTCCAGCTGAAGTCTGGAATTCGACCCATGCATCCGCTTGTCCTGGAACGATAACGTCGGCTGTCGAACTTGTCGCTCCGCAATGCAGCTGCACTATCCAGACGACGTCGCCGTCATGAACCCATTCAAACCTCACAGGTCCGAGGCGGCTTGCCAGAACTGAATAGATAGCCGTGACATTCTCAACGACGAAGGAGGGCAGCATTTCGGGAAGCTGAAGGCCCAGCATGAACTGATCTCCCTCGCCTTTTCTCCCTTCAATGATAATTTCTCCCTTGGGCCCAGTTACCGCCGCACCCGAGAACTGAGCCCGCACCGCCGACTGGCAGATCACAGATCGTATGTTTGCTCCGTCTGGATCCTCGGAAGATAAAAGTGAGAACGGATCCACCCAACCTTTCACGGTCGTGTAGAGCCCTGGCTGAGGATCCGTTGGTGCAGTCCTTGTCCATACTTCCGCCGATCCGGTATCACGGCCGAATGTGAACGGTGCGATACGTCTCCCAATCACCGTCGTTCGTGGGACTGGCACGCCAAGTTCATTCGCAATAAGCAGACCAAAAACCTTATCTCCAAGATGGCGGCTGAACCTGTTTGGCCATAGCATAGCCGCCGGCAGAAAGCCGGGTGCATCCCATTCCAGCTCCCACACGATGGTGTGACGCTGGTGGTACCCGCGAGGCCGGGGATGGATACTGAATTCTATACGCGCATTTTGGGCAAAAGACAGTTCGGCTGAGAAACCATAGACCGTCCTCAGTATGCTCATGCCAACAGCCAATGGCAGAGAGGCGGCTCCAGGTTTCTCGACGCAACGTGGCGTATCATCTGGAGCAAATTCGATGAGCTGCCCCTGGACGACGCCAGATACGCCCCCGTCATGGATGTCTATCGTTTCGTTAACGATGAGATGCAAATTTTCTGCCGCGAGGCGGTCAAGCACCGCCAAAGCTTCTTCAACCGTCTGCAGCCCATAGACAAACTCACGGCTCCGCGGGTTGTTGGGTTCATAGCTTCTGACATTCACTTTCCGGTCGGAACTCCGGCCCAAGAGTGCCGCAATCGCCTCCTTGGGACTTTCAAAACGATGGTTCTCTTCAAAACCCGCGATCCTACAGTAGCTCTGTTTAAGGTGATCACCCGCCGGCCGGAAAGCCACAAATTGTGCGATATTCGCTGTTGCGGCTAAGGAGTTTAGAATTTCGTCTTTGTGTAGCGCCATACTGCAACCGTGCCCGTTCGGAGTCGTCCTGCCCGCTCTTACAGATTCTAGCGCCGTCGCAACACCCCCTGACAGTAGAGCGATGTCGCCTGTAGACGATGTTCAAGCTGGCGGTATGTCATGATAAGCGAGAATGGTCCGCAGGTCGCGCCTCTATTGGCCTCAACAGGCTGGTACATGGCGTATGGTTCGATAAGGTCCGCTTGCCAACTCTAGTCGCATCCACCAAACCCGCACCTTAAGGTGTGTATACAGACCGTCGCCGACATCCTTGAGCGGAAATGCACTTGGGTGCCTGTTTTGGGATGACGAGAAAGCCGATAACGCCTGGCCTCCACTCAAAGATGCAGCCGCCGTCTCTTTGGTTCAGCAGCAGCATATCCCACCGCGACTTGAGCATCAGAGAAGCCCCCAGGCCCGAAACCTCCCCCTGCCGGTCATCTCCCTCAAGCCCAGTTCCTGAACAATGCGCCGCGCGCCTTGCGGCGTGACGTCCAGCGTCTTCGCCACCATGCCGGCGGAGATCAGCGGCCGCGCCATGACGAGCTCGACGAGCTCCGGCAGCCTGGATGACGTTCGCCGTCCCTCCAGCTTGCGCATCATCATCTGCCGCGCCAGCACCAACCGGTCATGCTCCTTGAGCCCCGTCTCGGCGGAGATTGTCAGCGCCCTTGCTATCGCCAGCAAACGCGTCTCCCGATCACGATGCCTGCGCCGATCGATAGGAATGGCCTTGAGCCCGAGATTGATGCCGACGAGGTGCCCGCCAGTGGTGACGCCACCCTCTCGCAGGATCGAGGCCGCCAGCAGCCGCCCAAGCCAGGGCGCATGCTGGAGCACGGCAATTTCATTCCAGGCGTCGAGCGCCAAGATGAACTGCAGGACCGGCGGCAGATCCTGGGACAGAGCCAAAACGGCCTGCCACTCCGCCAGCCGCTCGTCCTCATCCCAGTCGAGGTCGTAGACGAACGGATCCTTGTGCGAAGCGTTTTTCGCGCGGCCCGGCTTCTTCGCCTCTTCGATCGCAGCCTTTGAGCGCGCAAGCACAGCATCGATCGCGGCAAACGCATCACCCAGACCATCCATGTCGGGCTCCTCCGCCTCCCCTACTCCAACCGGAGCGTCGCTCACCTCACCATTCCCATCTGGCACGCCCTCTCCGTCTCCACCCGATGATGCTGCAGACCACGTCTGCCCGCGGAGGGAGGCGAGGCCTGGAGCAGAGAGCGCCCAGGCGGCGGGATGGGCGGCGATGCGGCGTCGGGTTTTCAGGATATCGCGGGCGATGGTGAGTTCGTGAGTGGGGGCGCGGATGTCGCGAAGCGCGTCGTGCAGGACGAGGTCTTCGAGATGAACGAGCTCACCGTCGACCCAGAGAGAGGCGTGGGCGTCGAGGAAATGCGAGCGCTCGAGGAAGCCTTCGCCGACGGACGAGCGGGCAATTCGCTCATCAAGACGGGCAAGTGCGACGCCTGCTTCTGAGACGGGCCTCAACAGGCCCTGGATGAGCAATCTGACTAGATCGTAAGACATTGAATTTATGGTAAATGATTCGTTAAGAGAAAGCTATATCTTCACTATGGTTCCGCAGTTCCCATCAATGGGCTCGAGGTGCCTAACCTCCGATAAGTACCTCTTATCGGAGGTGATTGATTTCTGCCCGCAAATCAGAAACAGTCCGGTGAATCCCAAGGCGCCTCGGCCGTCGGAAGCCGCCGTTCCGGAGTTTTTCTGTGGCCAAGCCGTCCATTTACACGACCGCCGTCGATCGCCGCGCCAACGAGCTCGACACCATCGCCAGCGTGCTGCCGATCGACCGACGCGACGAGCTGGCCGAACTGCTGACCGACCAGGATATCGAAACCCTGCGCCACCTTGTCAACGAGGGCATGGGCCCAAACACACTGCGCGCGCTCACCTCCGACCTTGCCTATCTGCAAGCCTGGTCGCTGGCCGCAACCGGGGCCTCCCTCCCCTGGCCTGCGCCCGAAGCCTTGGCTCTCAAGTTCGTTGCCCATCATCTCTGGCAGCCCGAACAGCGCGATGTTGATCCTCACCACGGCATGCCGGCTCCCGTCGAGCTGAGCCTACGGGAGCAGGGTTTCCTGCGATCGTCGGGGCCGCATGCCCCCGACACAGTGCGGCGGCGGATTGCCAGCTGGTCGACGCTGACGAAATGGCGCGGGCTGACCGGCGTCTTCTCCTCCCCGTCGCTGAAATCCGCGATACGTCTTGCCGTTCGCGCAACGCCGCGTCCGAGGAAACGCAAGAGCGCCAAGGCGGTCACCGGCGATGTTCTTGCCAGGATGCTCGCGACCTGCAGCACGGACGGGCTTCGTGACATCCGCGACCGGGCAATCCTAATGGTGGCGTTTGCGTCCGGCGGACGGCGTCGCAGCGAGGTCGCCGGATTACGATGGGAGCAGCTTTCAGTCGAGCCGCCAATCGCCGTCGAAGGTGGCCCTCCCCTCCCCTCGCTCGCCATCCATCTGGGTCGCACGAAAACGTCCGCTGCAGAGCAAGATGAGGTCGTTTATCTGACGGGCCGTCCGGTGGAGGCGCTCAACGCCTGGCTTGTCGCCGCCAAGATCGAGAGCGGAAGCCTTTTCCGCAAAATCGATCGTTGGGGAAATGTTTCGAGGCGTGCATTGGAGGCCGGAGCGGTTAATGCAATTGTAAAACAGCGCGCGACGATCGCAGGATTAGAGCCGCGAGAGTATTCGGCGCACGGGCTGCGTTCCGGCTATCTCACCGAGGCGGCCAACCGTGGCATCCCGCTTCCCGAAGCTATGGAGCAATCCAGGCATCGGTCGGTGCAGCAGGCTTCAAGCTATTACAACAACGCAACGCGGAGAAGCGGGCGGGCCGCACAGATGCTGTAATTCTAGGTGATCTGGGCGAACTCTCAGGCCACATCTTGCTGCGCTCTGAGCCCCATCAATGCCAAGGCGCCCAGCACCTCCGGATGATCACAACGGTAGAAAACAGTCTGGTTGCGCCTACGGGTCTTGACCAGGTTTAGCTTCCGCAATCGCGCCAGATGCTGTGACAGTGCGGACTGGCTGATGCCGACGACCTCGGCCAATGCACCGACGGACAGTTCGCCAGCGATCAGGTGAAGGAGCGCGAGAAGCCTCTTGTCGTTCGAGAGCGCGTCGAACAGTTCAGCCGCCGTTTCGACTTCCCTTGAGAGGGGCTTACAGCTTGTTCTTGTGATCTGGGCGGGCAGGGCGTGGTTCACGATGTTCTCCGTTCGCATTGTAGGAATTTCAGAGCAGCATGAGACCATGCCTGCTTCATTCACCGATGATGCGGACGGATAATTTAGAAGGGATCTATACTCGGCGACGCCGAGTGGTCCTTTGAACCAGCAACCTGAGCATCAGGTGCTCAGATGGTGTTGAGGAGATCAAGAGTTGGGCACTTTGAGCGCATTTCCAAGATCATGCTGTTAAAGCGGAAGGGGTCGTCAGTCCGTAACATACTCTGTTTCGACCAGCTCTCTTGGCGCGATAAAGAGCCTCGTCCGCTCTCCTAACCAGCTCGCACACGGACTCGTCCGCCTCCAGTTGGGCAGCTCCGATGCTGGCGGTGAGCCATAGCTGTTCGGCTGTCTCCAAGTTCATCGGTGAGCCGGAGACATCGCGGAGGATCATCTCGGCCAGCACCGAAGCGGCAACAATATCGCGATGCGGCGCAATGACAGCAAACTCCTCGCCCCCATATCGGACAACGAAGCCTTCATCCCGTATCGTCTTAAGGATGGAGGCCGACGCAAAACGCAATGCCGCATCGCCCACCTGATGGCCGTAGCGATCATTGACTTTCTTGAAGTGATCAAGGTCGACCAGGAGCAGTGAGAGAGGATAAGCGGCTTCGCGCGCCCTGCCCGCCTCTTCCGGAAGCCGCACGTCGAAATAGCGCCTGTTGAACACGCCCGTCAAAGGATCGAGATGGGCAATGCGCTCCAATTCAGCCACTCGTCCGACATCGGCCGTCGTTGCGGAAGACAGATGGACAACGCAGAGCACATAGAAGCCGCTGACCATCATCACACCGGCAATCAGCAGGTCTCCGATGCTCATCGCAGCGTGATCGAAGAGAGCGGCGACCCCGCAATAGCCGATGATGAAGAAGATCGTGAACGCCATGAACACCTTCCACTTACGGCGAAGGCGAGGGGTTCTGGTGTTTGCCAACATGATCCTGAGAGGGATCAAGGCCACCAGCATGAAGGCTCCCCCTATGAAGAGCATGGTGTGGAACAGGATCAACATGAAACCAGTGTAGCGCAGCAGCGTTTGCACCGGCTGAATTGGGATGATCGATTGCTAATGGTCTTGTCAGTAATATGAGCAAGGTAAGCTCAACATCGCAAAACTCTTCCCGAGGGAGAGCACTTAACGCTCAAGTTAGCAGTTCAGCACCCACCCTATCAGCTCAGCGACCGACTATGTTGACAAATGTTACCGGATTTCGGTGCGCGCCGGCTCAGTCCAGCGCCGATATACGGCTGCGAAGTCGTCGAGTTGCAGATAACATTTCTGCCAGTGCAGCAGGAGCTTAGCCTGGCCCTCGATTGGCGAACGTCCGTGCAAAATTCGCGTGTTGTCCAGAAACATCATGTCGCCTGGCCTGAAGTCAACGTTGACACAGAACTCCGAACGTCGAGCGGTCTCTTTGAACCGCGTCACGGCGAGCTGGCTCATGTCCCCATCTGAAGCAACCGCAAGTCGCTTTTCACGCCCGAGATAGATGACCGCCTGACCAGACGAGCCGGTCTGCACGATCGGACGAATCTCGCGGAAGTGCCATCGGCTGCCCCGTTCTTCGTGCAGCACCCGGCAAGCTTCCAAGCCAGATATCACGGCAGGCTCGGTCCTTCTCAATGCATCGGCGACCGACAGACCATCCGACAGAAGCAGGCTTCCGCCGTCGCCGTTTCGCCGCAAGCATTGAATGGCAACGACGGTGGGCGGCTGATGGCGAAACGAAAGGTCGGTGCCCAATTCCAGCCCTGGGTCGGGCGGGATCTCCGAGCCTGGCGATCGTCCAAAAACACGAACATCCCTCAGACTACCGAAATGAAGTTCAGCCACGCCGCTCAATGCAAGAGAGGTGCTCAACCTTACAACCTGGGTGGTTGAGGTCGGACTTTCGACGACCCGAAAGACGCCATGACGTAGCAAAGCCTCCAGGTGGTCACGCCCTCTGCCCGATGCGAGTTCATCATGCGTGAAAGTCGAAATGTCCTGCAAGCCGCCGACGCCCCAAGGCGCCCTCCACTCACTGTCCATGTCGCCCGAACCCCGTTGCTGGCCGCAGAATAGCCAAAGCTAGACCGCGCACCGCCGGGGTCAATTGCAGGATTCGCAGTCTCCGTCATCAGGCCCAAGACGCTCACCCCGCCCTGCTCGCTGTCGAGGGACCGGCCGCCCTTGCCAAGGCCATCAGCATTGGCCCGAGCGAGAAATCCCCCCGCGCCGCCTTGCGCGTGAGGTCGCGGAGATAGCCGCCGGCCGAATTGATGTGACCGGCCCTTTCGAGAATGCAGGCGATCGCTGTCGCCGCGTTTTCGGGTCCCATCGTTTCGCAGGCGTCCTGATAGGCGGAAGGGCTGACCCCCAGCATCGACCGAACAACTACCGCCGCGCCCATCAGATCACGCCAATTCGAAATCGCGCCACCCGGTCCGTAGTCGAGGATCTGTGGGCACGCTCGCAACACCAGGCCAAGCGGAAAGGACTTCAGAACATCACGTCTAAGCGTTTCCGCCGATGCGAGCACTGGCTTTTCGCCCTGCTCTTTTCCAGAGCTAGGTTCAAGTTCAGTGATGGAGTCGGTATTTGAATTCTGTATGTGGCGCCGGATCTCGGCGCCATTGGCGCTGGATTCTTCTAGAAAAACATGCCCTTCCAGCAGGTTAAGCACTTCCTCGCGGAGATCGCCCATCTCCGCGGCGAGCACGGATGCTGCGTCCGCAGTTTTTGCCTTGCTGGCGGAGGCGATAAGCCCGACCAATTGGGCTTCGGCATAGTCCCAGGGACCTGGAACGGCCTCTTCGATGGCGGCAGAAATCAGCTTGCGGATATCCCGGCGGCAAAGGGTGATTTGCTCCTTTGCCAGTTTCATCCGCCTGCGCTCGGCTTCCGCTGCCTGGGCCAGTTGTGCGAATTCTTCGCAGCGCGCGAGCAATGGCGCAAGATTGAACCCGAAAGCATCGTCAATGTCGCCATCCCGGCTCTTGCGGGCGTAGCGCTTGCCATTGGGACTGTCCTTGCGATGAATGATCCCGGCCGTCACGAGAACAGCGAGATTTTCGCGAAGCGTCGACCCAGCGATCCCGTTTGCCCGGTTTGCAAGCTGCGCGTTGGAGGGAAATACGATCAGCTTCTCGGTGGATGTCAGCTCTGCATGAGGGTAGAAGGACAATAGCGCATTCAGCACCGCCAGGGCCCTGTCCCGCAGTCCCAACGCTTCGCGCGATTCACAGATATCCCGATAGATCTTCCATTTATCAACGGACTTGCCGGCGGGGATCTCCCTGGACAGCATTTGTCCTTTGATTTGGGCAAGCGTCACCGACCGCCGCCCAAAGGGCGTCGTCACGATATTGGTCTGCATCTCTTCACCTTTCGAAAGGCAAAAGAAATCCGCCCGCCAATTCGGCGCCAAGACTCTTGACGTGATTCCGTGAAAGTGCGATTCTCAATCCGCAACGATACGAGAAGGGCTTCCACGACGGCGTCGTTGGGGGCCTTTTTCTTTTGCTGCTAACCTTCGTCCTCTTCTGACTCCAGAAACTGCTGATAGATTGCCTCCAGGTTGCGCGTGAGGAAGCTTCCGAACTTCGCGCCGTGCTTCGCCTTGAGAGAAATTGAATAGACCTTGCCGCTCTGGGTGATGTCGGCCACGACCGCCTGGTCTTTCGCCTCCCATTTGGTCACCGGAGCTTGCTTCTTGTGCTTCTTGACCGGGCTCTCACTCTTCTTGAGGCCAGAGTACAGAAACAGGAACCTGTCGTCAGAGCTCATCTCGCTAAAGCCATCCGCGTCCACGAGTGACTTCAGGTTGTCCTCGTTGGCAGCCTTGCCGGCAAGCAATGAGAATTCCACCCAGCGCTCACGCCCGACCGACGGCGCGTCTCCGATGCGGTCGATGATCTCCGGCGCAATTCGCTCGGTGACCGAAAGCATTTTCGAGAGACCGGCCGCGTTCGTCACCAGAGCCTCCGACATCACTTGCCGATCATAACCCAGATCCTGGAGACGCTTGGCGAAAGCAGCGCGCTCGATGAAGGTGAGATTGGCGCGGGCGGAGTTCTCTTGCCCTTGGGCGATGACATGCGTCTTGTCGTCAATCGGCTTGACGACAGCGCGGACCGATCTTCCAAGTTCACGCGCAGCCCGCAGACGGCGATGGCCGAAGACGACTTGATACCGCCCTTGCTCATGGGCATGGGGCCGGACCAGAATAGGCGTGTCCTGACCTCGTGTTCTGATCGTCTCGACAAGAGCCCGGAAGTCATCATTGTCGTGGACCAGACGATCCTTGACGAAGGAGTCGTCGACCAGCGCCGGGTCCAGCTCAAGAACGGTCTCGCCTTCGAGAAACTTGTCGGCCTGGCGGGCGAGCTCATCAAGGGAGCGCACCAGCGACTTCCCCGCGCCCCGCATGGGATAGGCGGCGGACGGCGCTTGCTCGTCCGTCAGGTCTTGCAATCCATCCAGCAGGTTCTTTCGAGCCATGAGCTCAGCTCCGTCACTTACTATTTATCTGTTTTCGTTGGGAAAGCGGTCGATTTTGTCAGCCGACAACTCGCCTCCCCCAGGATTGATGGATCAATTCGGCAATCTCCGAGTTAACGGCATCCAGAGACTCGATCGCGCGATCGTAGGTGCCGCGGTTCATGGCGGCGCGCTCGACTTCGTAGAGTGTCTGCTTGGTGATGCCGGCGTCCGAGACCGCTGTGGACTTCAGCATCTGTGTCTTGAGCATATACTCGTTGAACATCGTGCTCATAAAGCCGACCATTTGGGCCTGCGGAACATCTGTCGGTTCGTACCGTGTGATCAGGTATCGGTACCAGGACAGGTTCACTTCGGCGCCTGCCGCTCGGATGGGCTTCAATATGCCGCCCAGCATAAGCAGGAACTGTCCCATCGACATCACGTCGAGCATCTGGGGATGGATCGTAATCAGGACGCTCGTCGCCGCCGTCAAAGCTGTCAGCGTAAGGTAGCCGAGCTGCGGCGGACAATCGATGACGACAACGTCATATTTGTCTTCGACCTCCGCCAGAGCCCGCGAGATGCGGGTAAAGAAGGTCCGACCCTCATTGGTGGTCTTCTGCGACATGGCCAGCGGCGTATCGTACTCGTATTCCTGCAGGTCCAGATTGGCCGGCACGATATCCAGGCCAGGGAAGTTCGTAGGCCTGATGATCTCGGAGAGGGGCTTCTTCTGCTCGTCGTAGCGGATCGCGTCATACAGAGACGGAACCTGGTCCAGTTCGGGCTGAAAGCCATGCAGCGAAGACAACGACGCCTGCGGGTCGAGGTCGACCGCCAACACTCTATGTCCGGTCAGGGCGAGATATTGCGCAAGGTGGGCGGTTGTGGTGGTCTTTCCCGAGCCGCCTTTGAAATTTACGACTGCGATGATCTGAAGCTTCTCTCCGCTGCGTCTGTGCGGCACGTACATTCTGCTGTCCGAACGGCCGTGCGCGTCGAGATAGTGGCGCAGCTCGAGCATTTGGGCCGCAGTATAGGACCGGCGGCCTGACGACGATGTCTGGGGGGAGGGGCCCTTCCCTTCCAGATGCAGCTTCTTTAACGTGCTCTGAGAGACGCCGACATAGCTGGCGACTTCAGCCAGTGAGAATGTCCTCAGCGTCTTCTTTGCATTGGGCGGGAAGCGTTGGACGCTCAGCAGATGGAGCTTCTTCGAAATCAGGTCACCCTGTTCGAGGATCTGATCTTCAAAATGCGTCGCCGCATTATGTTGAGCTGCCGCCGAGTTAGCGTTCATAGGGCATCAATCTCTCAGATAACGGTTTTTGGGCCTATTTGGCTCCATAAGCGTTATTATCCGCGATTCTAAGCTACCAGCAAGGAATTTAAAGTTAATAAATTCTTAACGCCACCCTTCCTCGGCGCTTGGAACGCAACCGCGAAAAAGCGTTTTCTGAACCGTTTTCAAAGGTTTGTGTACGAATTTAGCTGCCGCGTTCCCGGTTTGTGCATTGTAGGATTCACAGTAGCGCCGCTGCGCGAAAAACGCGTGTTGCGGCGGAAAAGCGGGCTCCTTTCGAGTCCAGCGCATGGAATCATCGGCGCTTCGCCGAAAAACGCCGCCGAATCGCTCTTCGAGGATCGCGACTCGGCCATACCGGAAGGGCCCGTCTCTCGCAGCCGCTGGCGCATTTGCAGAATCCTACAAGTGACGGGGTGCGCGATTTCGCGAAGATGCGCGTCTGAACGCTGGCGAGTGCTCGGCTGAGGTTCTCAGAACTGGGGGAGGCATGACGCACTCGCACCATCGGCTGATCCGCAAGCTCCAGGAGGCCCTGGGAGAAACGCTGTGCGTTGCACTTGACGACAAGAGCGTCGTCGAGATTATGCTCAACCCGGACGGCAAGCTGTTCATAGAGCGGCTCGGCCACGGCGTCGCATGCGCCGGCGACATGCATGCATCAGCCGCCGAGACCGTGATCGGAGCCGTGGCTCACGCCTTGAAATCGGAGGTGGACGAGGATCGACCGATCATTTCCGGTGAGTTGCCGATTGGCGGACACCGCTTCGAAGGTCTTCTTCCCCCGGTGGTCTCCCAGCCCGCTTTCACCATCCGGCGGCGCGCATCAAGACTCGTGCCGCTCGATCAGTATGTGGAACAGGGGATCATGACTGAGACCCAGGCGAAAATCCTCCGCAGCGCCGTGCAGTCTCGCCTCAACATCGTCATTGCAGGCGGGACGGGATCCGGCAAGACCACGCTCGCCAACGCCATTATCGCGGAAATCTCTCGTATCGCTCCTGAAGATCGGCTCGTCATTCTTGAGGACACAGCCGAGATTCAATGCGCGGCGGAGAACACCATCGCGCTCCACACCAGCGACGCCGTGGACATGGCGCGCCTTCTGAAGAGCACGATGCGGCTCCGGCCTGATCGCATCATCGTGGGCGAAGTCCGCGACGGCGCGGCGCTTACGCTTCTCAAAGCCTGGAACACTGGACATCCCGGCGGCGTCGCCACGATCCATTCCGATTCGGCCAAGTCCGCCTTGCGCAGGCTGGAGCAACTGACGGCCGAGGTCAGCCAGCAACCCATGCAGTCAGTGATCGGCGAGGCCGTCGACATCGTGGTCTCGATAGAACGCTGCAATCGCGGACGCCGGGTGAACGAAATCATTCACGTCGAACAGTTTGCCGGCGGCCGATACCAGATCGAGGCCTATGCCGACACCGAAGGAGGAGCTCGTCATGTCGCCTGACCGTAAACCCCGCCAGGCAACCGCCTCGCTCTGCGTCCTCGCCATGATCGCCCTCGCAACGCCGGCGCTCGCCAGTTCCGGCGGAAGTCTTCCTTGGGAAGGGCCGCTCGAGCAAATCCAGGAATCGATCACGGGGCCCGTAGCCGGATATATTGCGCTCGCAGCTGTCGCCATTGCAGGCGGCATGCTGATCTTCGGCGGCGAGCTTAACGACTTCGCCCGGCGACTGACCTATGTCACGCTCGTCGCCGGCATACTTCTCGGCGCCACGCAAATCGTTGGCTTGTTCGGCGCGACGGGCGCGAGCATCGGAATAAGCGAGACCGAAGCGAAGAACAGGAGCGCGCCCTGACATGATCGAGGTCGCGACGCTTCATCACAAGCGCATCCATCGCGCCCTTTCACGGCCGAACCTGCTCCTCGGCGCAGATCGGGAACTCGTGCTCCTGACCGGTCTCGGATCCGTGATCCTGGTCTTCGTCGTGCTGACCGTCTACTCGGCCGTCCTGGGAGTTGCGACCTGGTTCACGCTGGTCGGTCTGTTGCGGTGGATGGCCAAGACCGACCCTCTGATGCGCCGTGTCTATATCCGCCACATTCGCTACCGTCAGCATTACAGGCCGACCTCATCTCCGTGGCGGCGGGTCTGATCCATGGTTAGTCTGCGGCGCTTCAGACAGGATGGAGCATCCTTCGCGGATCTGGTTCCCTATGCGGCTCTGATCGCCGACGGCGTCATCCTTCTGAAGGACGGCAGCCTGATGGCCGGATGGTATTTCGCCGGGCCGGATCTCGAAGGCGCCACCGCACTCGAGCGCAACGAGTTGAGCCGGCAGATCAATGCGGTCCTGTCCCGGTTGGGCTCCGGCTGGATGATCCAGGTCGAAGCCGTGCGCGTTCCGACACAGGCCTATCCGTCCCGTGACAAGAGCTTCTTTCCGGATCCGGTCACCCGCATGATTGATGAAGAGCGGCGCAGGCATTTTGCCGGCGGCCGCTCTCACTTCGAAAGCCAGCACGCTTTGATCCTGACGCAGCGCCCGCCGGAGCCTCGGCGATCACGCATGGCGCGCTACGCCTATTCCGACGCTGGCAGCCGGGCGCGCAGCCATGCGGATCTCGCGCTGGAAGGCTTTTCACGCGCCATCCGGGAGGTGGAGCAATATCTCGCCAACGTGATTTCGCTCCGGCGCATGCACACCCAGGAAGCCCAGGAAGCCGACGGATGGCGAACCGCGCGTTATGACGAACTCTTTCAATTCATTCGCTTCTGCATCACGGGCGAAAATCACCCGGTGCGGCTGCCGGACATCCCGATGTATCTCGATTGGTTGGCGACAGCGGAGATGCAGCATGGGCTGACGCCTCGCGTCGAGAACCGCTTCCTCGCCGTGGTCGCCATCGATGGCTTGCCCGCCGAGAGCTGGCCGGGAATTCTCAACAGCCTGGATCTTATGCCGCTGAGCTACCGGTGGTCGACGCGTTTCATCTTCCTCGACCCGGAAGAGGCGCGTGAACGCCTGGAGCGGACTCGTAGGAAGTGGCTGCAGAAGGTGCGCCCCTTCTTCGATCAGCTCTTCCAGACGCAAAGTCGCGCCATTGACCAGGACGCGCTTGCGATGGTGACCGAAACGGAAGACGCGATCGCCGAAGCCGCGTCCCAACTGGTGGCGTATGGCTACTATACGCCTGTGATCGTCCTGTTCCATCAGGATCTGGCCACACTGGAAGAACAGGCGGAACATGTCCGGCGCGTGATTCAATCCGAAGGGTTCGGCGCGCGCATCGAAACCCTTAATGCGACAGACGCCTATCTCGGAAGCCTGCCGGGCAACTGGTATTGCAATGTGCGCGAACCCTTGGTCAACACCGCCAACCTTGCCGATCTCATGCCTCTCAATTCGGTATGGTCGGGCAATGCGAGCGCGCCATGCCCATTCTACGAGCCGAACTCGCCCCCGCTCTTGCAGGTCGCCAGCGGCTCCACGCCCTTCCGGCTGAACCTGCATGTCGACGATGTCGGCCATACGCTGGTGTTCGGTCCGACGGGATCGGGCAAGTCGACGCTCTTGGCTCTGATCGCGGCGCAGTTTCGACGCTACCGCGACGCGCAGATATTCGCCTTCGACAAAGGCGGGTCGATGCTGCCACTCACCCTTGGTGTGGGTGGAGACCATTATGACATCGGTGGGGAAGGGGAGGGGGGACAGTTGGCCTTCTGCCCGCTCGCGGATCTGTCGAGCGACCAGGATAAAGCCTGGGCCGGGGAATGGCTGGAGTCGCTCGCTGCGCTTCAGGGTCTCGCCATCACACCGGAGCATCGCAACGCTATCGCACGCCAGGTGTCCCTGATGGCGGACGCGTCCGGGCGCTCGCTGTCTGATTTCGTCTCTGGCGTTCAGATGCGCGATGTGAAGGAAGCGCTTCACCGTTACACTCTCGACGGCCCCCTTGGTCAGCTCCTGGATGCGGAACAAGACGGTCTCCTGTTGGGCGCCTTTCAGTGCTTCGAGCTCGAGTCGATCATGAACATGGGTGATCGGAATCTGGTGCCGGTTCTCACCTACCTGTTTCACCGTATCGAAAAGCGGCTGACAGGGGCTCCGAGCCTGATCATCCTGGACGAGGCCTGGCTCATGCTTGGCCACCCCGTGTTTCGCGACAAGATCCGCGACTGGCTCAAGGTTCTCCGCAAAGCCAACTGCGCCGTCGTTCTCGCCACCCAGTCGATCTCCGACGCAGAGCGCTCCGGCATCGTGGATGTGTTGAAGGAAAGTTGCCCCACGAAGATCTGCCTGCCGAACGGGGCGGCGGCGCAGTCAGGCACCCGCGAATTCTATGAACGCATCGGTTTCAATGCGCGTCAGATCGACATCATCGCGTCCGCAGTCCCCAAGCGGGAATATTACGCGGTGTCCCCGGAGGGACGCAGGCTCTTCGACATGGCGCTCGGGCCGGTCACACTGAGTTTCGTCGGAGCGAGCTCTAAGCTGGATATCCAGCGCGTTCGGGCTCTGCGGGCACTGCACGGTTCAGACTGGCCAAAAGTTTGGCTCCGGGAACGAGGCGTGGAGGAAACGCATGAATGATCGACTAAGACGACTGAGACTTATGGGCGCGGCGGCGCTGCTTTTGGCCGCGCCGGACGCCAGTCCCGCATGGGCGGCCTCGGCGACCGGGGCCGCGACGGAATGGACGCAGCTCGCCAACAATGCGGAGCTCATCAAGTTGTTGGAAAGTTCAGGCGTCCAGGTGGAAAACCAGCTGACCCAGATCAGCCAACTGGCCCAGCAGATCGAAAACCAGCTCAACATCTACGAGAACATGCTGCAGAACACGGCCCAGCTGCCAAGCCATGTCTGGGGCGACGTTGCCTCCGATCTCAACCGGCTTAGGGAAATCGTCGACAGCGGGGAGGCGATCGCCTTTTCGATGGGGAACATTGACGACGCCTTGGCCCAGCGCTTCAAGAGTTACGCCGAGTTCAAAAGCGAGTTGCCGGACGAGACCGCATTTTCGAGCCAGTATCAGACATGGTCGTCGACGAACCGTGAAACGATCGCAGCCTCCCTGCGGGCCGCCAATCTGACTGCAGAGCAGTTCGAGACGGAGGAGAGCACGATGTCGTCGCTCCGATCCATGTCGGAAAGCGCCGACGGTCAGATGAAGGCGCTGCAGGTCGGGCATCAGATGGCCGCAGAGCAGGTCTCACAGTTGCAAAAGCTGCGTGGCCTTGTGTCCCAACATATGACGATGACCGGCGTTTGGCTTCAGTCGGCGCAGACGGACAGAGATCTCGCGCAGGCGCGTCGCCAGGCGTTCTTCAGCTCTACACGCCCCTCCATCACGGGTGGCCAGAAAATGGAGCCGCAATGGTGATCTGGCGAACCCGTGCGCGGGGTGTCTGCGCCGTCTCAATCTGGCTTGGCGCCATGGCGCTCATGGTCTGTCTGCTGCCGGCAGACATCGCATTCGCACAAGAGGGCGAGGTGCTGACGACCCTGCAAAACCAGGTCATCAGCGCGGCAAAGGGCTGGGAAGCGAAGATCACGGAAGCGGCGCGGTCGCTGTTCTGGATCCTCGCCGGCATCGAATTCGGCGTGGCCGCAATCTGGCTTGCGCTCAAGGCCGCGCCGCTGGACGCATGGTTCTCAGAGGTCGTTCACCGCATTCTGTTCATCGGCTTCTTCGCTTTCGTCCTGGAACGGGGGCCAAGCCTGGCCAAGGCCATCGTCGACAGTCTGTTCCAGATCGGATCGGACGGCGGCTCCGCCTCGCCAGCTGATATCTTCAATGCGGGCTTGCTCGTCGCGACCGAGCTTTCGGAGAAGATCCAGTTCGGTGTCTTCGAGGACAATGCGCTCGCAATCTCGGCCTCGATCGCCATGGTCGTGGTGGTTTTGGCCTTTTCGCTGGTTGCGGCCATCTTCGTCTCGGTGATGGTCGAAATGTATGTCGGACTTCTGGCAGGCGTCATCATGCTGGGTCTTGGCGGATCGAGCCACTCGAAGGACTTCGCAATTCGCTACCTCGTTTACGCCTTCAGCGTCGGCATGAAGATGATGGCCTTGGTAATGATCGCGCGGATCGGTTCAGAGTCTCTTCTTGGCCTCGCATCTGACGCCGCTGTCGGAGATGAATTCCGGACTCCGCTCGCCATTGCCGGCCTGGCCGTCGTCATCTTCCTTATTTCGATATACGTGCCGAACATCCTGCAGGGTGTCGTGCAGGGCGTCTCCGTCGGCTCGGGCATGGAAGCCGTGAAGCATGGAGGACAGGCCGCGTCTGCGGCCGTCGGCGGCGCCTTCTTCATGGCTGGCGCTGCGGCGACTGGGATGGCAACGGCGCGGAGCGCGCGATCGGCTGGCGCTTCCGTTCCCAGGGCCGCCGCGCAAGGCCTGCAAAGCGCGCTGGGCTCTGCTTTGTCCTCTGCGGGTTCGGCCGCCAAGGAGAAGGCGATCAGAAGCCCCGGCTCTGAAGCGGGCTCGCTGATGGGCTTGGCGAACGAAAAGCTCGATCGCCTGCGTGCTGCTGCGGGCCGAGCGGACGAGAAACAGGATTGATCGGGATGCGACGCGACAAGACGCCTGCCAATCCCTATCTCGCCGCGCGCTGGGAGTGGTCCGAACGCTACGGATCGTACGTGCGGGCTGCGGCCGCCTGGCGGATCGTCGGCCTCGTCAGTCTGACGATGGCGACGGTCACGACAGGTTACGCCCTCTATCTCAGCACGACCGTCAGGGTGGTCCCTTATATTGTCGAAGTCGACAAGCTGGGCAACGCGATCAGCGTCGGCATGCCGGAGCAGATCGAATATGCGGATCCGCGCGTCGTTCGCGCCGCGCTGGGCGGCTTCGTGTCGAGCTTCCGGAGTGTCACTCCCGACGCGGTCGTGCAGAAACAATATATCGACCGGACATACGCCCTTCTGCGGACAGCCGATCCGGGGACGCAGAAGATCAATGCGTGGTTCCGCGCCCATTCACCCTTCGAGAAGGCGAGGACCGGAACAGTCGCGGTCGAGGTCAACAACATCGTTCCACTGTCGAGCGAAACCTACCAGATCGACTGGACCGAATTCGAACGGGACCGGAAGGGCAAGGAGGTCGCCACGCAACGCTTTCGGGGCATCGCAACCGTGACGCTCACCGCGCCGCAGGATGAAGCGACGATCCGGACCAATCCGATAGGGCTCTATCTCAAGGACTTCGAATGGACAGCGCAGCTTTGACGCGGGAGGCATTGTGAACAGAGATCTGGTCTTGCGTTTGAGCATGTGCGGACTGGCGCTCGCCGGAGTACACCCCGCCTTCGGACAGTCGATGACCGCTCCCGAGGTGAAAGGCGCCGTGCTGTCCGGGCAATGGCGCCATGCGGGCGGCGTCGTGACGCGCGGCGCTGACGGGAAGGTGATGTTCCTCTTTGGCCAGAGCCAGCCATCGGTCGTGTGCTCGCCATTGCAGGTGTGCGACATAGAGCTTCAGAGGGGAGAAGTGGTGCGGGATGTGCTCGTCGGCGACACGGTGCGTTGGAAAGTCGAGCCGGCATCGTCGGGATCGGCCGGTGAGCAGACGATCCACCTGGTTGTGAAACCGGCGGAAGCCGGCCTCACGACATCGATGATCATTACGACGTCGCGCCGGACCTACCATATCCAGCTGAAGTCGCACCCGTCCCAGTACATGGCGCGCGTCGGCTTCGACTACGCCGATGACGTCAGCCAGAAGCTCGCAGACATCAATGCCAGGGTCGAATTCGGCGCGAGCGAGGCAGCGCCGTCGCCGGACCGGCTTGTTTTCTCCTACGCCGTCAGCGGGCGCGCGCGGTGGCGTCCAAAGCGCGTCTACTCCGACGGTCAGAAGACATACATCCAGTTTCCGGAACGAATGAGCGGAGGCGAGGCGCCGGTTCTGTTCGTTGTGGCAGGCGGGGAAAACCGCATCGTCAACTACAGGCTCAAGAAGAACGTGATGGTGGTCGACTATATGGTCGATAAGGCCATCCTGATTTCCGGAGTGGGTTGGCGACAGCAAAAGGTGACCATTTCCCGCGGGGGACAGGAATGATGCGCGCCCGAGCTTGGCTCGGTCTCCTCATTGGATTGTCGTCCTGTTCCACGGGGTCGCCCGGCATCGCGCCGGACGCGGGCTCCGAAGCGCTGAGCAGTGCGGCCGCAAGTGCGATCGCCACGGACATGGCCGCGCGTCTGTCGGAGACCATGCCGCTATCTTCCAATCCGATCGTGTTCGCTGACGACGATTCCCTGATGGCCGGAGCGCTCAGAGGCGCTCTCCAGCATGCCGGCTTCACGCTGGCCGAGGATGGGCGTGCTGAGGGTCCAGCACTGCAGCGCATCACCCACGACGGCCGTTTCGTCGAGGGACGGTATTTCCTCCGTCTTAGAAGTGCTCGAGGCGACATCGCGCGTTGTTACCAGCCGTCGGAGACAGGAGCGACACCAGCCTGCCCGTGGACAATGACGGCTGCAGAATAGGGGGCATCATGCAATCGCTCAGGCTCGGCCAGGCTCAGGAGGCCGCAGGCGCTGCGGAGATGCGGCGGATCAACAAGCTGCCGGTGATTGCGGCCCTGGCGCTTGTCGCGATCTTCCTGGCCGTGCTGATCTATGGACTATCGACGCGCGGCCTCTCAGTGCGTAGCTCCAATCAGCCGGGCGATGACGCGTTGGCCCCGGCCTCGACCTATGCGGATCAGCTGAAACGCGGCGTCAAGGACGGGATCATCGGGGATCCGGAACCGACTATTGAGGCGGCTCGCCCCCCGATGGAAGACCCGCTGCTCGAAAACCAGCGCCCCGAACCCCGCGCGGAACTTGTTCGTCCGGAGGTGAAACGAGTTATCAAGCCGCCCGAAACCGAGGAGGAGTTGCTTGGACGTCTGAAACGCGAATATCGCGAGCAGTATCTGCGGGAACAGCAGCGCCAGCAGTTGGCGCGGCTCCAGGCGCAATCGGCTGCACTCGACTCGCCCTTGAATGTCGACATCGGCGATCTGGCGAAAACGGAGGCGAAGGAGGTGGCGGATAAGTCGGGCGCAACGACATCGACGCCGACGACTGCCGCGGATCTCTACCAGGCCGCGCTGCAATCCGGCGCGGATATCGGGCAGACCGATCCGAACCGGCAGACATCGAAGGAATCGTTCTTCAATCAGGACATCCAGGATCTCGGCTATTTGCCCAACAAGGTGGCGCCGCAGTTCACGAAGTTCGAACTCAAGCGAGCGTCCGTCATTCCCGCGACGCTCATCACAGGCCTGAACTCCGACCTGCCGGGGCGGATCAGCGCCCAGGTCAGCCAGAACGTCTATGACAGCGCCACCGGCCGCCACTTACTGATTCCCCAAGGGGCCAAGCTCTTCGGTCGGTATGACTCCAAGCTCTCTTTCGGGCAAGAGCGGGTGCTGGTGGTCTGGACAGACATCATCTTTCCCAACGGCTCGACACTGCAGATAGGCGGAATGGCCGGCGTCGACGCCGAAGGCTATGGCGGCTTCAAGGACAAGGTCGACCGCCACTATCTCAGAACCTTCGGCGCCGCAGCCCTGGTCGCAATCATCGGCGCCGGAATCGACATGTCGGTTCCTGAGAGCTCGACACTGACGACCCAGGAAACGGCTTCAGACGCAGCGCGGCGCAATTTCGCGGAAGTTTTCGGTCGAGCGGCGGAACGCACGATCAGCAAGAACCTCGACGTGCAACCGACGATCCGCATACGGCCAGGCTACAGGTTCAATGTCCTGGTGGAACAGGATCTGTCCTTTCCGGGCGCCTACAGGGATTAAAGGCGACCGAAGCCGATCCGCCGATGCCCGTGGACAGCGCGCGGCGGAGCAGATAACCTCTTTGGATCATACGGCGGGCCGATCGGGCAACTGATCGGCCGCTGGTGGTTTATGCCGGCTCCGGGGGGAGCAACTTTCGGCAGACTGAGGCTTGCGGCAACGGGCGCGGCATGAGGCGCGCCCTTCCCAGGTTTGCGCGCCCAGGGCGCGCTCTGCAACGTCAACGGCAGGACGCGTGCTCGCGTCTCCGTGTCAGATCCGTATCGAGCGCAAAGAGCCATGCCGGGGTGGTGGCGCAACGACGGCGGAGAACACATATGGAGCAGATGCTGCGCGCATTGCTGGATGCGATTGACGCGGCCTGCGATGCTGAAACGATCGTGAAAGTCCTGACGGCGTTTGCCCTCGACTGCGGGTTCGAAAGCTTTGTCTATTTCGAGATCCAGGGGTCGGACGTCCGGACGATCAGCAATCTTTCCGTAGATTGGCAGAGAGCCTACCTGGATGATCGACTGGCAAGCGTCGATCCGGTCATTACCCGCGCAAAACGGCTGTTCGAAGTTTTCGCGTGGTCAGCGGATGAATGGCTGCATCGGGCGTCATCAAGCGAAGAACGACGCTACTGCAGCCTGGCGCGAACGTTCGGCATAAGGTCCGGGGTCTCCATCCCCGTCGAAGCCAGTTTCGGCAAGACCCTCATTCTCAGCTTCACCTCCTGTGGTCCGCGCCAACCGCAGATACCATTCACCGATCAGGTGAGGGCCACCCAAGCCGTGTTGGCGGTCCATTACAGACTCCGGGCGCTCGCCAGTCGTGCGCTGATGGCTCCGTCAAGCATGCTGTCGCCCAAGGAAATCGTGGCGTTGACCTGGGCGGCAAAGGGCAAATACACCCACGAAATCGCCCAGCTGATGAACATTCAGGGACGGACCGTGCAGCACTATCTCGACAATGCGAGACGAAAGCTCGATGCGATCACCGTCCCGCAACTCGTCTCGATCGCCAAGGATCGCGGTCTCATCTGAACGGTCAGCGACGTTCGTCCTCCGCCAGGTTGGGCACGAAACCCAGGACGTCGAGCATGTCGGACAGCTCTTCCTGCTGGGCCGCCGCACGCTTTTGACGCGCAAGGTAGTCAGCCTGCAGATCTTCGAGCCGCGCCCGTGGCATCTGTTCGTCCTGTTGCGCCGCCACCCAGGCCTCGTAGGCGGCTTCGTCAGAGGAAAACAGCGCTCTGTGCTCATGGATGGCCGCGATCGTCAGGACTTCGAGTTCAGCCTTGTCGAGGGTCTCGTACCAAAGCCTGCGCGCGGCGCGGATGTCTGCATCGTTCTGGATGGCGCCTGAATCATCCATTGAACCGCTCCCGATTGAACCCTGTTATGCGATGTCGCTCACTCGTCCTTTAGGTGAATCGCGCCGCTGCGACCATGCGCCACCTCGCCAGGCAGTCGACAATTTTTGGTTCCATCAGTCATGTCGGCTCGAGCGCGCCTTGTCCAGTTGCACGCTGTCGCATGTCAGCCGCCAGCAACGAGGTCACATCGACGCCTTTTGCACATTCGCCTCAGTCATCGGCGAGCGGCGACAGGTCAATGCGGATCCCAGCGGCGCCAATGTCTGTCGTGGGCCCCGCAAGTGTGTCTTCATCTGGCGCGAGATCATTCTCCTGAGGCCCGGACGGCCGGTCTAGGCTCTCTGGGGCCGGGTCCACATGTGGCGCCGCCCCTGTTGAAAGGAACACGTTCTCGCCCTCGAACTCGCCCGTCTTCCAGGCGTGGATCGCGTCAGCGAAAATTTCGGGGATCGAGAAGGCGTCCGGCGGATCGCCATACCAGCGCACGATGCGGCGAAAAATGCCCGCGAACAGCGCAGTGCCTTGCTTGAGGTTCTGGCAAGCGTCAAAGAGCCTCGGCTTCAAGGCGTCGGATGACGTGACGTTCAGCCCCGCCGGCAGCTGGGTGACGCCGACCCTCACGACTGCGCGGCCGACATAGTCGCGCGCGAGCGCCAGCGCTTCTTCTGGCGTCCTCGGCCGCGGCGTCAGCACGAGGCGCCGACCATGCATGACCGTCACGCTCAGTGGATCCTCGGAGCCGGCCTGCGACACGAAAGCTTCGACAATGGCTGGAGGCAGGGCAGGATCAGCGCATTGCCGGATGAGAGCGTCGTCGAGCATAAGCGGCTTCCGTTATCGGTTGAAGGACTGGACGAGCGGCAGGCCGAAAAGGCGCGCCCATGCGACGGCGCTTGCCCGCTGGATGGCGACGATCGACGTTCCGCGGGTCCACCAGCCATTGCCGACCGCAACGAGGATGTCGGGCTCGAACCAGATTGATTGGAGCACCGGCCAAACGAGGAGGAGTTCGTAACAGACGAGGGGCGCCACATCGCGCCCGGCGATGCGGGCGAGGGGCCGTCCCGTCAGATTCGCCGTAGCGCCGCCCGGGAGATCGAGCCAGCCGCGCCAAGGTTGCCACATCGCTCCAGGGACGGGCATACGCTGGCGGTAGACAATGCCGTTTTGACCGCCGACAGCGACGATCGCATTGTCATAGCCTGAAGGGTGCAGGATGGCGGCGCCCGCGAGCACGATGATACGCTGGCCGTCGAGCGCACGCCTCCAGTACTGCTCAACCGACGGCGTCCAGAAGCCGAAGGCGCTTTCGGGAAGAACCACGACCAGGTCGCCGTCCCGGCGTCTCTTTTGCACGAGGGTCTTCAGTTCCGCGAACCGCGTGAGGCTGAGATCGCGTCCGAGGCTTGCTCCGAGCGCCAGATCCACGCCCCTCCAGCCGGAGGGGGTTCCCGGAACTTCCGAGATCAGGAAAGCGGAGCACCAGAGCGTCGCCAGCGCCATGGCGGCGGGCCGCCAATGTCGGGTCGACAACTGTATCGACAAGACAAGGGTCAGAAGGAGCCCCAGCCATCCCGCGCCGGGACAGAGTGCGCCCGCGGCCGTAATCGGATGCGCCCAGCCAAGCACCCCCAAGGGAGGGGAGGCCATGACGATCATCGCGGAGCAACATCGCAGCGCGATTCTCCAGCCTGTCTCCCCCGTCCAGAGCAAGGCGTGGACGCTGATGAATGTGAGCGATGCGAATAGCCAGAGGAGCAGCCCAGGCCAGATGTCGGTCTGATAGTAGGTTGCGACTCCCAAAGGCAGTCCGCGCGAGGCGGCGAGGAAGTAGCTTGCAGCTACGGCGGCCGACCACGCTCTGTTCGGGGCGCATGCCCAAAGGCGATAGAAGGCGCAAGCCAGCGGCAACCGCAGCACATCGCCATCCCAGGCGAGCGTTGCGACAGACGCAGCCGCCGCCACGCTTGCCAGGCCCCGGGCGGCGTCAAGGCGCATAGGTAAGCGCCTCCTGTGCAAATCCGACAAGCGTACCGAGGGGGACAGGCCCGAAATAGCGGGAATCCCAGGATCGTTCGAAGCTGGAATAGAGAAAGACATGCCCTTCCGGGACAAGGCCGCCCTTTCCTGCGGACAGGGGCCTGTCATTGCCATCGGTCTGATAGACCCGGCTCGAGCGGAGCCGTACGCCATCCACGCGCACGTCCTCGCCGATGGTTGTGATCTGTCCGCCGACGGCTGCGATCGTCTTGATCAAAGGCGCGATCTCCGACGGGCAGAGGCCGCGCCGCAGGTAGCCTCGACCGCGCGCCTCAAGGAAGAGCGGCGTGGGCGGCGGACAGAAGACGACCGTGTCGCCAGTGCGAACCGGACGGGTGAGCGGCAGAACCTTCCAAAGACCGAGCGGCGCACTGGGCGTGAGATTGACGAGGAAGCCCGTCGGCTTTGCGTGGTTCATTGCGAATGCAGCTGCCGCCGCCGCCAGCAGCACGACGGCGCCGGTCAATCGTCGACGAGCGCGGCGGGTGCGGGTCACTGCTATGTGATCCCTTTCGACCTCGTTTGACGCAAGGTTTCGCCCTGGCGCTCCATCGAAAGCCGCTGCTCGTGATGAGCAAGCTGCTGAACCGCGCGCATCGCGCTCCAGGCTGCCTGCGCCTCCTGCCGCTGGACAGGCCCCATGTCCTTTGCCAGCGCCTTGAATGTCGCGCCGGCGGGGTCGGACGCCTCACGCGCCAGAAGGGCATTGTCGCCGAACCGCTGCGCTACGGCGCGCGCCAGTCCGTCAAGCTCCGCCTTGACTTGCTTGTCGGCGAGGGCGAACTGCAGCGCCGCCGGAAGGTCGTTGCGATCGATGGCGTCACGGATGCGCTCCAGGACATCTTTCGCCGCGATCGAAATGGCGGGGATCTCGATAGAGGCCCGGTTGCGCCAAGCCCGCTCTTCCTCCCTGTAGCTCTGTGCCGCCCGGTGACGCGTATCGAAGTATCGCTTGAGGTTGCGCGCGAGCGCCGGGGCGTTCTCGATCGCGTTTTGCCGGTCCTGACGATCCGCGCGCGAGGCCGTCAGACCGTTGCGCCCGCGCAGCGCGCCGAATTGCTCCGGCCTCGTCGCCAACTGTTCCAGAACCGAAAGAGTTGCGTCCGGTCGCTCGACGAGGCGATCAAGGTCGAGGGCGCGGAAAGCCGCCTGCGGGTCGGCGTAGACGCGATGGAAGCGATCTGTGACAGACTGCCAGAGCCGCGTCAGCGACGGTTCGGCGGCGAGCCTCTCCTCGACATGTTGCTCGATCGACTTCGGAAAATGGGTCACGGGGCCAAGCATGGGCTTCTCCCTTCTGAGGCTGGCGCGGTCATCGGCTTCTGGCCCGACGCCGCGCTTGTAGCGACCGGCAAGGCCCGACAATCTGGCGCCGACTTCGAGCAGGCGTTGTTTTTGTCGAAGCGTCCATTCGAGCCGGTCGTTCAGAAGCGTCCGGGCGACCCTTGCGAGATGCAGCCCGTGCGATTGGGCAAAGACGAGCGCCTGCCGGTAGAAGGAGCTCTGGCGATAATCGAGCGTGGTTTCTTTGGCGTTCCGACGCGACAGGACTGCGTCCAGCCCCCCGGCCTTGGCGAAGGATCGCCGGCCGAAATAGAGATGCAGGTCCTCGCGATGGCGGGTCAGCGCCACATAGGCGAGGTGGCGGTCGAGCGACAGAGTCGCCAGCACCTTGACCCGGTCGACGGTCGCTCCCTGGCTTTTATGGATCGTGGTCGCGTAGCCGTGATCGATGTTGCAATATCTCGCCTGCTCGATCTGGACGCGCCGACCGCCGCCCTGGTCGAGGAGAGCGACGAGCATCCGTCCTTCGGAGGCTTCCACCACGCGGCCGAGCATGCCGTTCTTCACGTCGAGACGGCTGTCGTTCTTCAAAAAGACGACCTGATCGCCAGCGGAGAAGAATCGCTCTCCATCCTCGGTGGCAAAGCGATGACCGGGGGCGATCAATCCGCGGTCGATGAGTTTCGAGCGCGCATTCTCGTTCAGCTGCCGAACATCCCGGCGCAGATGCGCAAGGATCAGACTTGTCTTTGATGGGTCGTAATCCCGGCTCCAATCATCGATCAGCCGCGCCATGGCCTCGGACTTCAGATTGGCGCCGACGACGCGCTCCTGCAGTCGATAGGCGGCAAGCGCAGCGGTCACGCGCCCACGCGCAAGATGCAGCGATGCTGCGCGCATCCAGGCCTGGTGTTGGCGGTAGATCGTATCGAGTTCGGCATAGCCGACGCGTTCGGCGATAGCGCGAAAGGCGGCGCCGGCTTCGATGGGCTGCAATTGATCCGGATCGCCGATCAACACCAGTTTCGCCCCGGCCTTGGCGGCACGCTCCACCAGGCTCGCCATCTGACGGGACGCCACCATGCCGGCCTCATCGAGGACGAAAATGGTGCGCCGGTCAAGCGGATCGCGGCCCTCTCGCCAACGCATGTCCCAGGCCGCGAGCGTCCGAGACTCGATCCCCGCTTCACGCTGCAGCCCCTCCGCCGCCTTGCCGGCAAGCGCGCCACCGACGACGCGATACCCCCCGCCTTCCCAGGCCTCGCGCGCCGCCTTCATCATGGTTGTCTTGCCTGCTCCGGCGCGACCGATGACAGCAGCCAGGCCCCGCGCCGCGACGAGGTGAGAAAGTGCGGCGCGCTGTTCAGACGACAGCGTCTCGTGACGCCGAAGCGCCCGCTCCAGCGCCGCAGCTCGAACCTGGTGGGAGAGTGCGCCGCTCAGGTGAACGGCGCGTTCCGCCATCTCCCATTCCAGCCGGATCAGGCTTCGGGTGGTGTAGCGCGCCGGCTGTCGAAGACCCGTGGAGAATTCAATGCGCTCGCGCTCGAGCCGCAACGCCTCGGGGCTCTGCAGCGTGCGCGTCAGGAGGTTGCTGAACAATGCCGGATCGTCCACATATCGGTGCAAGGCTTTAGCAATATCGCGTTCGTCGAAAACGCTCTTCTCGCGCGTCACAAGATCAAGGAGAACCGCCGGATTGCGTGCGATGCGTTGGCGGTTTTCGGCTTTCACAGCCTCCTGCGTCGCCACCCGATCGAGAGGGATCCCGGGCTGAACGAGACGCGGTCTCGTTTCGAGCTTGCGACGGATCGCGGTCGCGCCAACGCCGAGATGGATGGTCGGCGAGAGCATGACGCCCTGACGTTCATAGGAGCGGCCATCGATGACGATGTCGAGCCCGGCCTGCGCGAGATGTTGGTTCTGACAGACGAACCAACCCTCGCGAAAGGCATTGAAATCGGCAACTCCGCCAGACCAGTTCTCATAGAGTATCTTTCCCGATGCGTCCCTGAGCGGCATGCCGTTCGGCGTGAGGAGAGGCCGTTTCTTTGGGCCGAGGCCGTTTTCGGCAAGCGGCCTGAGACTGGCCATCAGATGCACATGCGGATTGCCGGGCGCATCGTGATAGACCCAGTCCGCAACCATGCCCAGCGGCAGAACATGGCGTTCGACGAAGTCCCGCATCAAGGCGATATTCTGCTCGGCCGACAATTCGATCGGCAGAGCAATGGTGACGTCCCGCGCAAGCTGTGCGTCTGCACGCTTTTCGGCCTTCTCGACAAGGTTCCAGAACGCCTCGGACGCCTGGGAGGCGGAACGATCCGCAGCGAGGTCTCTCAGCCAAGCTGGCGCATCGGCCGGAATCGCGAACTCTTCATGCAGCAATCCCTGTTTCCGCGTGTAGTCGATGCTGCGTCCCTCGCGCTCGAAGGACATCCGGGCGCAATGCCGATAGGCGGCCGACAACACGGCGCTGCGGCCAGAACTGCGCGCGATGATGCTGACGGAGAAGTGGGGCGCCGGCAATGTGGTTTGATCCTCAAGGACAGGTTGATCATCGCATCGGCCGTTACCGGAGCCGTTGGGCCAACCGCAGGCGTCGCGACCGCGACGTATAATTGCACCCTTGGATCCCGCTCTGCCGAGCGGGCGGGATCATCCGCCAAAGCTTCGCTGTTGGCGATTGCAGGATTCACAGTAGTGCGTCTCCAGCGCAACACAGCCAAGATGCCTCACGCCCGCATGACGAAAGATCAGAGGAAGCAAGCGGAATGAAGAAGCCTTCGTCGAAGATCAGGGAAGAAATCGCCCGCCTCCAGGAGCAGCTCAAGCTCGCCGAAACACGCGAAGCAGAACGCATAGGCCGCGTTGCGCTGAAGGCCGGCTTGGGTGAATTCGAATTGGAGGAAGCCGAACTGCAGGCCGCCTTTGAGGAACTGGCGGCGCGCTTTCGTCACCAGGTCGAAAAGGCCGAGGCGGGAGGGGAGGGAGGGCGACGGGATACGGTTCCGGCGCTCTCGGATGAAAGCGCTCGCGGCAACGCTGGCGAGGCTTGACCGGATGATGCGCTCGAAGACATCGGACGCGCGCAAGCGCGACACGCGGGACAAGATCGCGCTCGGCGGTCTCATCGTGAAGGCGGGACTTCGCTATGAGAAGCGCGCGCTGCTGCTGGGAGCGCTTCTGGACCTCAAGCGGCGGCTGGAGACGGAGCCCGATCTTCGGGACCGGCTCTTTGCGATCGGCGCGGAAGCCTTCAATCATGACGCCGACTAGGCTTCTCCTGACTCTGGCGCCGGCCTTGCTCATGCCCCTCGTCGCCACGCTACTCGACGGAAGCGAAACCTGGCTTGCAGGTCTCTCACGACGTGATGACCTCCGCGCCATCGCGCTTCAAGCGGATGGCATAGCATCTGCTTTGGCGAGCGCCGGAATCGGTGTCGTTTATCTGTTTGCATGCGGCGGAGCGCTTGCAGTCCGCTGGGCAGGCGGCGGCGTCGCCCTCGGGGTGATCGCCTCCATCGCCCATGTCTGGAACAGGGCGCATATCGACGATGCGATCCTCAATGCAGAGGCCCCGCCGATCGTGGGCGGATCGCTCGACCTGACACAGGGGAAGATCGCGGCGACGGCCGTCCTTGCCATTGTCGGCCTGTTCGCATTGCGGGTTCTGGTTACGGGCAACCGGATTTTCGAGCCGTCGGGCCCGAAGCGGATCCGGGGTCGACGTGCGCTTCACGGCGACGCTGACTGGATGAGCCTTCAACAGGCAGCGCGCCTGTTTCCCGCAGAAGGCGGCATCGTGATTGGCGAACAGGCGCGGGTCGACCGCCAGGGTCTATCGGCCGTTCCGTTTCGGCCCGACCGTCGCGACACCTGGGGCAATGGCGGCAAGACGCAGCTTCTCTGTTTCGACGGCTCCTTCGGCTCGTCGCATGGCGTCGCGTTCGCCGGTTCGGGCGGCTTCAAGACCACTTCGGTCACCATTCCGACGGCGCTGAAATGGGGGGGATCTCTGGTCCTCCTCGACCCTTCCGTCGAGGTGGCTCCCATGGTCGCCAGGCATCGAGAGAACGCCGGCCGCGATGTCTTCCTCCTCGACCCCAAGGTCCCCGACTGCGGCGTCAACGTGCTGGACTGGATCGGCCGTTTCGGCAGCTCCATGGAAGAGGACATCTCGGCGGTCGCCTCCTGGATCATGAGCGACAGCGCGCGGCCCGTCGGGCTGCGGGACGATTTCTTTCGCGCGTCGAGCCTCCAGCTTCTTACCGCGCTGATCGCGGATGTCTGCCTGTCAGGAAACACCCTCGACCATGAGCAGACATTGCGCCAGGTAAGAAAGAATCTGGCGGAGCCCGAGCCCAAGCTGAGGTCGCGTCTGGAGGCGATCTACGACGGTTCAAGATCCGAATTCGTCCGGGAAAATGTCGCGGCTTTCGTCAACATGACGCCCGAGACCTTTTCCGGCGTCTATGCGAACGCCGTGAAGGAAACGCACTGGCTGTCCTATGCGAACTACGCCGCGCTTGTCTCCGGCTCATCCTTTTCGACCGCAGACCTCGCCAATGGCCAGACGGACGTGTTCATCAACATCGACCTGAAGACGCTAGAGACGCATGCGGGATTGGCGCGTGTCTTGATCGGCGCCTTCTTGAACGCGATCTACAATCGCGCCGGCGATGTGCGTGGCCCGACGCTCTTTCTGCTGGATGAAGCGGCGCGGCTGGGACCCATGCGCATCATCGAGACCGCGCGAGACGCCGGCCGCAAATATGGCGTGACCCTCCTCATGCTCTATCAGTCGATCGGCCAGATGCGAGAGGCCTATGGCGGCGCCGACGCCACCAGCAAATGGTTCGAGAGCGCAAGCTGGGTCAGCTTCGCGGCGATCAACGATCCTGACACAGCCGACTACATTTCGCGACGATGCGGACTCACCACGGTCGAGGCGGATCAGATCAGTCGCAGCGTCCAGGCGAAAGGATCGTCACAGACCCGGTCCAAGCAATTGGCGTCAAGGCCCCTCATCCAGCCGCACGAAGTGCTACGGATGCGATCTGACGAACAGATCGTCTTCACGTCTGGCAATCCGCCCCTGCGATGCGGCCGCGCGATCTGGTTCCGTCGTGGTGAGATGAGCCAGTGCGTGTCGCAGCCGCGCTTCGGACCGGGGCGTCAGGCGAACGGTCACGGACCCGACATCCCCACGTCTTCTGCTTCATCCATCAACCGCGTGAATCGATCCGGCCCCTTCGATTCATAAGTTTCGTTGGAAATTCGGCGTGATCCGGGAGAGCATGGGACATGCTTTCACAACCCTATCATCTCTACATCGAACGCAGCGACCGCGCCCGCAACATGGCGCGGTATTATGATCTCGAGATCACCACAACGCTCTTCGGAGAGGCCTGCCTCGTCCGGCGCTGGGGTCGGATCGGCGCGCGCGGCCAATCCATGTCGCATGTGTTCGAGCGGGAGGGAGAAGCGGTGGAGCTCTTTCTGGCTCTCGCCCGTCGTAAAAAGGCGAGGGGCTATCGTCCACGACGAAAAGCCTCTGCCACGCGCGCAACCGTGGCTGCCTAACGGGAGGCGATCGCGCGGCGGTCCGTGGCCGGCCTTCCAGGCCGCTGACACGCCTGAGACCCACTTGCCTCAGAGAGGGAGGGCCCCGCCGCTCGGCGGGGCCCCGATGTCAGTCCCGGCTCGGCCGGGACCAGATCAGCTGGTAGCCGTCTTCGCCTTCGACTTCCGTCAGCGTCGCGTAGATCGGCGAGGGGAAGCTCGGATCGTCGAGCTTGACCGAGAGGTAGTCGCGGTCGCTCTCGCTGGAGCGCTTCTGCCAGGCGGCGCCGAGTTCGACGGAACCCGCGAAGATGCGGAACTGCGGGCCCTTCTCGGAAGGGGCCTCGACCCGGGCGATGCGGGCCTTGACGTTGAGGGCCAGCGTGCGGATCGAGCCGGTGAAGCCGTTTTCGGTGGCGGTGAAGGTGCCGATGGTAGCCATTGTCCTGTTCCTTTTTGCTCACTCGGGCCGCTCCATTGCGGCCTCGATGGCAGTCGAAAAGGCCGGGGACGATCGGACCGCACCCCCCGGGGCCCCGAGGCGCGCGCGCAACGGGGTGGATCATGGGGCCGGAACGGGAGTGGAGGGCGGCGGGCGAAGGCTTTCTTGCCTCGCGAGGAATAGCGGCGCAGCCGGTAGGGGAAGAAAGTCTTCGCGCGCCGTTGCGGGAAGACGATCGAGGCTTGCCGTTCACCGGCCAGACCTGCTCCATCGAGACCGCATCTGGAGCGCCGACACTCTGCAAAAGGGACAGGTGGATGGCGACGCACCCTTGTCGCCCGACGAGACGCCTTCACGCCTCTCGAAAGAAGGCCCAGAATGACATCCGCATCGCGTCGCGGCCGACATCCCGAATGGAGCCGTTGCGGCCCTGTTCCACCGCGCTACAGTCGCATTGCGATTCGCGCTGCCTGGAGGAAAGATGCGTCAGCAGACAAAGCCGTTCATCGTTGAGATCAAGCAGAGCCGCAAGACCAAGACCTTGCGAGACAAGCCATCGATCTGGGGAAAGCTAGACCTCGCCGCGGCTGCCGATGACGCATATGGTGCTGAAACAGCGGTCCAACGGATCGCCGATCGCGGCGCGCCGACGTCCAGGGACGCCGGCTGACCTCTCAGGCCGCTTGTCCGAACGCGATCGCCTCGGGCTGGAGGCCATGCAGGAATGCGGTTGCGCGCTGTGCATGGGCCGCCGCCTGGAAGATTGCCCGCTTATCGTCGGCCAGCACCGCGAGCCAGGACTGGAGATAGGCGACGTGGTCCGACCGCGGCTCGAGTTCCGGTGAAATGCCGAGATCGGCGCAGAGGAAGCAGCTCCCCAATTCGGCGATCAGTTCTTCGCGGGCCCTCTCGCTACGATCCTTGGCGTATCGCGTGAGATCCCGGCCCACACGGTAGGGCGGCGCAGTCCAATGCGTCGCTTCGTGACTGAGGGTCGCATAGTAGCTTGCGGCGTCCTTGAAGGCTTTGAAGGGCGGCATCTGGATATGGTCCGAACCGGGCGCATAGAAGGCCTGATCGCCTCCATGCCGGATGAGAGCGCCGGTGTTGCGGAAGAAGCGGTCCGCCGTTTCAATGCGAGGCTCTGCATCGGAGGCCCCAACCGGCGTGTTGAGGAAATGCTCCGGCAAACCGTCGATCTGTTCGACGTTAAACACCGCATAGGCCTTGAGGAAGGGGATCTCACGCTCGATCTCGGCGCCGTGGCCGTCGGCTTCGGCTTTGATGAAGCGGCTGGCGAACACCACGGTCGAGCCTGTCTCGCCCTTGCGAACAATGGCGCCCAGCGCTTGGGCCTGCCGAAACGTCATCCACGTCGACGAGTGAAATCCGCGCGCTATCTGCTCCGACCAGAGCAGCAGCACATTGACCCCGGAATAGGGCTGACCATTGTGTCGCAACGGCCGCGTGACGCGTCCGACTACGTTCGACGCCTTCCAGGGCTTCATCCAGGGGCGTAGGCCGCGTGCAAGATCTTCAATGATCCGGTCGGTGATCCGTCCATACAAGTCTGCGCGATTGGTCTCTCTCTTCATCGCTCATCTCCAACTTCCTGCGAACCGCGACATTGCGGCTTCGTCGCGCAGGCGGCGGCAGGAGCCTGAGACGGGCGTCTGCACCGGAACGGCCGTAACGAAGTGGAGGACGGCGAAGCCGTTGCAGAGCCTGGCGGCTCCTGCAGTCCAGAGCGCAAGACGAGCCGCAAATGACGGGTTCGTCCATGCTCGCTTCGTCGCGCCCTTCACCTGGCGGAGGGCAGCAGCGAGCGCCGCCGCGAAGAAGGGGCGGAGAGGTCCTCCGCCCCGAAATCGTCAGTCGAAGGCGGAAAGCTGCGCCGCCGCCGCCTTGCGATCGAGTGTTTGGCCGTGGGTGTCGACCGGCCGGTCGAAGGGTTTCCAAGTCTCTCCGACGATATCGCGATAGGCGGCGACGGCGCCTTCCGCAGCCATGCGCAGGGCATGAGCCTGGACGCCCATGTCGGCGGCGAACTCCCGCTTTCGCTGGGCGGCGCTGTCGTAACCGACAGGCCCGTCAAGATCCTCGTCACGGTCGTCGTTGGCGGCCTTGGCCGTGGCGTCGCGGGCCTCGGTCACGGCCTTGCTGTAGAATTGGCCCGCGCCATGAGCCGAGCCGACAAAGGCGCCGACTATGCGCTGGAGATGGATCTGCATGGCGCGATCGCCGAGGGCTTCGGCAAAAGCGTCGGCCGTTTGGCGGATCAGGCTTTCATGCAGCGCCCGGATGCCGTCGCCATCGATGACCGCCACACCGAAGCTTTCTGCGATCTTCAGCGCCTGGGCGCTGTCGGGACATGTCAGCCGAACCATTTCGAGAGTGGCGCCCTTGCGAAGGGCGACGATGCGAGCGGTGGAGCGCGGCGTATTTGAGGGCTTGTTCATGATCTTTCCTTTCCAGTCCGAAGCGTCCGGCCCCATGCCGTTCCGCCTTCGGTGCGGTCGCCTCGAACCGGCGGCAGACGAGCGGTTCAAGGTCCGCGACCGCCAGGCCAAGCGAGGCCGATCGGCTCTCGGGCAGGGCAACGCCCTGCAGTCGAGGGCCGATCTGCCTTGCGCGGGACGGCGGACAGCGGCCGTTCACGGCGCGCCAGCGACCTTGAACCGGCCGTTCGCCGGTTCAGACCGCATCAGAACCGAAAGGCGGAACGGCATGGGGGCGGTATTGCTGACGAAGGAGAGGACAGGTCGAGCCCGCCCAAGGCCGCGGCTACCGGCCGTGAGCGTCCACTCGCCGCCGCTTGCCGGGTGGTCGGCCGCCAAGTCCCCGCGCGCGGGGAGCATGTGATGAAAGACGGCGCGCACTCTGGAATTGGCGGCGCGCCGTCCTGTTGGAAGTCTATTCCGCCGCTTCCGGGAAGGCGCCGTCATGGCCGGCGCCTGCTGCTTCATCGGTGCGGTCGGGTTCAGCCGGCTCTTCGAAAGGACCGTCGTCAGGATCGGCGTCGCCGTCGAGGCCTGCAGCCGCCGCCGGGAGAAACGTGGCCACATCTCTGGGGTCCAGGGCGAACAGGGCCGACGGATGGACGAGAACGTTCTGCTCGGTGAAATACGCGGCCAGCGCTGCCCGGGTTTCACGAACCCGCGGTCGCGGTTGTATCCCGGCAGTCGCGGCGATTGCCTCGAGGGATGCGCGGGACAGGCAGAGAAGAAAATCCTCAGTGCCCATATTGGGCAAATAGGCGTCCGCCCCGATGGCTGCGCCGGCGATCCTGGAGACGGGCCCGCTGTTTGAGATACCCCGGCGGCAGGAGAGCACGTCGACCAGGACCGAGCGAGCCGCTTGCCGCACTGTGTCTCGATCGACGTTTAACCGCCCCTCTGGGGTCAATAGCGAAGCAACGTGGCGGGTGAACCGGTTTCCGGCAAGGATGGCCCCGCCAGACCCGGAGTCCACCCGCACGTTCTGGCCGGCGAATGCGATCACCAGGAGCGCCATCAACGTCTCGTCCTCGATCGGCGCCCGGGTCAGCGCCGCATGAAGCGCATCGTTGCGATAGTCGCCGATCATGTCCTGCCCCTTCTGCGTGACTTCGGGGCGGGACGCAGCGTTGACCGGCGTCTCCTCGGGGTCGGTCCCCGGCGTGGCGGATCCTTTCTCCGGCGGCGCCGGGAGGCGGTAATGGATTGTCTGGACCTTTCCATCGCGATCGAGATAGAGGCCGGCCAGGTCGCCCTTTGCCGGCTTGCCATAGATGCGTTCGGCCTTCCTGGGCAGCTCCGGCTGGCCCCAGTTGTCGACGGCGACGATAGCCCCCTTTTTCGGCAGATTGTTGGTCATCCATTCCTGCTGGGCTCCGAGGAACGCCTCGACATCCGTCGTGAACCGATTGTCCTGGTCCGCCGGCCCGAACAAATCTTCCGCCCATTCGATGCCATAGGCCTGCCGAAGATCGTCGCCGAAGCTCGCGTCCCGAGCGTACATCCGCCTCTTCGTCAAGCCATTGGCGATCTGCCACCAGGAAGCAGTATCCCCCTTCTTTGGCTTGTTGGCCTTCCAGACCTCCCGCTGTTCTTCGAGGGATGCGGAGGCGATGGTCCGCAATTGTTGTTCGTTCGGCATGTCGCCTCTGGCCATCTGCTCGAGCATCGCCGGCAAGACATTTGCAAGCAGGCGAAGCTTCCTGATCTGTCGGACGGGAAGGGCGAGCGCGACCGCAATCGCCTCCTCCGTCCAGCCAAGCGCGACGAGCCGCTCGACGCCGCGCCACTGATCGACCGGATTGAGCGGCTCTCGCGCGATATTCTCGACCATAGAGCGCATGGCGCCGTTATCGTTCGCCGCGTCCTGCAGAATGACTTCGATTTCGTCCAGTCCGGCCGCGATGGCGGCCTGCACCCGGCGGTGGCCGGCCTGGATGACATAGCCGTTTCCGCCGTCGGCTTGCGGCGACACGACCGGAGGCTGAATGATGCCCACCGCCTTCACCGTCGCAACGAGCAGGGCGTCGGCCTGCGGTGAAGACCTGGATTGGCGGGCGTCGTCTGGATTGTCGCGCAAGGCGCGCGGATCGATCTTGATGATCTGCATCGGGTGGCTCCTTTTCGGGGGTGATGCGGCTCGGTCGCCGCTCTGTTCTTCATGTCCCTGAAGACCCCATCCGGAACGCCGGGCGGGCAGACCGGCGCAATTGCGAGCGAGCAACCCTGCGCCGAAGACCAAGCAGGGCAGGGGCCCTGCGATGGGCGAGGGGCCGGGTTGCGCAGGTCGCGGTTGAGCAAGCGCCGCCGGTCAGCCCGCTCGGCGACCGACCTTGCTTCCCATCTTTCTCCTTATTTCTGCACCTTGGGATCTCGGGTTGATCATGGATCCGATCAATCGGACGGCAGGGCAAAAAAAATGGGCCAGCGACGAGGCGCGGCCCATGAAGTGTGAAGGTAAATCTGTACCTCCAGAGGGGAACAGCTGACGCAGCGGCACTGGGAGGAAAACCGCCTCGGGCGTCAACTGAGGCTGTTGTGCCAGATTTTTGACCATTTGGAAAATATTTATTGTGCAACGCAGCTATGCGGGGGCTGCGGCGCTTGCTCCGCTGGTGGCGTGGAGCCGCCAGGCGCGTCGTTCCGGGCTTGGATGGCCAGCGCTTCTTCAACGTCCCGCAACTGCCGGCGCTTGTCTTCAAGATCGCCGGCGAAGGAGAACCGCGACGAGAGACGATTGCGATAAGAGGACAGGCGCGTTTTTGCGTCATCGAGCCGTATGCGGTGTCGTTGGCGTTCAGCCTCAAACCCGGACAGCACGTGCACGATCCTCGATATCGCGCCCGCAGGCGTGACGGTGAGCGACAGATCGATCTCGTGATCCAAGCCTGTGCGCCGCAAACAGATTGTGTAGTGAAAGCCATGGTCTTCCCTGCGTTCTCCCGCGAAGACCAGATCGAAGCCGCCGATCGAGGCCAGCTTGACCTCACCGTTATGGCGATGTTCCACCATGGCGAGGATCTCCCGGATCAGAAGGCGACCCGCATGTTTACGATCCTTGCAGCTCACGCCGAGCACGCTCATCTCGAACATGTCCCCGCGGGTGGGCCGAAGACGCCGGATGTCTTCGCCGATGTCACCGATCCGTCGGGTGGCGCTGTCAATCTGCCGCTCAGCCTCAAGCATCTGCCGGCGGACAGCGAGAAGATCATCGTCATGGGCGGCGCGCAACCGCTCCAGCCGCGCGATGTCCGCCTCAAGCCCGGCCTTACTCATCAGTCTCTCGTCGCCGGAGGCAATCGCCTTCGCCATGGCGAACTGATTGGCCTGGCCCTCAAGATCGTCGAGCCGCCGGATGGACGTGTCTCCGGAAAGGGCGGCTGCGATGAAACGGGCCTTGCGTTCATTGTTCTGCCACATGGCTGCGTCGAGCGATCCTTGCGTGGCATAGGCGAAGATGTCGATCTCGCGATGCTGATTGCCCTGGCGCACGATCCGTCCCTCCCGCTGCTCGATCTGCGAAGGCAGCCAGGGCACATCGAGATGGTGGAGCGCCTTCAGCCTGAGCTGCGCATTCACACCGGTCCCCATCGTCTCGGAGCTGCCGATCAGGAAGCGCACCCTTCCGGCCCGAATATCGGCGAACAGGCGCTGCTTGGCTTCGGTCTTCCTGTAATCCTGCATGAAGGCGATTTCGGACGATGGCACGCCCAGCCGGACCAGCTCGTCCCTGATCCAGCGATAGGCCGAGAAGCCGCGTGTTCGTTCGACACGGATGGTTCCCAGGTCGGAAAAGATCATCTGGGCTGCGCCGCAGATGTCGTAAAGCTTGCCGTCCGGGCGCAGATAGCGTTCGTCCGACGTCTCCTGCCAGATGCGAAAGGCGTTGCGGATCAGCAGATTGAGCTTGTTCTCCGGCTCGTTGTCCGCTGCGGCCATGACAAGACGCAGGTCGATGGCGGCATGTCGCCCATCGGTGATGACGGAAAGAAGAATGTCATCGCCGACTTGGGGAGCGCGATCACGTTCCTCGATCGCCTTTATCCTGGCCTCCAGCATCGACTGGTAAGCCTTGAAAAAGGCGCTCGGGGCAGCGGTCAGGATCTGGCGTCGCCCGGTGGAGATCTGAGGCACGCGCACATAGTCCTTCAGGTCCGCCGGCATGACGACATCCGCGAAGCTGCGGAACATCGCGATGAGTTCCGGCACGTTGACGAAGGACGCGAAACGGCTGACGGGCCTGTATTTCCCCGACGGCTGGATCTCGAGCTCCGTAACAGTCTCGCCGAAGCAGGACGCCCAGGCGTCGAATTCATGCAGGCCGCGCTCCTCGAGCGCGCTCCGGCCGAGGAGTCGCTGGATCGAATACATCTCGCCAAGCGTATTGGTGATCGGCGTGCCTGAGGCGAGGACCAGTGCGCGGCCCGGATTGACGGTCTCGATGAGACGGGATTTCACATAGAGGTCCCAGGCGCGCTGCGACCCGTTCGGGTCGACGCCCTTCAACGTCGACATATTCGTTGCGAAGGACAGCTTTCGAAACTCCTGCGCTTCATCGACGACAATCTGGTCGATCCCCATTTCCGTAATCGTCAGCAAGTCATCCTTGCGGGTCACAAGCGATGCCAGCCGCTCGTGGAGCCCTTCCTTGAGGCGCTCGAGGCGTTTGCGCGACACGCGATCTTCCGCATCCACCTTGACCATCAGGTCTTCATAGACCTGGAGCTCATCCTGGATCATCTGCCTCTCGAAGGCCGGGGGCGCCCCGATGAACCTGAAGGCCGAATGGGTGATGATGATCGCGTCCCAACAGGACGTCGCCGCCCGGCTCATAAACCGGGCACGCTTGTCCTTGGAAAAATTGGTCTCGTCGGCCACCAGGATCCGGGCGTCCGGATAAAGACCGAGAAACTCTCGGGCAGCCTGTGCAAGGCAGTGGCCGGGAACCACAAGCATCGCCTTGGCGATCAGGCCGAGCCGCCTTTGCTCCATGATGCTTGCCGCCATGGTCATTGTCTTGCCTGCGCCGACCGCGTGCGCGAGATACGTGGACCCATCGGCGATGATGCGCCAGACGCCGCGCTTTTGGTGCGGATAGAGACAAATGCCGGCATTGGCGCCGGGCAGTTGCAGATAACTGCCGTCGAAGCGTCGTGGCGCGATATTGTTGAAAGCGTCGTTGTAGATCCGCGCCAGACGGTCGGCGCGCTCCGGATCCGACCAGACCCAGCGCTCGAACTCCGTGCGGATCTTCTGAAGCTTTTCGCGGGCCGCCTCGGTGTCGATCGCATTGAGCACGCGCCGCTCGCCTTCACCGTCGCGGACGAGATCGAACACCTGGGGGACCCGGCTGTTGAGCGCGTCGGACAGCAACTCGCCGGCGTGGCGGCGGCTGGTGCCCCATTCCGATGTGCCAGCCGCCGAGGAGGCGAGTTGCCTCGCCTCTACGGTCCATGAGCCGAGCTCCGGCAGGTGGTGAATACGGATCTCGGCTGCCATCACCTGCCTGACGAAGGCGACGACATCGGACGCCGGGATCCAGGGCGCGCCCAGTCGGGCGGTGATATCAGAAGGACGCAAATCCGTCGGCTGCACCCGTTTCAGGGCGGCCACATTGCGCTCAAAGGCCTGATCGCGTCTGGCCGCCTTCTCCGCAAGCGCAAGTTTGGTCCGCACCTGACCCGAGAGATAGGCGTCCGCAGTCTGCCAGGACCCGTCCTCCGGGTCCTGAAAGATCGCCTCGCCGAGCCTGTCCACGGCGCTCGCGACATCGCAGCGCAGGTGTTCGGCGATCTGGTCGAGATCGACCCGCCCGACCTCGTTCAAGACAACGGCCAAGGCGTCTGCGGCGGATGTGACCAGAGGCGCCGCTGGAGGTGAGATCACGCGTGTGGTGAAGATTGGTCCGGGCTTGGCGGTATCGGTGTCGAGGTCGTAGTCCTCGATCGACGCCACCAGCCAGCAATCAGGGTCGTCGCGGAACGGCGCCAGATTGGGATAGCGATGCGTCTCCCGGGTCTCTCCTGTCGCCTCATCCGTATGTGTCGAGACGACGGTGTGGTTGATCGGACCGAATTCGCGGATGAAGCTCGCCCAGGCGATCCTCAAACGCACCTGATGGTCGCGTGAACAATGGTCGGCAGCCTGCGCTTTGAGAACGTCCCGCAGCGCGTCCCGGACCGGGAGGAGTTTTCGGACGATGCGGATCTGCCGCTCGGACAAACCCTCGCCCGATCCGCTCTTCCGGACGGCAACCGCCACGGGGCGCCCTCCGAGGATCTGCGTCAGCCCAAGCCGGGGATCGATGAGGAAACGGCCTTCGCGGGCTAGCTCGCCGTCAGGATGGTCGCAGAGAGTGTCGACGCCAGGCTTGATGGACGTCGGCTCGCCGTCATACACGTCCTGCGGCAAGCGATTGACGGCGGATGTGAGTTGCGCCTCGATATCTTCGCCGACGCGGGATCGACAGGTATAGGTTTCTCCAAACGGACCCGAGGCGACGCCGTGGTCGCCCAAGACGAAGTCCGGATGGCGAACAAACCAGCGATTGACGCGCAGCGGCGCCTCGCTCCCGGTTACGGCCGCAATGTCATCGACGGCGAGCCAGTCGAGGTCACCCTGCGGCTCACTGGGCTTGCGCTTGCGGAAGAAGAGGACGTCGACGACGACATCGGTTCCAGCGTCGCGTCGGAGGCTACCTTCTGGAAGGCGGATCGCCCCCACCAGATCGGCGGTGGCGGCAATATGTTCGCGGGCTCTCGCATCGACCTTGTCCATGGTCCCGACGCTTGTGACGAAAGACGCAAGGCCTCCGGGTTTCAGGCAATCGATGGATCGGACAATGAAGTAGTCGTGCAGGCGAAGGGCCAGGGATCGGTACGCGCGATCCGAGCGGACGACCCGGTCCGAAAAGGGTGGATTGCCGATGGCGAGATCGAAGATGGCCGCCAATTCCGTGCGGGCGAAGTCCTGATTGACGATGCGAGCTTGTGGCTGCAGAAGGCGCGCGATCCGGGCCGTCACCGGATCGAGTTCGATCCCCGTCACATGCGCCCGCGCACGATAGTCCTCGGGCAGGAGTGCGGGGAATAGACCGGTCCCGACACCGGGCTCAAGGACACGCCCGCCGCGCCAGCCGAGCCGCTGTAGCCCCGACCAGATTGCCCGGATGATGAATTCCGGCGTGAAATGCGCATACTGCGTACACCGCGCCAGCGACGCATAGTCACGCCTGCTGACGGCAGTCTCTAGATCCTCCGCAAGTCGCTTCCAGCCCTGCCGAAAGGCGCCGTCGCCCGGCCTGCGAAACATGCCGCAGGCCAGCTCGGTTGCGCCGAAACCGGTAAAGCGGATCAGACGCTCCTGCTCCTCCCGGCTGGCCGGACTGCCCCGCCGTTCAATTTCGCTTGCGGTTCGGATCGCGTCGATGCTTGCACGCGCCCGTTCCTTCCAGGTCTTTCCGAGGCCCCGACAACCGCTGTCGAGATAGAAATTCTTCGGCATTGCCGCATCAGACGCCGGTTCCGGTCCGACGAAGCTGCGGCGCTGCGAAGGGCTGGAACGCGGGGGCCGAGGGTCGGGCTCATTGTCGTTGTCGCCCACAGAACCACCCCAGGTCGAGAAGCCGAGAGTCAGGCTCGACGGCAGCGCCGAGCTGCCGGATAGGTCGAAGGTGATGGGATCGTCTTTCATGCGCTTGTCCTTTCTTGTGGCGCGGAGGACCGCCGGCTCGCCGACCAATGACGGTTCGACGGTGCAGAGACGGTGTTTTGGGAGAGAGCAATGGAAGGCGCCAGCGGGCGGGGACAGGCGCCCGGGGTCGCCCATTGTCAGGATCGCGTCCGGATGAGTTAGGCGGCGACCGTCTTGGCGAGCCGCCGGAGCTGGATCGGGAGCTTGGCGGCAACCTCGTCGTCTGTCAGCGCGTCGAGCAGCTTATGGCCGGCGCCAACCGTGGGTCGCCAGAGAAAGATGGTTCTTTGTCCCTGCATCGAGGCGGGCCAATGGGCGCCGGCATATCCACGATAGCCTTCGGCCGTGGTGCTCCAGGTGTGTTCCAGGCGTTCGCTGCGCGTCATCGGCCGGTCGGGCCGGTTTTCCCGCTCGAGTATGGAGATCCGCATCGCGTCAGGAGATCGCGTTTCGCAAAGGTCACAATAGCCGTGGAAATGCCGGATCCTCCCGGCGACCCGAAGCGTATAGAAGACGGACGTCACCGATCCGGTCATGAACTCCCTCATGGCGAACATCTCGCCCCGGATCCAGAGCGGCGGCAGGATCTCGAACATATAGTCATGGTCGCGATCGGAGATTTCGAACCATTCGCCGGCATAGAGCGCGGCGTCCTCCAAGGGATCCCGGCGGGGTCTGGCGGCGTGGCGGTCGAACAGGGCGAACATCTGCTGGCGCGTCGCCACGCCTTCGAAGACTTTGCGGATAGGACTTGGCTTGCACATGGGGGCTCCTCGGGGTTGGGGACCGAAGCGCCTGGCCTGACGCCAGAACCCATCCTTCAGTCCTTCATGACCCGATCCAAGCCGCCGCCTGTCCCGCCTGCCGGGTCAAGGGCCGGCTTTGCCGGGCGAAGCTTCCCTTGATGCGGCGGGCGCGCATGCGGCAGACCTTTCTTCTCCTTCCTTTCTCCGCCCTCTCTTGTGCTTCAGGACGTCATTCCAATCCTCCAACGGCGGACGAAGGCGAAACCAGTCCCGGCCAGCATGGTCCGCCAGCCGCCGCAGACGCTCGGCGAAGGCGTCCCCTTGGTCATTGGCGTCCGTCGCTGCGACGAGCAGCGCTCCTGGCCGAGCGATCAGCCGCAGGAGCGTCTCTTCGGTGCGCGGCGACCAACCGCCTCCGGTGCTTAGATAAAGGGTTCGCTCCGGGCTTCCTTCGAGCGCCGAAAGGCTTAAGGCATCGATCGCCGCCTCCGTCACACAGAGGCGATGCGCATCGGCGTCTCCGAGGGCGAACAGTGATTTTGCGCCGCCGCTGGCAAAGCCCCGCCAGTTGGGCCCACGCTCTTCCCATCCGACGATAGAGCCAATGTCGTCGCGGTGAGCGGCCCACACGCTGCCGTGCGGCCCCTCCCGCAGGCTTTCCCCCGTAAGCGCCTTGCGCAGTGTCCCGGCGGGCAGGCATCGTGTTTCCGCCAGGTAGCGCCAGGCGGCCGAGCCTGGACGCAGCGTACTCCGCCTGAGCCAGCGTTCGTCAAGCGGAGCAGGCGGTCTCGGGCGGGCTTGCGTCGACAGGGCGTTCGAAAAGGCGGGAGAAAGGCCGACAAGGGCGCCGACGCGGTCGACGCTTCCTCGAAAATCGAGATGATCCAGATAGGCGGCGAGGGCGAAGACGTCGCCTTTACCCTCGCCGCGGGGATCGAACCAGCCGCGTCCCTCATGCGTGACGATGACGATCTCGTCGCCACGCCGATACTTCATCGCCCTCCGGGTCGATTGCCGCTGATCGATCGAGAAGCCCGCCTGCTCCAGCACGATTGCGCAGCTGACTTTTTCCCGTAATTCTTCGATCATTCTCCTTTTCATGATGTGCTCCTTTTTTGCCATGGCGGCGGCCTGCCTATGGCAGGGCGACGCCTGCTGCTCCCCCGCCGCGAAGAGCAAAGGGGGCAAGGGCGCGGGCCAGCAATTGTGGGATCCTGCAATTGAGCAATGGCCGCGGCGCAGCTTCCCTTGCGCCCGCCGGCGCGCAAGCGGCAGGCGGAGGGGCCGGTTCAATGAACCGGCCAGGGGAGATATTCGTGGACGATTTCCAGATCGTCCTCGTCGTCGAGTTCGTCGCTCGGCAGGACGCCGAACTGGTCGCCGGAGCGGAAGAGGGTCACCGGGACCATGAGGTCGCGGGCAAGCTGGAAAGCGTGGCATTGCGCAAGGGAAAGATCGTTCGACATCGGGGTGTGCTCCATCGCGGCGCGGGCCAATTCCCGCTCGATGGCTTCCCCGATTGGACCGGTCGCGTGCGCGATCACCGCTGGCCGCAGGCCCGCGGCCGCAGCTTGCTCGCGGACCCTTCACGGGTTGATCGACAAGCACGCGAGCCGGTCCAGAAGCCATCGCCGATGAGCGGGATTGGACTGCGCTGTATGAGGCGCGCGGCGTCGAAGAATTTCCTGTGGCCAGGTCCTCGAACCGCGATCGAGCCATTGGTCCGGGATCACCGTCTTGTGGTGGCGTTCCAGTCATCCAGACCATAGACTGCAATATAGTCGGCGCGGAGCCGGCTCATATTGGCGAACCCCCAAAATCGCGCCGTCTGCTTGGCGGAGAGGCGGCCACGCGCCTTCGTCTCGGCGCGGAATGCCGAAAGACGCGCCCGCTTGATATAGGCCTGCGGCGTCAGGCCAAACGTGTCGAGGAAGCTCAGCTGCAGGGTGCGAATGGTTACGCCCACGGCTTCTGCGACTTCGCTGACCTGAAGCGGCCGATCGCTCGCGGCAATGATATCCACTGCTTGCAGAACATATTTCTTGCCGCAGGCCGCCAGGGGCGCGCCGGCATGGCCGAGCGCATGCGCCAGATAGTCGAGAATGGCGGCAAGCATCGCCTCCTGGATCAATTTGCACGTATAGTCCGAGCAAGCGCCATAGGGTTCCAGGGTGCGGTAGTGGGAGAGAAAATCGGCGCAGCGAGCAAGCGCTGCTCCGATCGGGGTCGCCTGATCCACGAGGAGATGTCGATCGAACCGCACCGCGAAGTCGACGCCGAACAACCTGCTGGCGAATGCGGCAACCGCCGGGTAGGGCACGGTCAGGTAGAGACATTCCGACGCGTCGATAAAGCGCATGAAGTCGGTGTGGTTGGTGTTGACGAGAATGACTGAACCCTCGTCGTAGACGAGAGCGCCCATGGACCGACAGACTTTCACGCGTCCGCGTTTGACGCGCACCACAGATAGGTTGTCTGGTCTGACATCGCCACGAGCGGCGATGGCCGAAGAATAGCGTGAGTAGACCAGATTGAAGAGTGTGCCGACCTTCAGGTTGACCTCGCCGCGAAAGGCGGCGTCGAGGCCCGGGTTTATCCTGATGCGCCAACCGAGGCCGGCGCTGATCTTTTCCTGCATTTCCTCGATATTTGTCGAGGCGAAGGTGATGAAAGGCGACTGCATGACGACGTCCCGAAGCTGGGCCGGCGAATGGACCAGAAGCGCCGGCGACGAGGCCCATGCGGAGACGCTTGCGGGAAGCGGACGCCAAGCCGCTCGCTCACGCTGGCATCACCAAATCACGGGCCGATCCCGCAAACTTGACGTGATTTTCGCATTCCGTCTTGAACGTGATTTCATCCGCGGCGCCACAGACCCGGCGCAACGCCATAAGCCGCCTTGAAGCGGCGAGTCAGATGCGCCTGGTCCGCGAAACCAAGCGCGCCGGCGATGTCCGAGAGCGACATGGGGGAAGCAAGCAGACGCCGCGCTTCCTTGAGCCTCTCATTGAACAGCCAGGCATAGGGCGGCAGGCCGTAAGCTTTGTCGAAGGCGCGAACGAGCTGGACAGGCGTCATGCCTTCCATCCGGCCGAGAACGGTCAGGCAGGGCAGGGGACCTGGACAGTCTCGGAGCCGTTCGGCGGTCCGGCGAATGGCGGGCGTCATGGCGCGGCCGGCGCATCCACGACCCGCCTCCGCCACGCTGACGAGCGGACTAAGCGCGATGGCGAGCGCCTCTGCAGCCTCGCCGTCCGAAATGTCGGATCGCAAGGCAAATCCGCAGACGGTCCTGAGCAAACCGGCATAGCCCGCTTGCGTGTGAACGGTGCGCTCGAACATCCGTTCCGGCCTCAGCCCGAACACATCCTCGAGGATGCGAGGTTCGAAGGCGATGCTGAACAGCGACCAGGGTTGTCGAAACCCATGCGACGCCTGGATCTCGCCCGGATTGTAGATGGTGACGTCGCGTTCATCGGCTTCAGACACCTTGCGATCGAGCCAAATCCACTTCCGCCCGCATGTGTTGACGCCGATGACGAATTCGTCGTGGGTGTGTTTCGAGAAAGCGTGTTGGGTGCAGTCCATGAAGACGATCTCGACGCCGCCGATCTGACGACGGGCAAAGGTTTGCATGCCGGTTCCTCCTCCTTGGAGATCCGTCGACCCGCAACCGAGGAGCTCACGCCCCGACCGGTCTCTCCCTTGCATCGCAGATGACCTCCTCTGCCGGACTGCGACGCAGCGTTGACAGGGCAGACTATCACGCAACGAGTCCGGGTCCAGCTTCGGATGTCGTTACGATGAATTCTGCATAAGATCGAACAGATCGCATTACGGCGTATCTCCGCTTCGTCTCTCGTCAGGACGCGTCCAACGGCGGGATTGAGGGATGCAGGTCCTCGCTTATGGTCGTTCAGGCGGGGGCTGCATATGCGACAGTCTCGCGGGGAGCGCCATAGAGGGTGCTTCTCGAAGCCTGAGGCGAGAGGGGCTGGGTGATCATCATGCACGAACTCCAGGATCTTCACATCCCGCCCCAAGAGGCGTCGACCGGGATGTCATCCTGTCGTGTGCTGCTTGCCGAAGACCAGACGCTTATCCGCATGGAAGTCGCCGATAGCTTGCGTCGGCTCGGCTGGAGCGTCGAGGAATGCGGATCCGCGGACGAGGCAATGGCGCTTCTTCAGTGCTCTGCGTTCGATCTGGTCCTGAGCGACATCGAAATGCCGGGGCGCCATGACGGTTTGGATCTCGCTCGGCACGCAAAGATCCTCTATCCGGCAATAAAAGTGGTTCTCATGTCCGGCGGGCATGTCCCTCATGCCGAGGAATGCGGTTGCCTCGATCTTTTCGTGCCCAAGCCCTTCATCGACATCGGCGACATGCTTTGGCCTCTGATGGACAACGGCTGACCGCCGAGTGAGGTTCTTTGACCGTTGGAACATCGGGATCTGCCATCCCGTCGCAAACTTCCCCCTGTAAAGCGGATCCACAAGTCATGGACATGGGCAAGCGCATAGTCCACGCGGCTTTCCGCAGTGAGGTGAGCCCACCGGGCAGCGCCGCATTGGATAACACCTTGCAAACGACAGGGCTCAGTAGCCGACGGCTTGGCCGGAGAGCGACCGCACATCCATGGCGCCATTGAACCGCGCGCCGCTACCTGCCTCGATGGCGCCGAGGCTGTCGCCGCCGACAAGGATGCCGGCCGCCTGGCCCCAGATGGTCCAGTTGGGATCAATGCCGACGTCGTAGCCCATCCCCGCAAGGATTTTCTGCGTGTCGCGCGAGAGCGCGAAAGGCTCCATGACCACCTTGTCGGGCAGCCACTGATGATGGATTCGCGGCGCATCGATCGCCTCGCTGATGGTCATGCCGTGATCGATGACATTGAGGATGGCTTCGAGCGTGATCGTGATGATCCGGGCGCCGCCGGGGCTGCCCATGACCATGAAGAGCTTGCCGTCCCTGGTCACGATCGTCGGGCTCATCGACGAGAGCGGCGTCTTGCCCGGCGCGATGGCGTTGGCCTCGCCTTGGACGAGGCCATAGAGATTGGCGACACCGGGCTTGGAGGTGAAGTCGTCCATCTCGTTGTTAAGCAGGATGCCGGTGCCATCGGCCACCACGCCCGCGCCGAAGGAGCCGTTGAGCGTATAGGTGACCGAAACCGCGTTGCCGTCCTTGTCGACGATCGAATAATGCGTCGTCTCATGGCTCTCGGCGAGGCCCAGCGGCTTTATCTCCTGGGATTTGCCGGCGCGGAACGGCGCGATCGCGGCGCGGATCTTCGCCGCATAGGCCTTGTCCAGCAGCGTGGATACCGGGTTCTCGACGAAATCCGGATCGCCGAGCGCTGCGTTGCGGTCGGCATAGGCGTAACGCATGGCCTCCACCATATAATGCACCGTCTCGGCCGAGCCTGGTCCGAGATGCGAGAGGGGATAGCCCTCGAGCACGTTGAGGATCTCGCACAGGATCACGCCGCCAGAGCTCGGCGGCGGCGAGGAGATGATTTCATAGCCGCGATAGCGGCAGGTGATCGGCGCGAGTTCACGGACCTTGTAGCCCGAGAAATCCGCTGTGGCGAGAATGCCGCCCTTCGCCGCGCTCGCCTTGACGATCTTCTCCGCGATCGGCCCTTTGTAGAAAGCTTCGGGCCCCTTCTCCGAGATCAGCGCCAGACTGTCCGCAAGATCGGGCTGAACGAGCCGGTCGCCTGGTGCGAAGGGCTTGCCCTCTTTCAGGAAAATCCCGGCCGCCGCGGGATCTTTGCCGAGCTTCTTGGCGCCGCCTGAGAAAAGGGCGACGTCGCCATCCTCGAGCGCAAAGCCCTCGCGCGCCAGCCGAATCGCCGGCGCCATCAGGGCAGCGCGGGGCAACGTGCCGAAGCGGGTGAGCGCCGTCTCGAAACCGGCGACGGAGCCCGGAACGCCGACGGCGAGATAGCCGGCTGTCGAGCGGCCCGGCGCAACATTGCCATCCGCATCGAGATACATGTCCTTGCTCGCCCCCAGCGGCGCCCGCTCGCGAAAGTCGAGAAAGCTCGTGCGTCCGTCCTTGAGGCGGATGGTCATGAAGCCGCCGCCGCCGATATTGCCGGCGGAGGGATAGACGACGGCGAGCGCATAGCCCACCGCCACGGCGGCATCGACGGCATTGCCGCCGCTTTTCAGCACATCGACGCCGATCTCCGACGCCAGCCGATGAGCGCTGACCACCATCCCGTTCTCCGCCCGCACCGCCGCCGGCGACGCCGCGGCGCTGGGCAGCGCCGCGGCGACCGCAGAGAGGACGGTGAGCGTGGCGGCAAAACAGGTTTTTCCTACAAAGCGCATGGAGAATCCCCTTGTTGACACAGAACTCCCCGCCCCCGAGGTCTTGCCAGAATGAGCCGAAAGCCCAAGAGTGGCAAGATGGACGGGGAACTGAACAGGCGTTCGCCGCAAGAGATTACGTCCGGAACTCGCGATACAGCTCCACTGTCGGGGCGTGGGCATCGATCATGTCGGCGACCTTGGCTGCCATTGGCAGGTTCTTCTTTTCCGCGTCCCAGACGGCTCTGAAACGTTCGACCGTCTGGCGCGCCGTGTCTATGACCAGTTTCTCGGAGAGCTCCGCTTTCGCAGCCATATGCGCCAGCTCGTCCGTCGACAGCGCCGCCATCTTTTTAGTGCGGGAAAAATTGAGCGCCGCCGTGTCTTCTCCCTCTATGTATGGAATAGTCGACAACAGGTCATAGGCTGGCGAGAGCGCCGGTGTGCGGCGATCCGGATAGATCAGCGACCAGTTCTTCAGGTGCATGTCGCCATTGCCGATCAGCGTGCTGAATACGAGACGCCGGATGAATTCGGCAACGTCCGCGGTGCTGGTTTCGATGCCCAGAACGCGAGCAATCATCCGATAGTTGCCTTTGTCGTATTTGTGGTCGGGAAAAACGCCAAAGACTTGGGCAAAATCTTCGATATGGACGGACCCGTCCGACGTTCGATCAAAGCGCTTGATCGCCAGAGCCTGACCGTTCAGCTCGCCCACGCCTTGGGGCAGGCCGCTTATGGCGTCGAGACCAACCAGCTGCATCTCGGGTACATCCATACCCATCATGCGCGCGACGGTCATCATCGCAAACTCATTCTCGGGCACGCCGCTGTATTGCTGGGAGGGCAATTTGACGATCCAGGAGCCCCCCGTGCCCTCGGCCGGAATCGTCAGGCCGCCGCCCTTGTTGTCGTTTCTAAACGCAGAGAATTTCAGTTGGACACCCGCCAATGAGAAGCGTAGCGCGTTCGGTCGAACTTGACTGGTGGCGCGCTCGTCGTCCGGAGGCGTGTCATCCCCATCGGAGGGGTGCACCGTCACGGCCCCCGGCAAGTCGCGGCCGAGCATCCAGAGCAGGAAGAATTCCCGCGACGGCTTAACACCCGCACGACCGGCGAGGTATTTGCGCAACGGTCCTTCCGGAAGCAGGTTCGAGAAGAAGGGCGGGACCACCATATTGTATGGCCTGAACTTGGTTATGAGCGCTCCAAACGGGTCTTTCAGAGACAGGCTGAGCGTCGGCCGCTTTTCGTCCTCGATATACGCTTCGTCGAACGCGAAGAGTGTGCGCCCGTCCTGCAGATTTGTGAGGGTTGCTATCGATTGCCCATACAATTTGACGTCTAGAACCGTGACCTTAGGCAATGTCGTCTTCCTCATCCAATGCATATGCCGAGCGAGGGATCGCGTCGTCGCGGTCGCGGTGGACCGCAACATTGCGCAGCTGTCTGACAGCGTGTGCGATCTCGCTCAATTCCTGACGGGACTGAGGGTCCACCTGCCACCGATCGAGGCGTGAAACCGTCTCCTTGAGGGTCTCCAGCTCATCCGTCGAGAGAGGAAGATGCCTTAAGAGCGCAAGACTGTCCTTGAACTGATCAGCTTCGGAATGACTGCCGAACGCGCTCCTCTGCTGCACAAACCAGCGTTGAAGACGCCCCACCAGTTTGCGCTGATCGGATGTCAGGATATCGCTCGATGCCGGCGAACTCTCGACAATGTTGCGGATCGCCGGCATCAGTTTTTTCGGAGCAAGGACGATCTCGAGGCCAAGCGCACGCGCCAGATCCACCAGGCTGCCAAGTCCGGGTTCCATGGCGCCGCGTTCGATCTGAGAAATGTGGCTTTGCGTCAGGCCTGATCGTTCGCTCAGCTCGCGCTGGCTCACTTTTTGCGCTTCCCGAGCGGCGCGTAGCTGCTGGGTAATATGCTCCGTTTTATAGGCCATATCATTATCCTGCATCAGGCACTTAAATCCATACAGAATAATATATAGACAGATTCAAGAAAGGGCGCAACGTTGATTTAGAATTATGTATCGATGATTGTCACGATCTATAATTATATATCACCGCTTCCGAAATCATGAGATCACAAGTGCTGTATTGCGCCTGGCCATGATATGAGCGGTAGAGAGGCGTGGGTGGCGATTGGCCGCGCGTTGACCACCGAGTCGGATCGCGTCCAGGGGGCAGGACATTCGTTTCGCCGACACGGGATTACGCCCGGAGTCGATCCGAGCCGCCGGGTCGAAGTCTGGCCGCTCAGCGACATGGGTCAACGCCGAGATGACGGCTGTAAGCTAAATCTGGTTGTTGGTTGTCGCCGCCTCTCCAGCCGACAATTCGGCTCGTTCAACGGTGGTTTCACCTTCCATCTTGTTGATGACAGCACCCCATCCACCCGGGCCGGGATTGCCGGAGCAAGCCCCGTCGATGTGGATGACGAAATATGAGAGAGCCTTGGTTGTTGGTAAGCGTCCGGTCAGGCCATTTCCGACGGAGTTTGCAGGTTCCACGGCAGGAGTTCATCGATGCGGTTTATCGGATGATCCGCGATGCGGGTAAGGACATCCCTGAGATAGGCTTCCGGATCGATGCCGTTGAGCTTTGCGGTTTCGATCAGTGACAGGACCGCAGCAGCGCGTTCGCCGCCTTTGTCCGAATCCAGCGAACAGTCACTTGTCATATGCGTTTCTCACCTACCCCCGTTTAGCCCCGTGTGAAGGCCTTACTAGTGATGATAAACTCACTATCATGCCTCGTCGCGCTCTTTGGCCATGCAACGTAAAGCAAGCTCTTTCAAAAATTGGGCACTAGTATAAGCTGCAAACTTTTGCACGTTATTGCTCTTATGCTCGTCACCGAAATCACAAACTGACTTAGCGACAATAACAGTCGGCCTGGGCAAACTGGCTAAAGCAGCGGCGGTGAACACTGCGTACGCTTCCATCTCGACACCGATTAAATTCTTGTGCTGCAACTTTATCGCGTCTACAGTTGCTTTCCTTTGAAGCACAGAGCCACCACTCGCCACAGCCTCGATTTTGATCTCCGTTTTGTGATCAGGGCGACTTCCCTCCCACTTCAAGTACACGCTATCAAGCCACTGCTGGTCTCGAGACAAGTCCTTGGCAATGCTTCGGAGACTGGAATCTAGGCGCCATGGATAGGGCGCGCTTAAAAAGTCCTCCTCCCCTTCTTTGTTGGTAACGATTTTGCCACTTGCCCAATCAAAGCAGGGATCAGCAACGAGGATATCACCTAAGCCGGTGTTGTCTCGGACCCCTGCGCAGATCCCCGACATTGCTAGGTACTTAGGTCGGAAAGTTTCGATCAACCTTGTGGAAACAATTGCCGCATTGACCAAACCCATCTTGGGAGCTGCGGCAACAACGACATCAACGTACCTTTGTCCCTCAGATATGATGCCCCGGAAATACCGTGTTGGGTCGTGGCGGACCTCAACAGGCGCAAAAGAAGGGTCAAGCCTGAGAATGCTCTCCAGTTCGACATCCTCTAGTCCAACAACAACACCGAGTGTCGTATGAAAGGTGTTCCCATCATTCACAGGCGGATAGCGCCACTCCTTCTGGATGTGCCGCACGGCCGCTTGAATCGTATTCTTCCAGTCCGATTCGTCAGCCGCGTATCGAACGATTTTCCAAAGCGGATTGCTGAACCCCTTTTCAGCTTCAGCCACACCTTCTGCATACGCTGAAAGCCCAATGACATTTGACGGAATGTTGTAGTCGCCCCGCTCATACAGAACGCGAGCTACTTCAGTACCTCCAACCATTTTGGAGTGTTGATCCACTCTTGCGGGAATATTCATATCCAGTATCAGAAGATCAAAATGCGACCTTTTCAGCCATTTTTTCGCATCGACCGCTGCGCTGCAGCAGACTATGTCCTCTGCAGAGAGCCCGCTCACCTCCAGCAAAGCGGAAGTAACAAGCCGAGCCTTTTCGCTATTATTCTCAACTAGTAGAATTTTCATTTGTGCAAACCGCAATCATTTCGTTCAGTTCCGCCTCCCAAGCACTCGACGTAGCGTGATACTGTGCCATCCCACGAAACAGTGTTGGGAACTCCTGCGCACAGGCTTCTTTCAGCTGCTGATAGCTTATATTGTCTTCACCCTCCCCGAAGCTCTCGAATTGCGTGACCACAATTACAGAGCATACAAGGTTCTTTCGCAGCATCTTTCGCATTATGTCGCGGCCTCCCATGGAACGGGGCCGCCCCTCTCGGGTCTGTCCTCCCTGATCAAAGGTAGGCATAGTCATGTCTAGAAGCAGCAAGTCAGGCAAGCCACGCTCAATCGCCTTAAGTCCCGACTGATAGGATCTCAAGTGCTCAACACGTGCTGATGGAAAGGCTCTGCCGAGGTATCCCTTAACCCGCCTCGCTTTGAGATCGTCATCCTCAATTAGATAAATAATCATAGAAATATGCCATCTGACTTCATTGACACACGAGTAAGGAACGATTGTTTTTCTACGCTCATGGCAGCAGCATGGATTGTCTTCAAGTTGTACTCCGCTGTTCGCCAGATTTTTGATAACCCAGAGCCTCCTTCAGTTCGAACCCGCTCGATTGCAGTCTTGCCAGTATAGCGAGCGGTAGCCTCGTTCGCTAACCGGCCCCTCTCAGCTAGCGGAACATCACTCGCGAGCGCATTAGAAACAACGATCTCCAGCTCCCCGTCCGCATGACTTACATTAACCACAAGCTCATCAGGTCTTGGCGATCCGCAATGTATCACAGCGTTTTGGAGAAGAATAAATATAATCTCTATGAATCCTAAAACTTTCCTTCCGCCCACCTGACTTTGGACTCCAATTTTTTTCTCGATATCAATCCTCTTCCCGCCAAAACAGCTCCTAATCTCACTTTCAGCAACATCCACGATAATATCAAATGTATACGGCTCGTCATCAATTCTTGATGGAGGCCGGAACCATTCGGATATTTCTGTGATGCCGGTGTGTATTTCCATTCTTGCTTTCGCGATTGCGTCAAACAGCTCTGATAGCTTATCCCTCGACGCAATCGCTTCTAGGTCATGGCTTAACATATTCACATAGCGGAGTACTTGCTGCTCAAAGTCGCCCAGCAGATACGAGCGCACATTATGCATTGATTGGCTTGCTTGCCTCCAAGCGGCGTCGAAAATGGTTGCAACGAATTCGTCGAGTTGAGTGTCAGCCTGAAGTGACTTTTCGATTTCAGAAAGAACCTCATCCGTCACGACAAATGTGAACAGACCCAAAGGCTTTTTGTCACTCCTTACGTGCAACAAATCATCGTTGGTGGTGTTGAAAATGGTGTCGACGCGGGTTGCGAATCTGTTGAGTAACGATCTGATCGACTCTCCTGCCTCAGGGCCTAGACCCGCATAGAGATTGAGCCAGTACTCATTTGTTTCATACGCACCGGTAGCGCGATCGTGCGTCGTAACTAGTTGGCGCTCAGCGAGAGAGCTCCTCACTTGCCCAACAAATGTCCCGTGGCGCACGTTAGCGCTGAGGTGTGAATCAAGCCCAAACTCTGGACTAAACAAAAATCTATCGAGAACGGTTTCGTAAATTTCTTTTAGAAGCCCCAGCCTCTCGTTAGAGGGGACCTTGAACCTACGGAAATCCATAGCAGCCTTGTCACCCTCAAGAGTATCTCTTGCCTCTAACAGCCTTCCGATACGCAAAGCAATCTGCTCGGCCTGAAAATTCAGATCCGGCCTCTTCAACAGCTCCTGATACCTCCTGTAGCCCTCATCTAACTGAACTTGTAGTATTTGTCGTATACCTCCTTCGTCGACGTACATTTTACTTGATGTTATCTTTTTTCTCAAAGAGCTCATCTTAGCTGATCTGGTTATAGTCCTTATCTCTTGAGAGTAGGTAGATTTATTTTCTTGGTCGTTCTCTACCAACCAAACACAAATCTTTATTCGCTCTGCATCTATCTCGTCCATGTCGTCAAAGACCGTACAATCTTCCATTGTTCTGACTGTGCAGACATGGGCGAGAAAGTAAACGAGATCAGCGCCAGGGATGCCTTCTATTGTTTGAATGAGCTGTGACGGGCGATTAGTAGGAAGTCTTTCTATTACATCTTCAAAACGGTCAGAGAGTTTCGACTCCAGTTGGCAATCAAAGTACCTTATGGCCAGTGAGATTACATTGCATAGGCGGATCTTATCTTTAACGTCTGCGTGCTGATCAATCGAGGAAATTAGCTCCTCAAGATCGTATTGGAATATGGATATCGCGTTCTTGTGGAAGCTTTCCATTACTAGCGCTATGCATCCTTCAAAATCTTCTGTTTCCAAAAGTGAGCGAAATAGAGCCTCCTTAGCTGCCAGCTCGGTCAAAAGTTCGCTTGAGCCTATGTTCTGCGAGAAAAGTTCTGAGGCCAGATCGTAGTCACCTTTGCTCATTGCAAGAAAGCCCCTGTAACCCCTTGCCCGCTCGGCTGGGATTGGGAGCTCAGCGAGCGTATGTTCATCATCCTGAGCTAACGCCCGTCTCAGCTGGTGGGACACAGAATCAGTCGTGCTGTCTTCAATAAGTTCAGCCGCCTTGCGCGATATCTCTTTGAAGACATCAAAATGCCAGGGGTTTACGGCAGGGCTTGATACGGCCCAAAGCGCATCCAGGTCAGAGTAACTAGAGCCAGGAGCAAACCGGTGCTTTCTCTTCGTGAAGGCTGCAAGCTGCAGTCCAAATAGGGACTGGTCGTGATTAAGCGCCAGCTTCTCGGCCCGAGGGAACGAAGACTCATATTCAGGAGACATCCGGGTGATACTATCAATCGCAGAAATTGCGAGCCGCAGCGGCGAACCTTCTTTCGCTGGTATTTCCACCGGAGTCTCGAGGTGGCAGTTCGCCCTTACAAAGAGCTCGAGCAAAGGCTGACTCGCTCCATCACCGCAGATCAAAGCAGACGCTCTAGACGCTGACTCCTCGTAGTTGCCAAGTGTGTAAGCATCATACGCCTTGAGCAGAAGCGTTTCTTGCGTGGCAGCTGAGCTATAGATGACACCACTAAGCAACTTTATCGTGTTTAGAGAAACATCTTGTATGTCGGAGATCTCTTTCAGACATATCGAGACAATATCTGGGACAGTGCCATGCTCTTGGGTGGTAAGAACCTGCAAAACGCGGACAAGGAGCTGATACCGGTCTATCAATGGTCCATTGTCTGCGGCACGCACGACTTGAGAAAGCTCTCGTTGATGAAGCAAACTCAACGGGCTCATCACGTAGCGGAACAAACCTGCACGTCGAGGAGAAATCGAGGCAAATTCATCAGCCAGTTCCTCGATGAACTGAGCGGACACATTGGGATCTGCCTTCAAACTGAATATATAGGAAAAGTAACCTACTAGTGGGTTTATGTCCTTTTGCGCCAAAAGCTCTGCCAAAAACTCCTTCTGCGCAGACAACCCATGACCATGCTGTACAAGCTGAAACTTATAATTGATGTACCAAAACGAGTAACCGAACTTTTCCTTTATCAGCTCGATAACCGACTCAGCGATATCCATTTCGCCAAGCTGAAAACTAGTCTCAAATTTGTCTCTGAGATTCACAAACTCAGACAACTCCGTCGCATACTTTCCGCATAAGCGCGACAGCCAAGCCAAATCGGCCGTCGCGCTAGATTGGTGCAGCGGCGGCATATAGGAGAGAACACTAAGATCTCTTGGAAACAGGTGGCGCTGCAATATTCCCTTGAAGACAGGGTGCTCATATAAGCGATCGAGAAGCTCTAAACTCATCTCCGGAGCAAGGCTTCGAGCCTTTGCAATGCCTTGCACAGGGCTTTGCGTGGAATGAACTATCCGAAGCAAAGCCTTCATCGGATCGGACTTAAGGTTAGTTTTCTGTCGCTTCTTAGCCATCTGTACGCATTCCGCCTTTGCTGGCCATAAATTTGCAATGCCGTTAGTACCCGCCATGAGTGCATCTGTACAGATAATGTCCTCAACCTTTCGGATTCTGTGACAGCGCTTTTGACACCACAGAGTTCCGACTGCCCCCCGGCGCACGAACTCTTTTGCCCGTCCTTATTTTGAGCTTGAGCCATGATCGACATGAAGCACAATCACTTTCGTACGAATGACGAAATTGAGGCCCTGCAGGAGCCATATCGCGATCTCGGAGTGACACAAAGCATTCGGTGAACCGAGTCTTTGAACACCGAGGTGGTACACAGACGGCTTGACCACCCCCTCAAAAACCCAGTAAATGCGGCAATTATTCGCACATTCCGCCGAGTTCAACGCTGTTGCTCAGTCGATGGACGAACATCTGCTTTTCATCCAGTATGTGGGCGCGCTCTACCTGATCTACACCGGCGTGACGATGTGGCGTTCGTCGCCTCATATCGAGGCTCACCTGATGAGGGGGGGACTGCTCCGGCTCTTCGCCACCGGCTTCCTCCTCAACATCTCAAACCCCGAGATGCCGATTTTCTACCTCGCGCTTTTGCCCGGCGTGCTCGGGATCAAGCCGTTTTCTGTATCGGGCACGATCGAGTTGCTGCTCGTCATCGCCCTCATAGACGTCGTCGTGATTGGCGGGCATGTCGCGCTGGGGCGCAAGGCGAAAGCCGCGCTGACCAACCCCAGGAAGCTGAGGCTTCTCAATCGATCCACCGGCGGCCTGATGATCGGCGCAGGCTTACTGGTGGCGAGCCGCTGAGCTGCCGCCAGCACATCATCCGGACCGGTCGTCGAGCGCCGAGCTGGGCCGGCAGAGGAAGCAGAGCTCCTCGCCGGCAGGCGCGGAGCGGCTGGCAAAGATAACCCTCGCGTCGAAGGGCGCGACAATTGGCGTTCCAGTGGCGCGGCGGCCGATTTCTTGGCCCATAACAACGGCCTCGCCCGCCGCAAATTGCTTCTCCAGTCGATCCTCCGGCGAATGAGAAGGGACAACCTCGACGATCTCCCAGAGTTCCGGGCATGGATCCGGCGACGCCTGCATGCCGGCGATCAATCCCACATGTCGCAACGTCCGCACAATCGACCCATAGGCGACGCTCGGCGCGTCCGGATCGCAATGCGATCCGCATTCGACGGTGATGGCGCTTCCGCCGGTAAAGCGCATATACTCCGTCGTTCCCACGGCATGGGCAAGCCTTACGGCTGTTTCGGGCCGGGCGGCGCACATGCGGCGGTGGCAATCCATCCACCCGTGCAGGACCAGGGGAAGACGCAGCGCCGCCGCCAGCCGACATTCCCCGTCCGTCTCCACAAGGGCGAAGGGCTGACCGGCCGCGCCGAAGGAATGCAGATCGAGCAGGATGTCATGGGCGCGAAGAAGGGGGCACAGCAGATTGGCGATCCGATCCTCGTTATCGAGGGGAATCGGCTTTTCGGACAAAGCGCGATTGAGATTGCGATCGCCCTCGCGGCGGTTGATCCTGAAGGCTTTCGGATTGGCCACCGGCACGAAGGTGACGCTGCCCCTCATCATCGTCAGGCGCCCGCTTCGAAACGCATCTATGGCTTTCGCAATCCCTGCGGGGCCACAGGGCTCGTTGCCATGCACGCCGCCGAGCACGATGACGCGGGGGCCGGGTTCCACGGCTTGAAGGCAGACCGTTTCCAAGCTTTCCGCCTCGTCGTCGACCGCGTGCATCGGCCGACAATCGGAGCGCCGGATCGAGATCATCATGCCGGGGCGGAGGCGCCGCGCAAGATCCAGGAGGCGATCATGGGGGATGGCGACGCAACCGCGCGTTCCGCGCATGTCCGGGCGAGCCGCATGCAGGAAAATCGCGCTGCCGGCGCCCGCCCGCGGTGAAGCGTCATTCCACCCGATCGGGATGAAGAGATCGAACAGTCCCTCCTGGGCAGCGTCGGTCCGATCTGCGTTGGAGATGATCCGTAGCCGATTGTAGTGAATGCTGTCCGGATCTTCGACCCAGTCATAGGCGGGTGGCTTCGGGATGAAGGGAAAGGCCAGGCTACCCGGCGTGTCGTCGAAGACGCGAGGATCATAAAATCCATACCGGAGGGGATAGACGCCAATCGGGGTCGCGCCGTCGCCCTCTCGCTTTCGATGCGGCTCGACAAGACCATTGCGGCCGATGACGCAGGGGACTGTCCAGTCTCCGATGCTGAGGCGGCCCCGATGCGGCAGGTCAGGATCGTCACCGATTACGACCGAGACCATCAACGGATCGTACGGGTCCGGGAGGAGAAGAGACACCTCACATCTCCTTGATCAGCCCGCAACGCGCCCAATGCGCGCTGGACAATTGCACCGGATCGGGATTGCCCCCTACACGGCAAGAAGGTGCGGCGCAGGGACAACGGGGATGAAACGCGCAGCCGGACGGCGGCGAGAAGGGCGAGGGCGGCTCTCCGGACAAACGATCGATGGCCGTTCCCGCCGCAAGCGGCTCAGCGACTGCCCCGATCAGGGACCTCGTATAGGGGTGGGCGGTGTGTTCGAAGATTTCGCGCCAGTCGCCTTCCTCCACGATCCGGCCGAGATACATAACCGCGACGCGGTCGCACATGTGTTCGACGACCGCCAGATCATGGGAAATCATCAGCAGCGACAGGCCGAGCTCGCGCTGGAGGTCGAGCAGAAGATTGATGATCTGCGCACGGATCGAAACGTCGAGCGCCGAAAGCGGCTCGTCGCAGACCACCAGTTTCGGCTCCGCGATCAGGGCCCGGGCGATGGCGATCCTCTGGCGCTGCCCGCCGGAAAACTCGTGCGGCAGCCGCTGGGCGGCGTCCGGGCGCAAGCCGACGCGCGCCATCATTGCCATTACCCGATCCCGCCGATCGGAGAAGCCATGAAGCTTGAGGGGCGCCTCCAGCTGCTCCATGACGCTGCGCCGCGGATTGAGCGAAGCGAACGGATCCTGCCACACCATCTGGACCTTGCGGGCTCGGCGCAGGCGCTCCCTGCGGCCACATCTCGTCAGCGGCTCGCCTTCGAGCAGGATGCGGCCGCTCTCAAGTCGTGTGGTCCCGACAATCGCCTGGGCGAGGCTCGACTTGCCGCAACCGGATTCGCCGACCAGACCCAGACATTGGCCTCGCTGGATCGAAAGCGAGACGCCGTTGACCGCCTTGAGAAGCCCACTGCGGAGCCAGCCCGCCGAAACGCGGTAGTGGATCCGCGCGTCCTCGATGCGCAAAAGGGCTTCCTCTTGAAAGGGCGCGGAACAGGTGAGATCAATCATGCAGATGGCACCTCGTTTCACCCCCTGAGGGAACCGACCTCGGCTCCGGAGGCATGCGCTCGCAGACGGACTCGGCGATCGGGCATCGCGGCGCAAAACGGCAGCCTTTGGGATATTCGGAGATCCGCGGCACGAGGCCCGGGATCTCCGAGAGACGCCGCTGGCCGGAAAGGCGACGCTGGCCGAGACGAGGAAGGGCGCCGACAAGAGCCTGGGTATAAGGATGCCGGGGATCGGAGAACAGGGCGCCCGCAGGCTGCTCTTCGACAATCCGCCCAGCATACATCACGGCCACCCGGCTGCAGGCGCGGGCGACCAGCCCGAGATCGTGCGAGATCATCAGGACGGCCGTTCCCCTTCTTTGACAAAGATCGACAATGAGGGCGATGATTTCGGCCTGCAGGGTCACATCGAGCGCGGTGGTCGCTTCGTCCGCGATGAGCAGGGCGGGATCGCAGGCAAGCGCGATGGCGATCATGATCCTCTGGCGCATGCCGCCCGAAAGCTGATGCGGATAGTCATCGATCCGGCGTCGGGCCGCGGGCACCTGGACTTCCTCCAACGCCGCGATGGCCCGATCGCGCGCCGCCCGTCGGCTGAGACCCCGATGCAGCACGAACATTTCGCCGATCTGGTCGCCGATGGTCATCAGCGGATTGAGCGCCGTCATCGGTTCTTGAAATATGATCGACACCTGATCGCCGCGTAGCCTTCGCAGGCGCTCTCCGGAGAGCCGCGCCAGATCGACGCCCTCAAGGAAGATGCGGCCGCCAGAGATCGTCAGCGGCGAGGCGATGAGACCGGCGATGGCGAGCGCGCATAGGCTCTTTCCGCTTCCCGACTCTCCGACGAGGCCAACCACCTCGCCGCGATCAATCGCGAGCGACACCCGGTCCACGACCGAATGCAGCCACCTTCCGTGTGCAAGGGAGATGCACAGATTGTCCATCATAAAGAAGGGGCCGCGTGTCATGCGCGTCCTCCCCGTCGTGCGGGATCGAACAGATCCCTGAGGCCATCGCCCAGGAGATTGAGCGCCAGGACGGTGAGGAAGAGGGCCAGACCCGGAAAGATGGCGACCCATGGGGCGGTGGCGAGCTGCTCGCGCGCATGCGCCAGCATGGAACCCCAGCTCGGCGTGTCGGGCGTTACGCCGAGTCCCAGGAAGGAAAGGGATGCTTCCGCCATGATTGCAGATCCCACGCCCATCGTGGCGACCACCACGAGCGGGCCGGTCATGTTGGGGAGAAGCTCGCGCAGCATAACATGGAAGGGTCCATGGCCCGCAGCCTCCGCCGCCCGGACATAGGCGCGGGTCTTCAACGAGAGTGTCATGGCGCGACTAATCCGGCAACTATAGGCCCAGTCCGTCGTGCCAAGCGCTACAAGGAGGCTTGCGACCCCAGGCCCCATCAGCACCATCAGGGCGAGCGCGAAGACGACGGTTGGCAGGGCCATCATCAGATTGGTCAGCCCCTGGACGGCCTCGTCCCAGCGCCCGCCGAAATAGCCGGAGGAGAGACCCAGCAGAATGCCGATGACGCTGTTCATCGCCTGCACGGTCACCCCGATCAGGATCGAAACGCGCCCGCCATAGATGATGCGGCTGAAGACGTCGCGGCCTTGTTCATCGCTGCCGAGGAGGAAAACGCGGTCTGGCGGACGCTCTGCATCGAGCAGACTGGCGTCGAGCGTCGGATGATGTGTCGCGATGACGGGAGCAAGGACAGCGGCCAGGCTCACCGTCGCCAGAATGGCGCAGGCGATCAGGATGTTCGGGCGCAAGAGGTCGCGTCTGTTCATTGCGGTCGCATCCGGGGATCGATCCAGAGATAGGCGATGTCGACCAGCGTATTGACGGCGATGAAGAAGCCGACCGATACGAGGATGCAGCCTTGCGCCACCGGGATATCGCGGAGGCCGACGGCCTGCACCAGGAGTGAGCCCACCCCTGGCCAGGCAAAGAGCGTCTCGACCATGACCGAGCCGCCCAACATCGAGCCGAACTGCAGGCCGATGCTGGTCAGGACGAGAACGAGCGCGTTGCGGGCGACATGGGCGGAGACGACGCGCCATTCGGGCGCGCCCTTGGAGCGAGCGGTTCGTATGAAGTCCAATCCCAGGACCTCAAGAACTGCGGCGCGCGTCGTCCGCGCGAGAAGCGCCATGGGCGCCAGACCGAGCGTGATGGCAGGAAGCGCCAGATGCCGTAGGTCTCCGCCCCCATAGCCGAAGGTCGGCAACCAACCCAGATGGAGCGAAAAGCAGGACATCAGCAGCAGGCCGAGCCAGAAGGCCGGAGTTGATAGACCCGTCACGGCGAGCGCCATTGCCAGCGTGTCGACCACTCCGCCATGCCGGAGCGCAGCCAGCGTTCCCAACGGCAAGCCGCAGACGATCGCGAAAATGACGGCGGCGCAGGCGAGACGAAAGGAAGCCTGGATCCGGCCCGCCAGCATCGCCGAGACGGGACGCCTGGTGGCGAAGGATGTCCCGAGATCGCCGCGGGCCATCCCCGCGAGATAGTTGGCAAAGCGTCGATGGACTGGATCGTCGAGATGAAGCTGGGCCTCAATCCGGGCCCTGACCTGCGGGTCCAGCTCCCGCTTGTCGCCCGCCACCGAAGACGCGAAGTTACCCGGGATGACGCTGAAGAGGACAAAGATGACCAGCACAACGAGCACGGACGTGATCAGCGCCTGCGACAGGCGGCGCGTGATGGCGGAGATCATGATCCACCTCCGCCGCCGATGCCGCCTCGAGAGAGCCTACGGCCTTGATCTGTCATGACTGGCGGGGCCCCCTTGTCCATGTCAGGGGCGTCCCGGGGCGGACTCGTCCAGCCAGATCTGATCGACCTCGAGGATCGCGGCTTCCGTGACATTGGCGTCAACATTGTGAACCCAGGCTTGGACCGCGAGCACAGCCTTGTTGTAATTGTGAAACCAGACGGGCGCGGCGTCAAAGATGTAGGCGTCGGCCTTCTTCGCCAGTTCAAGGCGGCGAGCGGGATCGGCCTCCGCAGCGGCTGCGTCGATCAATGTGTCGAAGGCCCGGTCGGAAAATCCCGTCCTGTTGCAGCCCGATCGGGAAACCCGACTGTCGAAGCAACGAAGCGCGGCGATCGGATCCGGCCCCGTGCCGCTCGAGCGGAACCAGGCCGTTGCTTCACCCGCGTTGATGGCTTCGAGCAGAACGCCCGATTCGACCACTTTCGGCATGGGAATGACGCCGATATCGCGAAGGAAAGGCGTCATCGCCTGCAGCACGCCCAGACTGTTTTCGCTGTCGGTCACGGTCGCTTCGAAGACGAAGCCGCGTTCAAGCCCGGCCTCTTGGAGGAGCTGGCGGGCCTTGTCCGGGTCGTAAGGGTAAGGCTCGCGGTCCTTGTCGAACGCGACCGACGTCTTCGGCAACCAACCGGTCGCCTTGTAGGCCTTGTCCTTCAGCAGTTTGCTGATGACCAGGTCACGATCGACGGCATAGTTGATTGCGCGACGAACGCGGACATCGTCAAAGGGAGGCCTGTGAACGTTGAACCCCATGTGGCGGGTGAAGAGCTCCGGCACTTCGACCAGCCTCTGAGACAGGTCGGGATCGGCCCTATACGCCACATATCCGCTGCCTGACAGCACCGTGGCGTCCAGTTCGCCGGCACGAAAGGCGACGTCCAGCGCGCTCATCTCTCCGGAGATAGTAAACTCCACCCGGTCCACATAGGGCCTGCCCGGCTTGTAGTAGCGCTCGAACTTCTCGCCGACGATCCGCGATCCCTCGACATGCTCGACGAACCGGAACGGACCGAGCCCGACGGGATGGGCCAGAAAATCGGGCTTTTCGACTTCCTCGCGGGGCAGGATCGCTGTGATCGCCTCAAACAGCAGCGGACCGGGATCCCGGACCGCCTTGAACCGGATCTCTACGGTAAAATCGTCGATCTTCCTGAGGCCGGTCACGGATGTGGCCTTACCGGCCTGAAAGGCCTCAGCGCCTTCGATCTCGGAGAGAATGGACGCCGCCGGAAAGCCCTGTTTCGGGTCGAGAACACGGGTGTAGGACCAGATAACGTCGTCCGCCGTCATGCGTCGCCCATTGTGGAAATAGACATTGTCCCGCAGCCTGTAGGTGAAGGCGCGTCCGTCCGGGCTCGCCTCGACCGAAAAAGCGAGATCGAGCGCAGGCGCATTCGAGCTGGAGTCCCAGGTGTAAAGCGCCCGATGAAACGCCTTGGAGACGGCCATGTCCTGGGACTCGTAGGTGGCGTGCGGATCAAGAGACTTAAGGGCGGAGCTATAGGGCGCGGGCAAACGCAACGTCCCCCCCGGCAGGGCATAGCCGGCATGGGCGGGAGCGGCGAACAGAGCTGCGAAGAGGGCGAGCGCCCCGACCTGGATGGCGGGGGCGCGCAGCGAAAAGGAAATTCGAAAGTTCACGAGAAGGCTCCTTGAAGGTCTGCGCCATAAAAGGCGGGGCATCAGTCGATAGGGATCCGTCATGGGGTGGGCGCCTCCGTCGGGTCACTGAAGAACCGATGGATCAGTCGGCCCATCTGGGGCAGCAGGGCGGTGTCGAGGGAAGACCACAAGCCCTCGGTCATGACGCAGAGAATGAAGCTTGGACCCTCGGCGGTCTCCGCATAGACCAGGTCGTGGCGGGTGCGGCTCGTATGACCGCATTTCGACCAGACCCGCGTCGTCGACGGCAATTTCTCACCCAGGAAACCCATGACCTGGTCACCCTCGACCGGTCGGCCGGTGGCCATGAGAATCCTTCGTTGCTGGGTGCGATCGAGGAGGTCCAGCATCCATGCGGAAGATGGCGCGCTGCCCCGGACGATGTCTTCCATGAGCCGTGCACAGGCCACAGGCGTCAGCAGGTTTCCGCTTGAGCGCCGCCTTGCCTGGGAGGCGCATCCGTAAGGACTGTCAGAATAGGTGGCGTGGAGAACATGGACGGGCATGAACTCCGGCCTGCCGAGCGCCATGAGCCAGTCCTGTAAACCCTGCCGCCGGGTGATCCACGCCTGGAGTTCCTCTTCTTCAAGACAAGGGCCATCGAAAGCGCCTGTGAGCCTGCCGATCAGAAAGGCCATCGCTTCGTTCGAGGAGACCTCGATCATCGCGCGCGCAGCGCGGCGGTCCTCATCGTCGGGGGAGAAACGCCCGAGCGCCTCGAAGGCGGCGAAGACATAAAGGCAGAAGAGCTTGGCGAGACTGGCAGGATAGACCGGCGCATCGCCGCGGTGAGCGCAGGTTTCGAACGACGCCACCGGTCCGGCGCCGCTGAGGCGCAGAGAACGATCATACCCGATCAGGGCCAACCCGATCGACTCCCGGTTCAGGGCGCCGCCACTGGCCCGCATGGCAAGATGAAGAAGGTGATCGCGAAGAGCTGGAAAGCGGGCCCTGTCCACGTGAGGTTCCTGTCGAACACGCAAACGGGCCGGCGCATGCCGGACCGTTCCTGCGCGCTGTCGTGACACCCCATGGAAATGTTAGGGCGTGGCCCGCGACGGCGATACGGAAAATGCGCTGCAACCTCATTCAGTTCTGATATGGTCGATCGGGGGAGGTAGAGAGGGGAGAGCAGACCATGGCTGGTCTCAATCTTCGACAGATCGAGGTCTTCTACGCGACGATGCGCTATGGAACGGTCACGGCCGCTGCGGCAGCCTTGTCCTCGTCCCAGCCCACCATCACCCGCGAGATCCGGCGCATGGAGGACACGGTCGGCGTTCCTCTTTTCGATCGACGACGCCAGCGGCTCCAGCCGACGTCGGCTGCGCGAACACTGTATGCGAGTGTGGAGGATTGTCTTGCAGGGTTGGACGCCGTCAATCGCTGCGTGGCCGACCTGCGCGGCGCTTCAGACACGTTGGTGGTGGCGTCCTTGCCGGCGATAGCTCTTTCGCTCCTGCCTGACGGGGTCCGGCGCCTTTCCTGCACCATGCCGCAGCAGCGGATCCGGATCGACTGCACCGATCCCCGCGATCAGTCTCCGATCACCGGTTTGAATTTCGACCTAGGCCTGACGGAAGGTGATGTCCTCCAGCCGAACGCAGATGTTGTCCGCATCGGCGTTTTTGAACAAGTCTGCGTGGTGCCGGCGGGCCATCGGCTTGCGGGAAGGCGGCTGCTCCAGCCGGAGGATTTTCGGGGAGTGGAGTTCCTGTCGCTGGGCGACAACGACCCCTATCGACGCGCGACCGACGAGGTTTTCGAGCGCAGTGGCGTGAGCCTAAGCCGGCGCATCGTGGCGCAGTCCGCACACGCCCTCTGCGAGATGGCGGCGGCGGGGCTCGGGGTTGTAATCGTCAATCCCCTGACTGCGTTGGCGTTCTGTGAGCGAAGGGTCGTGCTGCGGCGCCTGTCCGAACCGGCAGCCTTCATCGTCACGGCCATCCGGCCCGCCGAGCGCCCGCATGCAGAAGCGGCAGGCCGACTGATCACACATCTACGGGCAGCGTTCGATGAGCAGAGAACGCGTCTCGAACGGCTTCTGGAGGCAAGCTAGAGCTCTGCGGCTAACGACCGTGCAGGCCCTACTTCTCGCTGACGATCAGACGCACGCCGAGGATCACCAGAATCCCGCCACAGGCTCGTTGCGCCAAGTCCTTCCACACGGAAGAGCTTTTGAGTCGAGCAGTCAGCCCGTGCGCCAACAGGACGCTCATGAGGTCCGCAGAGCTGAAGATGATGTTGCTCACCGTTCCGAGGAGCAGGAACTGAATCCAGACAGGCGCTTCTCCGGTCTCATGAACGAATTGTGGAAGAAAGGCCACGAAGAAGAGGGCCGTCTTAGGATTGAGCACGTCAACGATGATGCTGTCCATGAAGGCGCGTGCCGGCGACTGGTAAGGTTTTAATGTTTCGGGTAAGTCGCCGCCGGAGGATCTTTGAAAAATGAGCTTCAGTCCCATCCAGACGAGATAGGCGGCTCCGAGGAGTTTGACAGCCGTGTACACCATGGGCAAGGCATGCAGCAGGACTGAGAGTCCCGTCGCGGCGAGCGTGACGTGGAAGTACCCACCGACATGAATTCCGAGCGCAGCCATCAGCCCCGAGCGCTTGCCCCGCGCCATAGTCTGTGCGGCGCTATAGAACATGGCCGGGCCGGGGACGTAGGCGAACAAGACGACCGTCCCGATGAAGGTGATGAGGTCACCGTTCGACAGCATTCGTGATCTCCATTGAGGGCGAGAGTGCAGCTTGTCTCGAGGCCAGAGTTGAAAGAGAGCGATGCGGTTTACCAACGTGGCGCCCACCATTTGCAAGCGCCGCGAGGTGAGCGAGAAAGCGACTGACGAGGAGGGCGTCAACGCCTAGTCGCCCTAGACCGCACCGGGAGCGTGGGATGTTTTCTTCTAAATTGAAACTCACGAACGGCGCACTCTTGCTGATGCGAATAAGGAGCCCAGATCTTCCTCTCATCCTCTGTTTGTAGCATCTGAACGATCGAGGGCGAATCGCACAATTCTGCAAAAGCTGCAGGATACTTTGCGTCTCGCACCCCGCGACCATGCAGGATTCTTCAATAGACCGGATCTCCTCGACGGCCTATCGTCTAATTGTGCTGACTTTGGGCACGTGTCAGTGGCTCGAGCGTGAACGCTCAACTGCGCAGCGAGGAAACCATATGCGGCAGACCGTCAGCAGCTCTGCCGACGAATGAGCGACACAGGTATTCGAACACTGCGGGCAACCTGCTGATTGCGCGCCTCCGACAAGAGATCGAGGGCCGCCTTGGCGATCTCCGCAAAATCTTGGCGCAGTGTCGTCACTCCCTCTGCAATATGCGGAAGGTCGTCAAAACCGATGATCCGGACGTCAATTCCAGGACGAATTCCATGGTCCTCCAAAGCCGCCATTGCGCCCAGCGCCAACTCGTCCGTCTCGGCGAACATCGCCTCGGGGCGGTCGCCGCCACGCAGGAAAGTCGAAAGTCCTCGATAGCCGGCCAGACCGGCCATCGGACCTGGCGCCACGGCGATCGGAACCGCCTTGAGACCTAATTTCGATGCATGTGCGAAAGCGGACTGCAGTCTCTCGTTGAGCGGCGCGCACTGATGATGAAGAATATGCAGAGCTTTTCCTGCGTAGGGCGCAAGACATTCGATCGCAGCCTCGGCTCCGCCCCTATCATCCGGCGCAACCCAGAAAACATCTGACATTGAGGCGCCGATAGCGACAAAGGGAACTTCGCGCTGCTGGCACAGGGCAATGCGCGGGTCCTCCTGCGAAACCCCGATCAGAACGAAACTGCCAAGACGGTCCGCCATCTCCTCGAACTCATGGGCCAATACGAGGCGGAGCGACCAACCCTGTCCGATCAGTTGTCTCGACAAGGTCTGATGCATCAGGGATACATAGCGGGACGTCTCATAATCGCGACGGCCAAGTGAAAGCCCAACGACCGCCGTCTCGCCCTGGCTGAGCAAGCGCCCGCCGGCTGACGGTGTAAAGCCGAGCTTCTGCGCGATGGCAGCCACATGCAGCCGGGTTTTCTCCTTGACAGAGGGGTCTCCTTTCAAGGCGCGTGAAACAGTGGCGGTCGAAACTCCCGCCTTGGCGGCCACATCAGCGATGGTCAACTTGCGCATCATTGAGCTCTCCGTCGGCGATCAACGCCCTTCAGTCGCAGTTCCGCAATGTGTCGGCAACGCGAACCGTCTGGTCTCGACTCAAGCGCCCATCGAACGCTGCCGTGATCGATACAGTATGGCTCCGATTTTTAGTAGCTACGAACACACTTTTCCATCCACGTCATCCCGCTCCGGTTAAAATGTAACCGCTTACATTTTCTTGTTGCGCAGGCAAATGTAAGCGGTTACATTTCTATTGCATTAGTCGATGAGCCTCGTGAGACACAGGGGCTTTCAACGCAAATCCCCATCGCCGCCACAACGCGCATGCTTTGCGCGAAGGCGGAATCGTGACTTCAGGACATCGGATGACGCCGCTCAAAAGCAATCACTGCTATGCAATTCTCGACGAAGAGGGGATGTTCGGAGAACAAGACGGCGTGAGCGGCGTCTTCCTGTTCGACACGCGCCATGTATCCGTCCTCCGCTGGAACTTGCATGGCTTTAGCTTTCTGCATGGGCATGCGGAGAGCGACAGCATCGTTCATTACTGGTCGAGAACAGATAGCCACGAACAGAAGCTTCTGATCAGGCGCACGTTCAGTCTGCACCCAGACGGCGTCGACGATATCCTGGAAATCGAGAACTCCTCTTTAGAGGCGCAATCCTGGAAGCCAGAGGCCATTGTTGAGGCGGACTTCGCAGACCTTTTCCAACTGCGCGGCGAAGTTGGCTTCATCCGACGCGGCCGTTGGGAAAGCTCGTGGGAAGGCTCTCTGAAACGGTTTCGCTATCTGGCGCCGGACGGTGTGGAGAGCCTCACCGAGGTCGAGTTCAGAAACCTGACGCCTGGCGCCGAACTGGTCATTGCCGCAAAGAGCCGACAGGTCGTGGAACTGCGGCTCCGCTTCAAGTCGAGCCTGATGGTCGAGGGCCGTGATGAGCTGAAGCCACAAGTGCCAGTCTTGCGCAGGCCTAGCCGGAAAAGCCCTGCGGTCGAGCGGGCTCTCAGGGATGTGGAAGCGCTGCTTCTCACGTCGGCGCAGGGGCCTGTCATTGCAGCGGGAATGCCAAACTTCGTCACCCCCTTCGGTCGAGACAGTCTGATTACGGCGTGGTTGCTGCTCGACATGATGCCGGATCTGGCGCGAAACACCCTTTGCTACCTTGCAGCGCGCATCGGCGCCAAACATGACCGCTTTCATGATGAGGAACCTGGTCGGATCCTGCACGAGGTGCGGCTGAATGAATTCAGCCGGCTGAACCAGATCCCCTTCAGCCTCTATTACGGGGCGGCAGACTCCAACAGCCTCTTTTTACGGCTGCTGGATGACTATTGCGCACGATACGGGGCCGAGCTGGCCTTGAACCTGGAAGAGGCCTGGCGTGCGGCCGTTGCGTGGATCGAGGGCAAGATGGCGTCTGATGGCTATCTTGCTTTTCAGAGGGACGATGACGCAGGCCTGACCATCAAGTCCTGGAAGGACAGCGGCGACTCCATGTCTTACGCGGACGGTCGACTGGCGACGACAGACATCGTCGGCGTCGAGATCCAGGCCTATGCCTATGCTTCCTTGCTGTCGGCGGCCAGGCTCTCGACCTTGTGCAGAGGAGGGACATCCGAGCGCGCGTCGTGGTGTGAAGCGGCCGAGCAAATGGCCGCGCGCTTCAACCGCGACTTCTGGATGGAGGGGCAGGGGACCTACGCCCTCGCGCTTGACGGCGCTGGCCACCAACTCAGTGTGAGCGCCTCCAATGCAGGGCTCCTGCTGTGGACCGGCATCGTGCCGGAGGAGCGGCAGCCGCGCCTGGCTGCACGGCTCTTCGAGCCTGACATGTGGTCGGGATGGGGGGTGCGCACCCTTGGAACGCAGGAAGTTCGCTACAACCCTCTGTCCTACCATAATGGCTCGATCTGGCCTCACGACAACGCCATGATCGCGGCGGGCCTGCTCGCATGCGGTTGCGTTGAGGAATTCCTCCGCATTCGCAACGCATTGCATGACCTGGCGCTGAGCCAGCCGGACCTGCGGTTGCCTGAGCTGTTTGGCGGCTATCCGCGCAGCGCCGCTCCACCGCTTCCCTATCTCGAATCCTGTCGTCCCCAAGCCTGGGCGGCGGCGGCGATCCTCTTCCTCGAATATGCCGCGGAAGGGATCGCGGCCGGGGAGGAGGTTTTTCATCACCATGGTTTGGAGGAGGAACCTGGACATGAACAGACTTAATTTGGGACTTGCACTTGCATGGGCAGCCGCGGCCAGCCCGGCCATGGCGGAGGACGGTTGGCACGGGTCGCTGTCCTTCGGAACCGAGGTCGAACGTTGGGGCTGCGCGGACGGCTGTTCCACGGACGAGGACGGCGGAAAAACCAAGGCCTCGATGCTCAACCTTACACTTCGTCCATCCGGGTTGGAGGGGTTCAGTTTCGGGATATATCACGGCCGCGAATTCCCGCATGACGGCAGCAAACACAATATCATCACCGAACTCTGGGCGACCCAGTCCGTCAACGATAACTTCTGGCTCGGCGGTGTGCTGGCCAGCGAAAGCGGCGACAACAGGTTCGATGCCGGCGTGAAGGCAGGCGGAACTGTCGATCTGGGAGACGGGTTCGATTATCACGGATACGGCTTCGTCAAGCACCGTTTCGCCGGCGACGCGGACGGGCTCGAGGGCAATTATTTCGAGCTCGAACCGGGGATCGGGCTCAAGCTGAACGACCAATTCGGCGGCTGGTTGAACTTCCGTTATCAAGGCTGGGACTGGGATACGGCTGCCGACGAGCGGGAATGGATCATCAAGCCAGGCATCTGGCATCATCCTGAAGGCAATTTCGATTACGCCCTATGGGCGGAGATCGGCCAGTTCGAAAAGTCGGCTCTCGATTACACCGAAGACTATGTGAAAGTCGGCCTTTCGGCAAACTACAAGCTCACGGACACGACCAGGCTATCGGGCTCGGCAAGCTACAAGTGGCGCGTGGATGAGGATGGCATAGCAGCCACAGAGAAAGAGCGACGGTATCCCTTCATCGGGGTCAACTACACCATCGATTTTTGAAGCCGGCGCGGACGGGAGGTTCGCTTCAACAAAAAACGGGAGGAAACATGAGCTCGATCAAAAGAATAGGGCTGGGGACGCTGCTCGCAGCAGCGCTGGCGTCGCAAGCCGAGGCCGAGACGAAGATTACGGCGGCCGGGTGGGACGATCTCGGCCAGATGATGTCGAAGATCGTTGACCCACAAATCGCAGCGACCGGGGCAAGCGCCTCCTTCCTGCAGGTTCCGGCCGATTTCGACAAGTTTCTGCAGAACGGGCTTTCGGCCGGCACAGCCCCGGATCTCTTCTATGTCGACATCAGTTGGGCCTATCCGATCTTTGCTTCCGGCAAGGTCGCGGAATTGCCGCAGGATGAATTCGCACAAACCCTTGCAGCGATGCCACAGGCGCTGCGGGAAGCCTTCTACCAGAACGGCAAGCTTTACGGCATAGCGAAGGATTTCGCGACACTGGCCATCGCCTACAACAGAGACCTGTTCGACGATGCTGGCGTCGATTATCCATCCGACGACGACAGCTGGGAGAGCCTCGGCGCAAAGCTGACAGCTCTGCACGCGGCGCTCGGCGAAGGCTATTACGGCGCGTGTCTGCCAGCGTCCTACGATCGCTTCGGCGCGGTGGCCTTCGCCTACGGTTGGCGTCCGTTCGATACGCAGGGCAAAACCGTTCTCGACGAGAGGTTTGCGTCGGCGCTCGCCTTCTGGCGCGGCCTCAAGGACAGCGGAGCTGGCATTGTCCCTCAGGATATCGGCGCCAGCTGGACGGGCGACTGCCTGAAATCGGAAAAGGTCGGCATTGCCATCGAAGGCCCATGGATCAACGGCTTTCTCCGAGATAACGCCCCCGCTATGCACTACGGATCGACAATGATGCCGAAGGGGCCAAGCGCGGAGCGAGGCAACTTTCTCTATACGGTCAGCTGGTCTTTGAATGCCGCGACGAAGGACCTGCCATCGGCGCTGGCGACGCTGAAAGCGCTTGTCAGCATCGAAGCGCAGACGTTCCGTCTGGAGAATTATGGCGCCATTCCGATCGACAGCGATCTTTCCAAGTTCTCCTATCTCGCGGCCGAAGGGGCGGCGAATGACTTGGTGCGTAGAAGTTTCCGAGGGAGCCAGGAAGGCAGGATCTATCCCTTTTCGGGTGGGCGAAGCGGGGGCGCCTGGGTCGAGGTGATAAACTCTGTCATCGCCGATGTGATGATCAATGACGCCAAAATCGACGACGCCCTTGCCAGAGGTCAGGCAAAGCTCGACGCTCTCCCCTGACCTCGTGGCCGCGAGCGACGGGTCATCCGCTCGCGGCCCACCATTTTCGGGTGCGCTCATGTCACGTTCATTCAAGAACACTGCCGCTTCGCTCGCCTTCCTGGCGCCGTTCATTCTCGCCGTCAGCGTCTTCTTCGTCTATGCGATGGCGCGGACGGTGTGGTTTTCGCTGACGCAATACGACTTGAATACGCCGCCCCGTTTCGTCGGCTGGGAGAACTATCTTCTGATCCTTGGCGACAGGCTGTTTCTGACCGCCATCAAGAACACCTTGCTCTATTCGGTGACGATCACGGTTCTGCAGACCTTGCTGGGCTTGCTGCTTGCGGTGGCGATTGACCGGAAGGTGAGAGGGATTTCCCTCTTTCGAACGGCCTTTTATTTCCCGTCGATCCTGTCGTCTGCAGCCGTGACGTTGATCTTCCTCTGGATTTTCCTCAAAGACGGCATTCTGAATGCTTTTCTCGGCTGGACCATGGGTGTCGGACCGCGGTTCGCGCTATTCATCGCTGCGATGCTGGGAGGCAACGTTCTCCTTTCCTGGTGGGACCGCAGAAAAGGCTATCCGGCCGGGTGGATGGAGCCACAGAACTTGATCCTTGCGGCAGTTCTCGCCGGCGTGATGCTTCTCAGCGTCGACGGGGCGGGCTGGTTGCCGAACGAGCCTGTTCATGTCGCCGTGCCATGGCTCTCGTCTACCCAAAAGGTTGCGGGAATGGCGATCCCGCTGTGGGCAATCACCCTGCAGAACCTCTATACGACGGCCCCGACGATGATGCTTCTCTTTCTCGCCGGACTCCAGAACATACCGGCTGAGCATTACGAGGTGGCCGAGATCGAAGGCGGGCGCTTCTGGCAGATTTTTGCATGGATCATCATACCCTCGCTGCGGCCGATTATATTCCTGGTCACCACGACCAGCCTCATTGGCACCCTGCAGTTGTTTGATCAGGTCGCGCTCTATGGGGACGCTGTTCCGAAGGAGAGCAGGATCACCTTGGCCTATTACATCTATGACGCCGCCTTCCCCTCTGGCTCGTCGCCACAGGTCGGTCGAGCCTCGGCGGCGGCGATGATCCTCACGGCGCTGACCATGATCATCATCGCCGCACAGCGTCTGCTCAACATCAGCGACAGCGCGAGGGAAGGACAATGAGCTATTCTCGCGGTGTCAACAACGCTACGCCGGACCTAAGGCGCTATTACAAGCGGCGCGCCTGGGCGCGGGTCTTCTGGGTTTACTTGCTGCTGCTGGTGCTTTCTGTCCTATGTCTCGGCGTCTTCTACAGCGCGTTCATCGCAAGTCTGCGGCCGGATCCGACGGCGAGGCCTTTCACCTTCGTTCCTGACCAAGTGCAGCCGATGAACATCCTGGCGGCGGGACAATTGGGGGCGGCGGGCGGCGGATCCTGGTGGGTTGGAGGCTGGCGCAAAGGAGGGGAGATTACCTTCTCTGTGACCATGGGCGCTGAAGATGGAACCGAAATCGTCGCACCGACCGTTTCGATCCTCAATGATCGGAGGCCAAACAGGATGGGGGCAGCGCTTGCGGTCGATCATGCTCGGCTGTCCGGAATTCATATGGTCGCAGCCGGCAAGCAGGCCAGGTTTCAGCTGTTCAAGGGGGCCAATCCCTCATGGGTGTCTGGATCATGGAAGACTTTTGCGTTCCGCGTCCGCTATGTGCCGGGCGCAGACGGGATGACGCCGGCGGTCGATACGCTTCCGCTCCAGATCGAGATGCCGAAGACACAAGCCATCGTCTCGGCAAGCCTTCCCCCCAGCCGAATAGAGCGTCGCGGCCGGGCCGCCACGTGGCAGAATATAAGCCCGGGCGCGCTCGGCTATGTCTTCAGCAACTACCTGAGGGTCTTCTCGGAAACGAGGGACGCCGAAAGCGGAGACAGCCTTTTTGCAGCCTGGATCGTCAACTCGTTCAAACTTAGCTTCGGGCGGGTTATTTTGAATCTCGCAGTATCGGTGACGGCTGGTTATGCGCTCGCGCGCCTCGACCTTGGGCCGCTGAAGCGACCTGTCTTTTTTCTCTTGCTGTTCGTGATGATCGTTCCGGCCCAGGTGCTCTTCATCTCGAACTATCTGGTTCTGAAGGCGCTGGGGCTGCTGCAAACAATGAGTGGAGCAATCCTGATTGCCTCGGTCTCTGCCGGCCAGGTTTTCGTCATGAAACAATTCTTCGAATCCATTCCCAAGACGCTTGAAGAAGCCGCTTATATCGAGGGGGCGTCGCACTGGCAGATCCTGCTCCACGTCGTCCTACCGCTATCGACGCCGGCGCTTCTGACTGTCACCATCACCTCATTCCAGGCCGCCTGGAACGACTTCTTCTGGCCCCTGATCATCCTCAATCAGCCCCAAGCAAACGTGTTGCCCGTCGGGTTGCTCTCTTTTCGGACCATCTACGGGTCCGCAGGCGACTGGGGGCTCATCCTGGCGGGAGCTTTCATTTCCGTCGTGCCCATCGTGATCATGTTCTTCGTCTTCCAGCGGTACTTCGTCACGTCGGACGTCAATGCAGGAATAAAGGGCTGAGCCCTTGCCTCAACCCTCAAAGGTCGACGAGCAATCAAAAGGAGGAGAGACAATGGCTGGGGTCGGTCTCACAGGCGTGCAGAAGAGCTTTGGCGCCGTCAACGTCATCAGGGGCATCGACATAGAAATCGAGAACGGCGAGTTTTGCGTTCTGGTCGGTCCCTCGGGCTGCGGGAAATCGACACTCTTGCGCATGATCGCGGGGCTCGAGACCATTTCAGACGGCGAACTGCGGATCGGAGGAGCACGCGCCAACGACCTCAGCCCGCGTGAGCGGGGCATCGCCATGGTGTTCCAGAGCTATGCCATTTTTCCGCATATGTCTGTACGCGAAAACATCGGCTTCGGCCTCAGACTGAGTGGTGTGAAGCCAGGCGAACGAAACCGGCTTGTCGAGGCGGCGGCGGAAACGCTGCAGATCACCGATCTCCTCGATCGCCGGCCTGCCCAGCTCTCCGGGGGGCAGCGGCAAAGAGTGGCGATCGGACGAGCCATTGTGCGCAAGCCCGCGGTTTTTCTCTTCGATGAACCGCTCTCCAATCTCGATGCATCGCTTCGCCAGTCGATGCGCATGGAGATTGCCAGACTGCACAAGCAGATCAAGGCGACAATGATCTATGTGACGCATGACCAGGTGGAGGCCATGACACTGGCCGACAAGATCGTGGTCATGAAGGATGGTGGCGTGCAGCAGATCGGCGCGCCCATGGAGTTGTTTCTCCGTCCACAGTCAGCGTTTGTCGCGGGGTTCCTCGGAGCGCCCGCCATGAACTTCCTGGAGGTGGAGGTGCATGAACTCGCAGATGATCGCGCCATAGTGCGCTCGAGAACCATGAAGCCCATATCCGCGCCGCTTGCCAACACTGCGGAACGTGCAAAACTGAGGCCGGGAGGTAAGGCGCTGCTGGCAGTTCGGCCGCAATTTCTCCAGCCTTCAGGCGCGCGTGCGCCCATCATCATGGGCCGCATCAACGGCGTAGAACGGCTTGGCGCCGAGACTGTGATTTGCCTGACATCAGGATCTGAGAGGCTGATGATGAGCCTTCCGGAGGACCGAGGCTTCTCTTTGGACGAAGAAGTGGGAATGGTCTTTGATCCGGAACGGACTCTCCTGTTTGCCCTGGAGTGGACAACCAGTGGGGAATGATGGCTTTGGCGCTCCAGATATGTTGTCCAGAGGGGACTAATGGATGGTGTCCACCACAGATTATCTTTCACCCGGCCTCGACGGCGTGTCTTGCTGGGAAGCCCGATATGCCTGTGTCTGAACGGATCAAGGCATATCCCTTGCCATATAGCCGATCATCGCCCCCAGCGCCTCAGGTGCAATTCCTGGCCTATTCCCTATTGGCGATAGAGCCTGGCATTGCGTTCGAACTCAGACGAAAAAGCCGCGGCGCGTGACCGGAGAAAGGGGACTGGAAAAGCGGACGTCTTGTGTATGTGCTCCGCAACGGCTGTCCACGAGGCCGGGGTACTAGAAATCTTCCCATCGCTCGGGCTTGGCGGCGCCATTGCCTCTGGCCGAACTCGCGACCCTGTTGATCAACTGCCGCACCGGCGAGGCGGGCGCGGCCGATCTTTCGATTGGCCTGGAAGGGGTGGAACCGTTCTTGGCGGAGCCGATCTCAAATCGCCCAATCAGATGAAAAAGGGCATCTGCCTCCTTTGCAAGAGAGTGGCTTGCTGCGGTGGATTCTTCAACCATGGCGGCGTTTTGCTGCGTACCCTGATCCATTGTATTTACAGCGGTATTGATCTCCTTCAAGCCAGTCGCCTGTTCCTTTGCCCCTTCCACGATCGCGGTCACATTGACGCTGACCCCCTGAACTTGCGAGACGATCTGTTCCAAGGCTTTGCCTGTCTCGGTCACCAACTGGACGCCGTTCTGAACCTGCACCCCTGACTTCGAAATGAGCGCCTTGATCTCCTTGGCGGCGGATGCCGACCGTTGAGCGAGTTCGCGCACTTCCTGGGCAACGACCGCGAAACCCTTGCCGGCTTCCCCGGCGCGCGCCGCTTCAACACCAGCGTTAAGTGCGAGCAGGTTCGTCTGAAACGCGATCTCATCGATCACACCGATGATATTGGATATTTCCTTGGAAGACGCTTCGATCTCCTGCATGGCGCCAACTGCGCGAGTGACGATCTCGCCCGATCTTTCCGCCGAACGTCTGGTCTCCTGCACCTGCTTCCCAGCCTCTTCGGCCCGACGACTTGAATCTGACACAGTGGTGGTAATCTGTTCGAGCGCCGCTGCGGTCTCTTCCACCGAAGCAGCCTGTTGTTCGGTGCGCTTGGACAGATCATCAGCCGCTGCGCGGATCTGATTGGATCCGGCTGCGATGGCCTGGGCATTCTGCCCGACCTGGCGGAGAGCGTCTTCGAGTTTCACGACGGCGCCGTTGAAATCCACGCGAACCTGGTCGAGCCGCTCAGCGAAGGCGTCAGTGATGCGGTAGCTGAGCTTTCCATCGGATAGATTGCCCAGAGCTTGGCCGATATTGTCGACTGCAAACCGAACTTCTGCGGCCTCCCGCGCCTGCTGGCGCTCCCGTTCGAGGCGTTCTTGTTCAGACAGCGAGCGGTTGCGTTCTGCCTCTTGTTCGAGCCGTGCTCTCTCCCGCGCATTGTCTCTGAAGATGGCGACGGTCGAGGCCATCTTGCCGATCTCGTCCTTTCGACCTTGCCCAAATATCTCGACGTTTAAGTTCCCGCCCGCCAGAGACGACATCGCTTCGGTGATCGAATCGACGGGGCGGATTACCCCCATGATCACGGTCCAGATAGAGAATGCAGCAAGGGAAGCGCCAAGGATCGACAGCGCTGTCATGGCCACAGTGAGAACAGTTTTGAGCGCGTTGCCCTTCTCAAGCTCTTGCTTGGCGACCATGATCTGCAGATCGACCAGGCTCGATATATCGGTCCCAAGCGGGTCTATGGTGGGGTAAAGTTTCTTATCATTGAACTCTGCAAGCGCAGCGAGGTCCTTTGATTTCAGGATCGACCGCAGTTGCTCGACGCCATCGTTGGCCTGTCCCCTGAGGTCGTCAAAATGGTTTGCCAGCCTCTTCTCGTCGGCGGTCAGGTCTGTCTCGCTATACGCCTTCCAGCGCTGATCGATGACCGCGAGAGCCTTGTCGACATTCTGAATGCCCTGCTCGGGCGTCAGCGCGCCGGCGCGCACCTTATGGGCGGTGTCGACGATGCTGACGGCGTAGCCATCCCCGATGCGCTTCAACTGCTCTAAAGGCTCGACACGATCAAACACGATAGAGTTGGCGATCTGAGCCTCCTTTTCCATTGCGACAAAGGAGAAGCCAGAAATGCCGACCAGGGCGACGGTCAATAATGATATGCAGAGAAGCAGCTTAGCTTTAATCGTCATCGACATAGTGGCCTCATCGGGGACAACCAGGATTGCGCGGGAACGATTGCCTCCGTCCACAGACCGAGACAATCCGCACACGTTTCGTGCATTTGCCTCTTTTGTCCTCAAGCTCCGGCTCCCTGATAGCAAAAATCTAGGAGGGATTCTTTTATTAATTACTAATCTTTCCGCCAAACCGCACAAAATGTAAGCAAATGCACGCATTTTGACGCCCGTCAGCGTCAGAGGCACCGCAAACAGTCTCCCTGACAGACGCTGAGCAAAGAAACTGTCCCTGCGGCGCAAACACAGCCAGACGCGCAGAAGCCGCGCGATCTCGGATCAGCACAGCCGGGCTTCAGCACTTGCGAACTGATGTAATTCAAGACAACGCGCCTGGCGCACGCTGTATTCGTTGTAACCGAGGATCGGGAACATAGGCACGATGCCGGCCGCGGTTATCGTCAGCAGTCTCGACCTGAGCGTCATTCGCATCGTCTTCCCCCCTGCGAATTTGCGGCAGTATTGCTAGACGACGTCAGGCCGCTGATTTCTTTGTGGGGATCAGACCTTTCAGCGCCCTCTCCAATTGCGTCTCAGTAAAGGGCTTGGTGACGATTGGCGCCAGCGGAAACTCCCCCAACATACTGCTGCTGCCATATCCAGTTGTAAACAGGAAAGGCGTGGACGTTGCGGCCAACGCTGACGCCACGGGGCCGCTCGTTTGACCGTCGCCAAGGTTGACGTCGAGCACGGCCACGTCGACCGGGTTGGACTGAAGGCACACGAGCGCCTTCTCCGCCGTTGCGAAAGGCCCCAAGACCTGACAGCCAAGATCTTCAAGCGTGTCACAGGTCAGCATGGCGACCAATGCCTCATCCTCGACAACCATGACCCTTAATCCCGCGAGCTTGGCAGTGTTCATCTGATGTTTGCCTCTCTGGGTATTCTCATCACGCAGTTCAGGCCGCTCTTCGCGAAGGTAAGTGCGACATCGGCTCGCAGTTCATGAGCCAGGGCCTCTTCAATCACCCGGCTTCCGAAGCCGCGGCGATTGCGTGCGGCGTCCTCCATTCCTGTCTCCCTCCACGCAAGTTCGACATGCGCCTCTTCCACGCGCCAGACGACTGACAGAGCCCCGTCGGCGATCGACAGGCTCCCGAAGGAAGCCGCGTTGATGCAGAGTTCGTGGAGTCCGATGCTCAATGTCACCGCCGCCTTCGGCGAGAGCGTCACGTGCGGCCCCTCCAGCCGCACCCGTTGGGACTGCGAGGCGCCAACAAACGGCTTGAGCACGGTCTCAATAACTTCGGTCATGGATGCGCCGGCCCAATGCTCCCTCGTCAAGAGGTCGTGCGAGGATGCCAGCGCCTGCAACCGGCCGCTGATCTTGCGCATCGTCTCGTCGGGAACGGCGGCATTACGCAATGTCTGGCGGCAGATGGATTGAACCGTCGCAAGCGTGTTCTTGACACGATGATTGAGCTCGTCGATGAGAAGTCTGAGACTTTCTTCCGCTTGCCGCTTCTGTGTAAGGTCTCTGAAGATTTTCAAGAAGCCCTTCTCGTCGCCGCTGACCAGGGGCGCCATCTCTCCGCTGGCCCAAAAGCGATTCCCGTCTTTGCGCAGATGCCAGCGCTCGTTTTCGACGCGCTCGCCGCTCAAAGCGCGGGCTTTCTCCAAAGCCGGGACGCCGGCCGCCAGGTCCTCAGGCGTAAAGAGGATCTCCTCGGAGGCGCCAAGGGCCTCCGCTTCGCTGAAGCCGAGAATTCGTTCGGCTCCGGCATTCCAGCGCGTGATGCGGCCGTCAGGGTCCAGGGCGATGATTGCGTAGTCGCGAGCGGAATCGAAGATTAGTCGGAGGCGCTCAGCGTCGAGGCGCTGTGCTTCCTCGGCTGCTTTCTGCGCCGTGATATCCTGCGACACGCCGATCAGTCGCGCGCGATCCCCGGCGCCTTCATGCCGCCCCCTCGAACGATACCACCGCCGGGTTCCCCTGACGATGATACGGTATTCGATGTCAAAGCTCTCCTGGTCGGCAATGCTTGTTTCCACTGCAAGCGCCAGACGGCCTCGATCCTCGGGATGAACGAAGGCGAGGAAGTGGCCGTAGCTCAAAGGTCTGGCGGGGGTACGCAAAGGGTCGGAGAGATCTCTCGAAATGATCAGCTTGCGTTCAGGCAGAACGAGCTGCCAAGGCACGAGATCGGCGATTTCGAAAGCGAGTTGAAGCGAGGTGTTTGCGCCATGCAGCCTGGCTTCGGCTTTCGAACGCTGAACCGCCGACCAGGTGCGCTCTGCGATCTCTTCCACGGCTCTGACTTCAAGCGGTCGCCAGTTGCGCGGAATCGGCATATGAACGCTGAGCGCTCCGGATAATTGACCGTCCTTGATCAGTGGCACAAGGATGCCTGCGCGTATCTGGTTGGCCTCGAAGAGCTGCGCCTGGGGCCTGACCTGCAGGTCATCTCGAACGTCAGGCGTAACAAGCGCCGTACCGGAACGAACCTTCGAAATGAGTTCGGGGCTGAATTGGGAGAGTGTAAACCGGTCTTCGATCGCTTTGATGCCCAGACCTTCGTTGACCCACTCGGCGGACCGCGCATAGATCATGGATGCGTCTTCCATCTCGATGTAGCGGACCCGTCCCGCACCGAGAAAGGCGCCGAGCATTTCGGCGCTGGCTTCCATCACGCATTGGGGCGTCGACAGTGGATTGACGCGGTCGCTCCAAGCCAGAAGAAAACGCTGATGCGCCTCCTGCTCCTTGATTTCGGTGATGTCGGTCATCGTTCCGAGCCATTCGGAGACCAGACCGTCTGTCCCATGAATAGGGGTTGCACGGGTCTGCACCCAAGAGATGTCACCATCGGCGGAGGCGAGTTGATGGTCTAGCTCGAAAGGGACCCCCAGCGCAATACTGGCGCGGGTCTTCTGTTCAAAGGCCTCGCGCTCCTGCTCGGGTATCAGCCGCTCAAGCCATTCCACTCCGGGCGGGCTCGATTCGCCGACAAGATCTCGGCCTTCAAGCGAAAGCATTTCGGTCCAGTCGTTATTCATGCGAAACACGGAAAATGAGCCGACCTGGATCAGAGCCCTAAGCCGGTTCTCGAGATTCTCTTTGCTATACACGCTTCCCCCGACGGCTGTTGCCGCAAACACAGGCAGCGGCAACGCGCCAACCTGTGAAGATGTTCCGCGCTCCGGAAATTTTTCCCTTCGTCTCGGAAAGTCGAAGGGTGATGGCGCGCAGTGCAAGTCTGAAACACCGCCCGGATCAAAGCCGGGCGCAGCCACGAGATCCGGGCCCAAAAAATGAAGAGCATCGGAGACATCAGCATAGCGGCGCCGACAGGCGGATGTCGGGAATTCTCGATACGCCAAGGACCGGTTAACAGGGCTGCCGCAGGAGCCTCAGCATAGCGACCCGAAGGGTGAGGCGGGACCGACCGCCCCCGGCCGGGCGTGCTGCTTTCACTCAAGCCGTCAGTGCGTGATCGAGACTTCAGGCAGAGTTCATCGGCTTGACCACTGCGAGTGTAGAACATAATAGGAACATTTCCCTAGCAAGGAGGTTGCCAGGTGACTGAAGACAGCCGAGACAGACTGACGCTGCATTTATCGGTGGCTCTGGCATGCCTGCGAGGGCCACTGGTTCGCGCCTTCGCAGGCCGCGGGCGCAGCAGAAGGCGAGAGCTGGACCTTGCGCCGACCATGGCTTCGAACATCGCCGGTTCTGTCGCGGAGGCTATGACGTTCGAACGAGATGGAACGCCGGTCATTTGGACCCGCATCGCCGCGACGATCGAAGCGCAGCTGCGTGTGCTGCCCGAACACCAGGCACGGAATTGGGCAGGCGCGAATTCCGTCCAGAGCGAAGCGGCGCGAAAGGAAATCGCAGCCCTCCTGTCGGATCGGCTCGCGACGGAATTCTCCGTACGCGCAAGGAACCGGCCGGTGGTGACGCCAGCCACCCAAGTCTGGTGCGGGGCGGCGGATGCAAAGAGTCGCACCTCGGAGTAGGGAAGCGCCTGCCTCGAGCGCTCAGCGGGGTGTAGCGTGATAGTGCCGAAAATATGCGGCCACCTTTGCCGATACGTTCGTGCTTTGTCGGAACATGACGCCCACCCGACCGGCGCGCGTCCAACGCACAATGGCTTCGACGTGCCCGAGCGCCTCGTTCTCAATAATCACAACGCTGCCTGTGCCCGCAGCCAGGTGTCCGAGCAGTTGCAAAGCAAGTCCGGTGCGGGAGATGTCGATCACACGCGCATCGACTTGCTGGTTCAGGTAGCGAACCTTGCTCTCGATCCGACAAGGACTGCGGGGAGACTTGCGAGCCTCCATACCGCGTTGGCCAGTCATGCTGCCTCCCTTCCGAAAGACGGTCCTTCAGGCATGAGACGCCGAGACGGCGTTTTGGGCGTAGTCGCCTCGCCCTCCCTCCCGGAATTGCTGAGTGGGAGGGAGGGACCAGGGATCAAGACCACCCCGGTCGGTCATCGCGACGGTGTGTAACCCATCGCCGCGCAACCAAAGCCCGGTCCTGACAAGGGAGTTGTAGGCTTAGCCAAAGACACCGTCGATTGGAGGATTCTACATGCTCGATAGGTGAGGTGACGCAAGGGCAGGGGGCGCAGCCATCACGCTGATCACGGCAACCGTGGTTTGCGAACGCTGTTTCCCGACCATGATTCGAGCCGCCGGGATCCTCGGGCACATCGGGAAGCGGATCCAGGAGGGCGGATCCGCGACTTTAAAGGAGAGCGTCCATGCAGAACATGAACCAAGGCGCGTATCTCTCCTTGATCATTGAAAGAGGACGTCAATCATCGACCGGATATCCTCGCAGAGGGACATGCCGCTGATCGACTGCACCGTCAGTATGCGCGAAGGTCGTTTTTAGCAGCATATGACCGCATCGTGCTTACAATCGAAGGCGGATCTCGCTCGAAAGCGAACGACCCGTCGCCAAACCCGGACATGGCGCCCTTGGGAAACAAGAAACAGACTCCTGCGCCAAGCGCATCAAGATCGCTGCTCAGCCAACTGGCCGCCAAGCCTGAAAAGTTGTTTTCCGGGGCGTTTGGCCAGCAGGTGGGAGCCCTATGCTATCAGCGCTCGGGTGACGATCTGCGGATATTGGTGATGACCTCGCGCGAGAGCGGCCGATGGGTCATTCCGAAAGGTTGGCCGATCAAGGGAAGGAAATCGCACCAGGCCGCAGCGATCGAAGCCTGGGAGGAGGCCGGCGTCCGTGGCAGGGTTAGGAAAAAAGCCCATCGGGCGCTACACATATCTCAAACAGCTCGATGATGGCGATGTGGCGCCATGTGTCGTACAGGTCTTCGCGATCGAGGCGACAAAGCTATCGACAAAGTTCAAGGAACGCGGTGAGCGTCAGATCGCCTGGGTTGGCCTGAGCGAAGCCGCGAGACGCGTTCGCGAGGTCGAGCTGAAATCCCTGATCATCGAGTTCAAGCCAGACCAGCTCTCTGACTGAAGGGCGGTATCCATTGTCTTCGGCCTTGAAAGGCAGGAAACACAAAAGAGTGCATGACATCAGGGCACTTTTCCGGCTTGTCGTGAGTTATCTCCTTGTCCGAAGCAAAGGAGCGTCTCATGAGCAAGCGCGAGCTGATCGATACCGGAAACGATAAACGCTATGTCCGCCGCAATGAGCAGGGGCAGTTCAAGGAATCCGTCGACGTCGGGAGATCCCTGTCCGCGGACAAGCGCCACGATGCTCAACATGACGCGAAGCCGGGGCAGGGCGACAAGGGCGATCATAAGCAAAAGTGAAGATCGCCACATACAACGTTAACGGGGTAAACGGGCGACTTGATGTCCTCCTACGCTGGCTGGAGGAGGCAAGCCCGGACGTCGTCGTCTTGCAAGAATTGAAGGCTCCAGACACGAAGTTTCCGGCCAAAGCGCTGGAGACGGCTGGCTACCATGCCGTATGGCATGGGCAGAAGTCGTGGAATGGTGTCGCCATTCTGGCCCGCGATCAACGACCGATCCTGACGCGAAAAGGCTTGCCCGGCGATCCAGCCGATGACCAGAGCCGATACATCGAAGCCGTTGTCGGTGGCGTCGTCATCGGGGGCCTCTATCTTCCCAACGGCAACCCCCGTCCGGGTCCCAAATTCGACTACAAACTGCGCTGGCTCCAGCGGCTCTCCGACTATGCTGCCCAACTGCTGGAGCTCGAAGTGCCCGTGGTTCTGGCCGGCGACTACAATGTCATTCCGACCGACCTCGATGTCTATAAGCCGGAGCGCTGGACCGAAGACGCGTTGTTCCATGTCGACGTGCGCGATGCCTTCAGCAAACTCGTCGCCCAAGGCTGGACAGATGCACTCAGGGAGCTTCATCCGACAGACCGCATCTATACGTTCTGGGATTACTTCCGAAACGCCTATGGGCGCGATGCCGGTCTCCGACTGGATCACCTTCTCATTAGTCCCGGCTTGGCGAAAAGCCTCGTAAAGGCAGATGTCGACCGGAGTATCCGTGGATGGCAGCACACAAGCGACCATGCACCTGTTTGGATTGAGCTGAGAGACGAAGCACGCAAAGGGAAACGAAAATGAAGGATGACTGGCGCGAGGATCTAAGTTTGGAGCTGGAGCAGCTGATCGACAAATACGTTGGAGACGGCGTTCTGCCCCTAGACGTTTTTGATGCGGTCGGCCACCAGTTGGAACGGCTCAGGCAAGTCCAGGCACACGATCCGGATCCCGCCGACGACGACACTGTGCTCCCGGAACCGGCCAACGATTGGCCTGGGCAATGAGGTCGCCGATGGCGACCCATTCCCGACAAAAGAGCCCATTCCGCAGGCATCATACTAGACGATCAGGCTTAGCTGGCGTGTCGCAGGTTCCTCCGTGACCAGATTCGACAAGGTCACGCCCAGGAGTCGAACTGGTTTGCGAAACGGAAACGCCGTCTCGATCAATTGCCTCGCGACCCCCTCCATCTCGCCATCGCTCAGGAGCGGACGATGGATCGTCCGGCTGCGGGTGATCTGCTGGAAGTCCGAGAACTTGATCTTGACCGTCACGGTCTTGGCACTGATCCGATGTTTCTCACAATAGGCCCAAACCTTACCCACCAAGGGCGTAATCTCACGCTGAGCGTCATCCAGGGCAACGAGATCCTCGGCAAACGTGTCCTCCGCGCCCACCGACTTACGCTCCCGATCCGGCTTGACCTGTCGGTTGTCGACGCCGCGGGCGATGCCATAGAAATAGGGGCCGGATTTGCCGAAATGCGCCGCCAGGAATTCGAGCGACTTCGCCTTGAGATCGGCTCCGGTCTCGATGCCGAGCCGATGCATCTTCTCGGCCGTGGCGGGGCCTACGCCATGGAACTTGCTGACGGCGAGGCTCTCGACGAAGGCGGGGCCGTTCTTCGGCGTGATCACCGCCTGACCATTGGGCTTGTTGAGGTCGGACGCCATCTCGGCCAGGAACTTGTTGTAGGAGATGCCGGCTGAGGCGTTAAGGCCTGTCACGGTCTTAATGCGCGCGCGGATCTCCTCGGCGATTTCGGTGGCGATCGGCATGCCCTTGAGATTATCGGTAACATCGAGATAGGCCTCGTCCAGCGACAGCGGCTCGATGAGCGGCGTATAGTCGGCGAAGATCTCGCGGATCTGCTGCGACACAACGCGATAGACCTCGAAGCGAGGCTTGACGAAGACGATGTCAGGGCATTTCCGCGCCGCCGTGACCGAGGGCATGGCCGAGCGGACGCCGAAGACGCGGGCCTCATAGCTCGCGGCCGCCACCACGCCGCGGGCTGCCGCCCCGCCGACCGCGACAGGCTTGCCGCGCAACTCCGGATTATCACGCTGCTCCACCGATGCGTAGAAGGCGTCCATGTCGACATGGATGATCTTGCGCAGCGGAGGCGGCGACAAATCCGTCATGGCAGGCGGCTCCCGGTCCCGTCTCTCAGCTCCACATCGAGCGCATGCGCGCGCCGACATCGATGCGGATCTGTTTGGCGCTGCGTTCGCTGGCGGCGGCGCTCACCTTCGGCCAAGCGGTGGTCTCGAAGAACTGCAAGAGCGTCGCCGGAATGAAGCGGGTGCGCGCGGCGTAGACATGCCGGTCGCCTTGGGCGTTCTGGCCATGGGTGAAGAAGCGCTGCGGCGTGATTAGATGTAGGCTGTCGCGGGCGCGCGTCATGCCGACATAGAGCAGGCGGCGTTCTTCTTCGAGTTCGGCCGTCGTGCCCGTTCCGAGATCGGAGGGAATGCAGCCGTCGACGACATTGAGCATGAACACCGAGCGCCATTCCTGGCCCTTGGCCGAGTGGATGGTCGAGAGGATCAGATAGTCCTCGTCGAGCAGCGGCACGCCCGCCTGATCGCTGGTGGCGTCCGGCGGGTCGAGCGTCAGCTCAGTCAGGAAGCGCTCGCGATTGGCGTAGCCGGATGCGATCTGCTCAAGTTGCAGGAGATCGGCCTTGCGCGTATCGGCATCCTCATGGATGCGGTCGAGATGGGGCTCATACCAGGTGCGCGCCAGCCCGATCTCGGCGGGCCAGCCCGCTTCGGATTTTCTGAGGGCGGAAACCAGCGTGGTGAAGTTCGGCCAGTCCTCGCCGCTCTTGGGCGGCGGCGGAAGCTCCATCAAGGACAGCAGCGGCTCCGGATCGCGGGCGATGGTGTCGAGGATGCGGGCGGCCGTTTGCGGACCGACGCCAGGCAACATCTGCAGGAGACGAAAGCCTGCGACGCGGTCGCGCGGGTTCTGGGCAAAGCGCAGCACCGCCAGCATGTCCTTGACATGGGCGCTGTCGAGAAACTTCAGCCCGCCGAACTTGACGAAGGGGATATTGCGACGCGTGAGCTCCACTTCCAGCGGACCGCTGTGATTGGACGCGCGAAACAGCACGGCCTGCTGCTTGAGCGGCACGCCGACCTCGCGATTGGCCAGCACCTGCTCGACGATATAGCCGGCCTGATCCGTCTCGTCCTTCACCGTCACCAGAACAGGACGTTGCTCCGACTGCCTGTCGGTCCAGAGGTTCTTGGTGAAGCGTTCGCGGGCGAGATCGATGACGCCGTTGGCGGCGGCCAGGATAGGGGCTGTAGAGCGATAGTTGCGGTCGAGCGTGATGACGTCGGCCGGTTTCGGCGAGAAGGCGTCGGGAAAGTCGAGAATGTTGCGGATGGTGGCGGCGCGGAAGGAATAGATCGACTGGGCGTCGTCGCCGACCACTGTCAGGCCGCGTCCGCCGGGCTTCAGCGCCATCAGGATCGAGGACTGCAGGCTGTTGGTGTCCTGATACTCATCCACCAGGACATGGTCGAAACGGCCGCCGACATCCTCGGCAATGTCAGGATCGGAAACCATCTGCGCCCAGTAGAGCAGGAGGTCATCATAATCGAGCACGTTCTGCGCCTGCTTGGCCTCGACGTAAGCAGCAAAGAGCTGCTTGAGCTCGCTTTCCCATTCCAGCACCCAAGGGTAGGCCGTCTTCAGCACCTCGCCGAGGCTGCTCTCGGAATTGACCACCCGGGAATAGATCGCCAGGCAGGTTCCTTTGGTCGGAAAGCGGTTCTGGGTCTTGGAGAAGCCGAGATCATGACGGACGATGTTCATGAGGTCAGCGCTGTCTTCGCGATCATGAATGGTGAAATCGACATTGAGCCCGATCTGCTCGGCATAGATCCTGAGGAGCCGCGCCCCGATGCCATGGAAGGTGCCCGACCAGGCGAGCGCATCGGTCATGATAGCGGTATTGTCGCCCAGCACCTGACGACAGATCCGCTCGACCCGGCGGGCCATCTCCGAGGCCGCACGGCGCGAAAAGGTCATCAGCAGAATACGGCGGGGATCTGCGCCATGCATGATGAGATGGGCGACGCGATGCGCCAGCGTATTGGTCTTGCCGGAACCGGCTCCGGCGATGATCAGCAGCGGTCCACCAATTCCTGCATCGGCTCGGCCCACGCCATGCTCGACGGCCTCACGCTGGCGATCATTCAGTTTGTCGAGATAGGCTGATGTCATCGGTGTCCATATGTTTTCATTGGTCGTCTCAGCTGCGAGACGCAGAACATAAATAGAACATAGCAGCGAAACTTCGCCGTTGGAATAGTCCGCAGGTCATCGCAGCAGCAAACCGGTCAATGACTTCGCTGCTTGACTCTCGCAACAAATGAGAACAAAATAGGAACATAATCCCATTCTCTGCACGGAGACGTCCCATGACGGCATCGCCGGTCGAACAGTTGCGTCTGGATCTCGGGCCGGAGACGCTGGAGCCCGAAGAGGCAGACGGCCAGGGTGTCGACATCATCGACACGATCCTGACGGTCCATCAGGGTGACCATCGAAAGGCGATTGAGGCCTTGCTGCTGGACGCCGATTTTCTGCGTGATCAGCTCTATACCGCCTCCTGCCTCATCAGCCACGGCATGGGTCGGGGGTGGCGGCCACGCTATGAGCGAAGCTGATCGGCGATGCGTCACGCGCGTTCGGTGCTTCTGGCGGCCACGCGGTCAGAGCCTGCAAGGGCCGACGAGGTGGAGCTGGACGAGAAAGCCTGTCTGAACGACCTGCGCGAATGGGAGCGCCTGGGCGCCTGGTGCGGACGCTGCGGGCATCAGGCCTGGCTTGAGAGACGGGATCTCCACCGGCGTTTTCGCGCTGTTGCCTTGGTCGGGCTACAGTCGAAACTGCGATGCCTGCGTTGCGACAACAGGACTGGCAATCGGCTCATTCTCGGCACCTTGCCGCGCGACTGATCGAAATCGCAGCGACGATTCCCCCATAAGTTCCATAAGCTATCTTATGCAATCTTAGATTGCAAGCATCGCGGCAGTCCGGGAAGCAGCGTGCCATGATTGGCGCCCATCCTACATCCTGGGGTTGACTTGACATCTGATCGGCATAACCCTTCGCCGGGTCAGGATCCCGGCCGGCGACAATTCGCCCGCCGCAGCGAGCCTTGCGCGGCTATTCGGCACGGGGGCGTCCAATGGCGTATGATGGCAATGGCAAAGGTCTACCGGTCCACCTGCGGGCTCCGGAAGAGAGGGAGCGTTCCGCCCACCGGCTGGAGCAGATTGAAAGACAGCTGATTCATCTCGGGCGGATGGCGGAGGAGGACGGACATGACCTGCTCGTCTATCTGATCCATATGGCCGAGGTCGAGGCGCGCGATCGATCAAACGCGCTCACGCGCGTCATCGATCACTGACCTGGACCTCCGGTCAATCGGTCAGCGGCAGAAGGATCATCTCGTCTGACGGCAGGGGCCGCTGCAGGGTTTTCGCTTCCTCCCATGGGGCTGTCATCCAGAGGTCCCTCTCCTGCTGCGTGGTCAATATGACCGGCATCGCTTTCGGATGGATCGGACCCACCAGGTCGTTCGGCTCGGACGTCAGGAAACCGAAGAGCTCGTGGTGGCCGGGCCGCGGCGTCTTTGCCGAGCCGCGAACGCCGTCCCATCCGGTCCATATGCCGGCAAAGACAGCGAGCGGCTTGTCCGCATCGAGCGCAAACCAGCGCTTGGTCTTGCGCGGCTTGGTGTCTTCCCACTCGCAGAAGGTGGTCCACGGCACCAGGCAGCGATGGTCGGGGCTGAGCCAGCGCCGCCAATGCGGCGACGCGACATTGCGGATATTGGTGACGCCGGTGTCCGGATTTCCCTTGGTCACGAAAGGCGGCGACGGCATGCCCCAGGTCACCATGGCGAGCTCCGGCCCCTCGGGCGTGTTGCGGATGATTGGCGCAGGGCGATCCGGATAGATGTCGAGCGACGGTTCGAGATTGCCGAGACGATCCTCAGCGAGGCGCGCCAGCGCCCGCATGGCCTCCTGATTGGTCGTGATGTTGTAGAGATTGCACATGCCGCCACCTGTCTGCCGCCGGAAATGGCGACGCTGCGGCATAGTTTGGTCATTTTGCGCGCGGGGCAAGCCCTATTCAACGCGCAGCCATGAAGGAGGCGGGCAACAGCCCGCCTCCTCTTCGCCGCAGGAGACCGGGGCTCCGGCTAGCCCGCCATCGCTTGCCGGAACGACAGGATCCGCGCTTCGGGCGCTGCAGCCAGGGAGGCGCTGTTGCGGCTCGCTGCGGGATCTGCCGAACCGGTCGACAGCCGGAATTGCCCGACCAGGGCGAAGAGGGCCTGCGCTTCTTCAGCGAGGTTCTGGCTGGCCGCGCTGGTCTCCTCGACCATGGCCGCATTCTCCTGCGTCCCCTGGTCGATCATGGCGACGGCCGAATTGATCTCCTTGATCCCGGTCGCCTGCTCGCGGGCGAAGCGGGCGATGGCGTCGACATTGCTGTCGATGTCGGAGATCTGGCCGCGGATGTCGGCGAGCACCGACCCGGTTTCGTTGACCAGCTTGACGCCCCGGTCGACCTGTTCTCCCGACTGTGTGATGAGCAGCTTGATCTCTTTGGCGGCGGAGGCGGAACGCTGGGCGAGTTCGCGCACCTCCTGGGCGACGACGGCGAAGCCCTTTCCGGCTTCACCGGCGCGCGCGGCTTCGACACCGGCATTCAGCGCAAGCAGGTTGGTCTGGAAGGCGATCTCGTCGATCACGCCGATGATGTTGGAGATCGCGCCGGAGGAACCGGCGATTTCGCCCATTGCATCGATGGCGGCCTGCACCACCGAGCCCGAGCGCTCGGCGCGAAGGCGGGTGGCGGCGGCCAGGCGGCCGGCGTCTTCGGCCCGCGACGTGGAATCGGAAACCGTATGAGCCACCTGCCCGAGGGCGGCTGCAGTCTCCTCCACCGAAGCGGCCTGCTGGGCGGTGCGACGGGCGAGCTGGTCGGCGGCCGAGCTGATCTCCTTGGAGGCGGAGGAAATCGCCCGGGCATTGACCTCGACGGCGCCCAGCGCACTGTTCAGGCGGGTCATCGTCTCGTTGAGATCAAGACGAACCGGCTCAAGGGAAGCCGTGAAGGGAACCTGCAGGGCGTGTGTCAGGTCGCCTGCCGCCATCTTCTTGAGCGCGACGCCGATCTGCGCAACGTTCTCTACGCGCTGCGTCACGTCGGTGGCGAACTTCACCACTTTGAAGACCTTGCCATTGGCGTCGAGGATCGGATTATAGGACGCCTGGATGTAGACACGCCGGCCGCCCTTTGCGAGCCGCATGAACTCGTCGGCGACGAATTCCCCCGAAGCGAGCTTGCGCCAGAAGGCCGCGTAAGCGGGGTCGCGGACCTCCGTCGGATCGCAGAACATCGCGTGATGTTTGCCGACGACCTCCTTGAGGTCATAGCCCAACGTGGCCAGAAAGTTCTCGTTGGCGTCGAGGATCGCGCCATCGGGCGTGAATTCGATGACGGCCTGGGCGCGCGAAATCGCCGACACCTTGCCCTGGTTTTCGAGATCGTGCCGCTTCGTCGCGGTGATGTCGGTGGCGATCTTGACCACCTTGACGGTTTTTCCCCCGCGCAGGACCGGATTGTAGGACGCCTCGATCCAGATCTCCTGGCCGGATTTTGCGATGCGGCGATACTGGCCGCAGTCGAACTGCCCGGCGGCCAGCCGACGCCAGAAGGCGGCGTAATCCGACGATGCGGCTTCTGCAGGATCGACGAAGATCCGGTGATGCTGGCCGATGATCTCGGCTTGCGCATAGCCGAGCGCCCGGCAGAAATTGCTGTTTGCAGAAATGACGCGCCCCTCGACATCGAAGCTGATGACGGCTTGCGACCTGTTGAAGGCCTCGACAATGGCGCTCGCGTCGCCACCAAGAAAGTTGGCAATCCCCATAGCCGGTTCCTCTCGCATATGACTGTGACAGTACTGATGACGTTGCCCCGATATACATGGGCATTGGGAAATATAATTAGACTGCCTTTATTTCCAATTCTGTATTCAGAATGCGTATTTTGTATATTTTCGCAGCATTGTCTTGACATTCGATGCTCACTGGACGGAGCTAGACTTTGCAACAGGGCGTCTTCTGAGCTTTAAATGCTCAATCGTAGCGAATATGACAGAAAGCGACATAGAAGGTCTATTTTTGGCATTGGATGTTGTTGCGCCAGATTCGTCAAATCATTAGCTTTATTCAGCTTGAAAGGCGCACGCTGAGGGCCGTCCGGTGCGGGTCGCGAGCGCACGCAGCGACGGTGGAACGCCCAGGGCAGCGGGGAGATGGTTTTGGAACAGCCTGAGCAGTCAGAGATATTTGACCGGCGCATGAGCGGCGTGTCGTCCTTCCACTATCTGCGCCTGATCGAGGAGCGCGGCGATGTCGGCTTCTGGGCGTCCGACTTCGCCAGTGACCGGGTCACCGCGTCGATCGGCGCCTATCGCATCCTTGGTCTCGACCCGACGCGTTCCACATCGTACTCGGACATGACCAGGCTGATGCATCCCGAGGACCGTCCCCTGCACCAGGATCTGCAGGGCATCGTTCGTTCCGGCCAGCCCGTCTGTCGCGAATACCGGATCATCCGCCCTGACGGCACAGTCCGATGGGTGCGCAATCGCGCCGAGGTGATCATGGATGGCCGCGGCCAGCCGGTCAAAGCCGTGGGCTTCCTGATGGACACGACGGAGACCCACCACTCGCGCCGCACCGCAGCCGAGGCCACGAGCCGCTACCACACGCTCGTCAACACAGTGGCGACGATGGAGTGGCTCGCCAATGACCGCGGCGTGGTGGAGTATAACGAGGCCTGGAGGCGCCTGACCGGGCAGAGCCCGGAGGAAGCACGCAACCATGGCTGGCTGACGCGGATCCATCCGCGCGACCGTGAGCGTTCCGCAAAGCGCTGGTTCGACGCCGTGGAGCAGAAGATCCACTTTGCCGACGAACTCAACATCCTCTGCGCCGACGACACCTACCGGAAATTCCACGTGCGGGCCGCGCCCGTTCCCGCAATGGGCGCCGAGCCGGTCACCTGGATCGGCTTTCTCGTCGAGATCGGCGTCTATGATTACAGCGAGGAGGCCAACCGGGAGTGCAATCTGCCAACGCCGGGCCTTGTGCGCGCGGCGCGCGCCTTTCTCGGCTGGGGCTATCGTGAACTCTCCGCCCAGAGCGGCATTTCGCTCGCCTCGGTCCGGCGCATCGAGACGGGCGAGATGAACCCGGTCCGTGACTGCTATCTCAAGATCTTCCGCCACACCTTCGCCCAGCATGGCGTCAATTTCCGCCGAGACGGTGGCATGGCGACGCTGATGCTGTCGGACGAACAGACGCAACGCGAAATCTGCAAGATCGAGTTCACCGACGAAGAGCCTGTCGCGCGGCCAAAGCGGCAGAAGACGACACCAAGCCGGGATAAATCGAATATAAACCCATAGTAAGACGGAATATTTCGCATGATGTACGCGCTGTTCGTATCTTGTATTAAGTAATGCGGGCGAACAAACGCTCGATATACTTTTGTTTTGACTTTCAGATCAGGCGCCGTTCTAGTGCGGCTTCGGCGCGACACTTTCCATGACGGGTCTGACGCGCCGCGTTGCAGAGCTCTGGGCCCCCCTCATACCGAGCCAGGGCTGGGGTCGTCGGTGGCGGTTGCGGAAGGCGCAAACCCCAACGCCTTGTGCAGGCGCCGCCGACGTCCCGAGGGCGACGGCGAAAGTCCACCCGCCTGTGACGCGACTTGACCGTTTCGACCCGTCGAGCCGACGCACAGCGCGTGGAGGGATCCGTGTTCGGAAGCAGGACGCCGCCTCAGATCAGGCAGATGGTCAACGCCCTGGTCGCCAATGTCCGCCAGGCCATGCCGGCCCGCGAATGTCCCGGGCTTCAGGAACAGCGCATCCCGCCGCCACATGACCCGCCCAAAACTCCATCCCCCCTGCAGCCGCATGCGAAGGATCGTTCGGATCGCCACGAGGCTCCGCCGCATTATCGTCCGCCCCATATCGAGATCGCCTTCCTGTCGGCGCGCAATGGGACGCCGATTGACGCGGTTCACATCGACCTTCTGGCAGGTCGGCTTGGCGACTATCTGTCCCTGCCCTCCTCCGTCTTTGCGAACCTTTCCGCCCTCAAGACATGGGATGAGGTGAGCTATACCCATTCGCTGCGCGTCAGCGGTCTGCTGATGGTGTTCGCACGTCACCTGAGGCTCGCGCCGCGCGAGGTCTATCTGCTCGGAATGAGCGGGCTCGTGCACGACATCGGCAAGCTGAAAGTGCCGCAAGCGATCCTGCAGAAGCAGGGCGCGCTGACCACGGAAGAATTCGCGCTCGTCAAGACGCATCCGCAGATCGGGCGGCAAATGCTCGAGGAGCATGGCGCCCTGCCCGCCTGCGTGCTCGACATCTGCCTCCATCACCATGAACGGATCGACGGGACCGGTTATCCCGAAAGCCTGACCGGCGCGGGGCTCAGCCCATTCGCGCGCATGGCGGCGATCTGCGACGTCTTCGACGCCGTGACCTCGGTCAGACCTTACAAGACGGCCTGGGGACGCGACGACGCGATCGCCTGGATGCGCGCCCAGACCGGCCATTTCGACGCGTCACTGCTCGACGATTTCATCGCCTGCCTCTCCTGCCTGCCGGGAGAGTGACTTCGTATTCCGGATGTTCGGGCGGCGCATCGCCCGGGCGACGAGGACCATTCAAGGGAGGACCCCATGGAGCGCATCGACGCGACGCCTGGCTTCATGCACTGCAGCTTTCTCGACCGCGACCGCATTGTCGCCCCCCGGGATTTCAACCGCTGGCTTGTGCCGCCGGCCGCGCTCGCCATTCATCTTTGCATCGGCATGGCCTATGGGTTCAGCGTCTTCTGGCTGCCACTGGCGCGGGCGATCGGTGTCACGGAACCCGTGGTCTGCGAGGGCATGACGCTTCTCCAGGCGCTGACCACCACCAGTTGCGACTGGCGGGTCTCGGACCTCGGCTGGATCTATACCCTATTCTTCGTCTTCCTCGGCTCAGCCGCCGCCCTCTGGGGCGGCTGGCTCGAGAGAGCCGGCCCACGCAAGGCGGGCGTGGCGGCGGCGGTCTGCTGGTGCGGCGGCATCGCGACCGCCGCCCTCGGCGTCGCCCTGCACCAACTTTGGCTGATGTGGCTCGGTGCAGGATTGATCGGCGGGATCGGGCTGGGGCTCGGCTACATCTCGCCCGTCTCGACGTTGATCAAATGGTTTCCGGATCGGCGGGGCATGGCGACGGGCATGGCGATCATGGGCTTCGGCGGCGGCGCCATGATCGGCGCGCCCTTGGCCGACAGCCTGATGAGCGCCTTCCGGACCGAGGCGTCCGTTGGGGTCTGGCAGAGTTTTCTGGTGCTCGCCGCCGTCTATTTCGTCTTCATGATGGGCGGCGCGCTCAGCTACCGGCTGCCGCCGCCGGGCTGGCGGCCGGAGGGCTATGCGGAGGCGCAAGCCGGGCGCTCTATGGTCACCAAGCGCCACGTCCATCTGAGCGACGCCCACAAGACGCGACAGTTCTGGCTGATCTGGGCCGTCCTCTGTCTCAACGTGTCAGCCGGGATCGGGGTGATCGGCATGGCCTCGCCGATGCTGCAGGAAATCTTCGGCGGCCGGTTGATCGGCCGGCCGGACCTTGGTTTCATCGCGCTCGACGCCGGGCAGAAGGCGGCGGTCGCGGCGATCGCTGCAGGTTTTGCCGGGCTGCTGTCGCTGTTCAACATCGGAGGCCGCTTCTTCTGGGCCTCGCTGTCGGACCGGATCGGCCGCAAGAATACCTATTTCGCCTTCTTCCTGCTGGGCATCCTCCTCTATTTGCTTGCCCCGACGGCGGCGCATTCGGGCAGTCGGCTGGCTTTCGTTGCGATCTTCTGCGTCATCCTCTCGATGTATGGCGGCGGCTTCGCAACGATCCCCGCCTATCTTGCCGACATCTTCGGCACGCAATTCGTCGGCGCCATCCATGGCCGCCTGCTGACCGCATGGGCCACCGCCGGCATCATCGGCCCCGTCGTCGTCAACTATATCCGGGAGTTCCAGATCGCCGCAGGCATCCCACGCGACCAGGTCTACGATTTCACCATGTATGTGCTCGCCGGGATGCTGGCGCTCGGCCTGATCGCCAACGCCCTGGTCAAGCCGCTCGCCGATCACTGGTTCATGACGCCGGAGGCGGTGGGGGCGCTGCAACCCCTGGCAGCCCCTCACGAGCCGGCGCCTTCCCAGGACGGCGAAGCCGCCGCGCAATCGGCGCTGAAGCTCACGCTCGCCTGGCTCGCCGTCGGCCTGCCGCTCGCCTGGGGGATCTGGATGACGCTGCAGAAGACCGCCGCGCTGTTCTGACGGAAAAGCCGGGGCTTGCCCTGCAGGCTTCAGGCGCCGGGCCCGGGCCCGGCGTCGCGTCTGTATTCAGACGGACTGCGGCCGGTCATCCGTCTAAACTGCGAGGACAGATGGAAGGCGGAGTGGAAGCCAAGCAGGCCGGCAATCTCCTTGATCGACTTGTCGGTGTTCAGGAGGAGGTCCTGGGCCCGGCGCAACCGCACATCCAACTGATACTGCTTGGCCGAAAGACCCGCATGATCGCGGAACAGCCGCCGGAAATAGGCGTAGCTGACGCCGAGTTCGGCGGCGACCTCTTCGATGGACCCGGTTTCGAGGCAGCGCTCCATCAGCAGCAGCCGCGCCCTGTCGATCAAACGCTCCTGCGGCGGGATGGAGGCCTCCGCCTGCTGGGAGAGGAGCGCCAGAAGCTGCAGCCCGAGCGCCGACAGCACCGCCTGCTGAGAGAGCGCATCCTTGCGCGCCAAGTGATGGATGGCGGTGAAGACCGCCTCGATGTCGGGGCAGACCGCCCGCAGCGGATGCTGGGGATCGATGATCCCCGCCTGGCGGGCGATGTCGAAGGCGTTGCCCCGGCATTCGATCCAGTGTTCCGTCCAGCCGGTCGCGGGCTCTGGCGCGAAGCGGTGCCAGACGCCCGGAAACAGCAAAAAGGCGGCCCCCGCGCCGATATCGATCTGCTGGCCCGGCCGGCCATATTCCAGCCGGCCCCGCCCCTGGCTGATCAGCACGATCTGGTAGGCGTTGAGAATGCGGCCACGCGCCCAGTCGAAATGATGATCGTCGGGATGGCGTTGCGGCGGATAGGGCGAGCCGGGCGGGATCCGGGTGAAGCCGCTCGAGACCGCCATGCAGCCCCAGGCCGCGCAAAGCCTGTTGTCGGGCAGATAGACGAAATAGTCCTCTTCCATGGCCTGCTCCGGAGGATCATTTTTTGTATGCAATTTCGCATTTTTGCGGAAAAGGCAGGCGTGTCAACGGAGCGGCCCGCTGTTAGTCTCCTGTCGTAGGGTCAATTTTCGCATGGCGCGCCTCGTGGAGGAGGCCGCCGCGCTGGAACCCTGAACTGGATCGTCGCCGGGAGGGCGACGTGGGAGGAGAAGAAAATGCGCTACAAGACCAGCCTGCTGGCGTCCGTCGTCTGTGCTTTCGCCACTGTCGCCCTCGCCGATGATTTTCACGGTTTCGATCCCAAGACCTTTGACGGCAAGATGTTGCCGGCTGAGACTTTGAAGGCCATGGCCGCAGACGCGGCGAAGGTGACGCCGCCAGCCAATGGCGCGTCCTATGCCATCGGCTTTGCCAATCTCCAGCGCGACATCGCCTTCGGCGTGCTGGTCGAGAACGGGATCAAGGCCAATGCCGAGGCCGCCGGCGTCGAGCTGGTGATCGCCGACAACCGGCTCGACGGTCCGACCGCGCTCGCCAACGCCAAGTCCTTTGCCGAGCGCAAGCTCGATTATGTGATCGAATTCCAGACCGACGCCAATTTTGGCCAGGCGGTGATGGACGTCTTCAACGCCGCCGGCATCAAGGTGGCCGCGATCGACATTCCGATGCCGGGCGCGTCCTTCTTCGGGGTCAACAATCCGCGATCCGGTTTCATGGGCGGGTCCTATCTGGCCCAGGCGGCTGAGAAGCGCTTCGACGCCGAAGCGCTCAAAAACGCCTATCTCGTGATCGGCGCCCTGCCGCAATCCGGCGTCGTGCCGCGGATGCGCACCGAAGGCCAGCGCGCCGGCTTTCTCGCCATGCTGCCCGACTTTCCGAAGGACAACATCCTCGAGATCGACACCAAGAACACGCTGCAGGAATCCTTTGCGCAGATGAACAACGTCCTGTCGCGCATTCCGCCGGGCGCTCCGATCCTGATGATCGCGATCAACGACCAGGCGGCGATCGGCATGCTGCAGGCCGTGCGGGCGGCGGGGCGGGTCGATCAGGCGATCGCCGTCGGCAATGGCGCGGATGAAGCCGAAGCGCTGGCCACCGATCCCAATCTGGTCGCGGCCACCGGCTCCTTCCCCGGAAGCTATGGGAACCAGCTGATCCCGATCGCGCTCTCCTCGCTTGCCGGAAAGCCGATCCCGCCGGCGAGCTTCGTCAGCCATGTGATGGTCACCAAGAGCAATATCTGCAACTTCTATCCGGACTATCCCTGCGCCGGCGAGCCGGACGCCTATGTCTTCCCGGAGGCGGAATTCGCCGCCTATCTCGCGGCCCTCAGGAAGGAGGACTGGCTCAAGGGCTATGAGGCGATCCTGCCGCAATGACGCGACCGGAGGGAAGGATGACGCCCATGCCTGCGGCAGTGATGACAAAGCCCGACACCCGTCGACTGTCGGTCGACGGGCTCTTCAAATCCTTTGCCGGCGTGCCTGTTCTCAAGGGCGTGAGCCTTTCGGCGGGCGAAGGCGAAATCCTGTCGCTGCTGGGGGCCAATGGCGCAGGGAAGACGACACTGATCAAGATCCTGTGCGGCGTCCATGCCATGGACGCCGGCGAGATCCGCATCGACGGCGCCGCGGTCGAGCTCGCCTCGCCGCGACAGGCGATCGCCGCCGGCGTCCGGCTGATGCCGCAGGAAGTCTCGGTGCATCCGGAGCTGACGGTTGCCGAAAACATCGCGCTCGGCGCAATGCCGGTGCTGAAACGGCTTGGCGTCGAACTTGTCGACGCCGCCGCCATGCAGGCGCAGGCAAGCGCCCTGCTTTCACGGATCGGGATCGCCCATATCGCCCCTCTCCGGCGCATGGGCTCGCTGGGCCTTGCCGAGCAGCGGCTGGTGGAGATCGCCCGGTCTCTGGCGGGCTCGGCGCGAATCCTCATCCTCGACGAACCGACTGCGTCGCTCGGAGCAGCCGATCGCGAAACGCTGTTTTCGGTGCTCTTGGCGCTGAAGCGCCAGGGCGTCACCATTGTTTATGTTTCGCATTATCTGGAGGAGGTCTTCCGGCTGAGCGACCGCATCGTCGTGCTGCGCGACGGCATGGTCAGTCTCGACGCGGATGCTGGCTCGACCACACGCGAGGCGGTCCTCGACGCCATGCTGGGGGCGAGGCTCGGCGATCTCTATCCTGAGCGAGCCCCGCCGGGAGGCAAGGGAGAGCCTGTCCTTGCTGTCGAAGGTCTTACCCTCCCGGGAGCCCTAGACGCACTCTCCTTCGTCGCCCGGCGGGGCGAGGTGCTCGGCGTCTTCGGGCAATTGGGATCCGGCGCCGAGAGGCTGGCCGGGGCCTTGTTCGGCGCAGAGCCGCACGCATCGAGCCGCTCCTTCCGCCTCGAAGGCGAGGATCTCGGCAGCGCCTCCCCCCGGGCCCGCATCGCAGCCGGGATCGGCCTCGTCGCCGGCGAGCGCAAGCGGCAGGGACTGATCGGCCCCTTGAGCGTGACCGCCAACACGACGCTGCCGTTTCTCACGGATTTCCGGCGCGGCGGGTTCATGGACGCGAAAGCGGAGCGTTCTGCGACCGCCGATCGCATCGCCGCGCTTGGCGTCAGGACGACCGGACCGGAGCAGGAAATTCGCCTTCTGTCCGGGGGCAACCAGCAGAAGGTCTGCCTCGGCCGCTGGATGCTCAGCCCCCGGCGGCTTCTGATCCTCGAGGAGCCGACGCGCGGCGTCGATCTCGGCGCGCGTCGCGACATCTATCGGGAGATCCGGCGCATGGCCGATGAGGGCGCGGCCGTCCTCGTGGTCTCCTCCGATGCGGAAGAGATCGCCGGTCTTTCCGACCGCGTCCTTGCGCTGTCGTCGGGCCGCATCGTCGCCGAGATCGAAGCGCCGGCGACGCCAAGCCAACTCATTCAAGCGACCGACCGCGTCGGACAGAAGGAAGAGACCATGTCGAGCATCGAGGACCTGTCCCCAGCCAAGGATCGGAGACCACGGCGGCGAACACTCGCCGGTCTTCTGGCCCATCCCGGCTCGGGCCTGGCGATCCTCCTCGGCTTCTATGCGCTGCTGCTTGCAGGCTTTTCGGTGCTGTCGCCCTATTTCCTCACCTTCAGCAACCTCTCCACCATCGGCGCCAACATGGCCTTCATCGGACTGATGGCGGCGGCGGGAACGCCGCTGATCATCGCCGGCGGGCTTGATCTCTCCGTGGCGGCGATCGCCGGGCTGGCGGGCGTGGTCGTCGCGCTCCTGCGCGCCGAGGGCCTCGACATCTGGGCCGCAAGCCTTGTGGCGCTTGCCGCGGGGGCGGCGGCAGGCCTGGTGAATGGTCTGATCGTCACCCGCTTCAGGCTTAATCCCCTGATTGCGACGCTCGGCACGATGAGCATCATTTCGGGCCTGTCGATGGTGATGACGGGCGGCCTCAGCAAGCCCTTGATGGATCCGTCCTTCAACTGGCTGGGCTCGGGCCGGCTCATGGGCCTTCCCTTCCCGGTGGTGCTGATGGCGGCGGCCTTCCTCGTCCTTTGGGCGATCCTTGCCAAGACGCCTTTCGGCCGCTTCGTCTATGCGTCCGGCGGCAATCCAGAAGCGAGCCTGCTGATGGGCGTGCCGGTTCAGCGGACGCTTCTCATCCTCTATATCCTCTCGGGCCTGTCCGGCGCGGTGGCGGGCGTCCTGCTCTCGGCCATGCTGGGCGCGGCGGCCCCCAACGCCGCCGGACAGCATCTTCTGACCATCATCGCTGCGATCATACTCGGCGGCACGAGCCTGTTCGGCGGACGCGGCAGCGTCTGGGGAACCCTGGTCGCCGTAATGATCCTCGGCACCCTCAACAACGGCCTGACGCTCATGAACGTGTCGAGCTTCTGGCAGGACGTGACGCGCGGGGTGGTCCTGCTGATGGCCGTCGGTCTCGATCAATTGCGCGTCCGCCTGCAGGGCTGACCTTATCGTCACATTGGAGAATGCTATGGTTCAACGCATGTTGAAAGTGGGCCTGTTCGGCATCGGGCTTGACGCCTACTGGCCCCAATTTCCGGGTCTGGAAGAAAGGCTTGCCTCCTATGTCGACGAGGCTGCCGTCAAGCTCGGCCGAACAGGCTGCGAGATCGTCAATCTCGGACTGATCGACACGGTCGACAAATCGATCGAGGCCGGCCATCGCTTCCGTGAGGAAGACGTCGATGTGATCTTCCTCTATGTCACCACCTATGCGCTGTCCTCGACGGTGCTGCCCGCCGTGAGGCGAGCCAATGTTCCGGTGATCATCCTCAACCTGCAGCCGGCGGCGGCCATCGATTACGCCGCCTTCAACGCGCTCGGCGACCGGACGCGCATGACGGGGGAATGGCTGGCCTTCTGCTCGGCCTGCCCGGTCCCGGAGCTCGCCAATGTGTTTTCCCGCGCCGGCATCCGCTTTCACCAGGTGACGGGCGTGCTGGCGGGCGATGCGCATGTGGACCGCGAGCTCGAGGAGTGGACCGAAGCTGCGCGTGTCGCCCATGTCATGGCCCATAACCGGCTGGGCGTGATGGGGCGCTACTATAACGGCATGCTCGACATCTACTCGGACCTTACCCTTCAGTCTGCGACCTTCGGCACCCATATCGACATCATCGAGATCGACGAGCTCGAAGCCTGCCGCCAGGACGTCAGCCCTGATGAGGCGCAAACCTATCTTGCGCGCATCCATGAGGAGTTCGAGGTCGAGGAGGGCTGCGATCCGGCCGAACTCCTGCGCGCCGCCCGCACGGCTGCGGCGCTCCGTCGCCTGGTCGACGCGCGACGGCTCGGCGCGCTCGCCTATTTCTACCAGTCGACGCCGGGTCACGCCCATGAAGACCTGATCGCTTCGGTCATTGTCGGCTGCTCGATGTTGACGGCGGAAGGCGTTCCGGTCGCCGGCGAATACGAGATCAAGAATGCGCAGGCGATGAAGATCATGGACGCCTTCGGCTGCGGCGGATCGTTCACGGAATATTATGCGGTGGATTTCAACGACGATGTCGTGCTGATGGGTCATGACGGTCCTGGCCATGTCGGCATCGCTGAGGGGCGCACCAAGATCCGGCCGCTGCAGGTCTATCACGGCAAGGTGGGCAGCGGCGTCAGCGTCGAGATGTCGGTCCGTCACGGACCGGTCACGCTATTGTCGGTCGTCGAGAGCAAGACCGGGCTCAAATTTCTCTGCGCCGAGGCCGAGTCCGTGCCGGGACCAATCCTTGAGATCGGCAACACCAACAGCCGCTATCGCTTCGCCACCGGCGCGCGGCGCTTCGTGGAAGCCTGGAACGCCGAGGCGCCCGCGCATCATTGCGCTGTCGGCGTCGGCCATGTGGCGAGCCGGATCGAAAAGCTCGGCCAGCTTCTGGGCATCGAGACGGTCAGGATCTGCTGACGCCGACGCCCCGCCTGCGCTTATCGCAGATGATGAGACGGCTGCAGGCCATAGACCGGGGTCGACAGATCTTCAAAGCGGGCCTTGAGCTGCAGGGCGAGAAACTGGGAGTAGTGGCGCGCCTGGTGAAGGTTCCCGCCCTGGAACCAGAGCGCCTCCTGCTGGGTCGGTTTCCACATGTTACGCTGCTCTCCCTCCCAGGGACCGGGGTCCCCCGGCGTGTCGGAGCCGAGACCCCAGACCTTGCCGACGCGGTCTGCCGTTTCCTGATCGATGAGATCGGCGACGAATCCGTTCATCGAGCCATAGCCGGTGGCGTAGATGACGACATCGGCCGGCTCTTCGTGACCGCTGTCGAGCTTGACGCCGTGACGGGTCAGTTCCACGACCTGGCCGCGCAGAAGCTTGATCGCGCCATTGATGATCAGCTGCGAGGCGCCGACATCGATGTAATAGCCCGAGCCGCGCCGGAGATATTTCATGGCGAGACCCGAACCGTCTGCGCCCCAGTCGAGCAAGAAGCCGGCTCGGTCGAGATCGTCATAGAGATCGGCGTCGCGCGTGCGTATCCTTTCGTAGATCGGGATCTGCTGGCGATGCATGATGCGATAGGGAACGGCGGCGCTGAGGAGATCGGCCTTTTGAGTGGTGACGCCCCGCTCCAGCGCCTCTTCCGAATAGAGCGGACCGAGGCCGAGCTCCATCAGCGTGTCGGAGCGGACGACGGTGGTCGGCGAGCGCTGGACCATGGCGACGTCGGCGCCGGCATGGAAGAGCGCGGCGCAGATGTCATGCGCCGAATTGTTGGAGCCGATCACCACGACCCTCTTGTTGCGATAGGCGTCGGGTCCGGGATGATGCGCGGAGTGATGTTGCTCGCCCTTGAAGCGTTGCCGTCCGGGAAAGGCCGGGATGCGGGGCTTACCGGACATGCCGGTTGCGAAGACGAGGTGACGAGGCTTCAGCACCACCTCGCCTTCCGGCCGGGCGACCGTCACGGTCCAGCGCTCGTTTTCGGCGCTCCAGCGGGCCTTGAGGACGCTCGAGTGGGTCCAGTAGTTGAGCTCCATGACCTTGACGTAGAATTCCAGCCAGTCGGCGATCTTGTCCTTCGGCGAGAAGACGGGCCAGGTTTTCGGGAAGTCGATATAGGGAAGATGGTCATACCAGACGGGATCGTGCAGGCAGAGGCTCTTGTAGCGATTGCGCCAGGAATCGCCGGGCCGTTCGTCGCGTTCAACGATGATCGTCGGGACGTCGAGCTGGCGCAGCCGGGCGCCGAGCGCGATCGCGCCCTGTCCTCCCCCGATGATCACGACATAGGGCTGATCGAAATGCCCGAGCCGGATCTCTTCGCGATCGCGCTCCTCCTTCCAGCTCGGACCCGGCGCCGATGCGCCGTGACGGGCGCCAAGCGGCCGGCTCCGGCCCGTCTTTTCCTCATAGCCCCTGAGCGCGTCCAGCGTGGTGAGAAGCACGAAGATCCGCCCTGCCCGCAAGCGCAACAGGCCGCGCCCCCAACCAAGTTCCGTCTCGAACCGGATCCAGAAGAGTTCGCTGCCGTCAGGGTCCGGGATAGGGTCGGGTTCCAGGACCTTGAAGTTGCGGGGGCGGATATGTCCCAGCTGGCTCGCAAGCATGGCGCCGATGGCGTCGCGTCCCTCCAGCGTCAGGATGTTCCAGGTGAAGGCGACAAGATCGCGCCAATAGCAATCCTCGCAAAACATCGCTGCGGCTTCGTCGTAGCGATGGTGCATCAGCGCGAATTCGAATTTGTTGAGAATCGACTGGGCGCGAAGCCGCGGCGTCTGTTCGATCATCGTCTCTGTCCTCCTGGGGAATGGTCGGGCGTGGCATGGAAAAGGGATGGCGGCGCCGGCGCGGCGATGCCGGGATCGGTCAGGCCCGCTTTCCGAGACCACTCTTCTTGGCGAGATCGGAGCGGACCTGGGAATAATCTTCCGGGATCATGGGATAGTCGGAAGGCAGGCCCCATTTGTCTCGGTATTCGTCCGGCGTCAGGCCGTGACGCGCCTCGATATGACGTTTCATGGAGCGCATCGAGCGTCCGCATTCGAGGCAGAGAAGATGGTTGGCCTGGATCGACACCCGAACAGGGACGGCAGGCCTTGGAGTGGCGGGCGGATCGGGCGGCGAAGCGGACGCGCCGGCCTTGCGCAGGGCGGTGTCGACGCTGGCGATCAACTTGGGCAGTTCCGCGGTCGCCACGAAACGGCTCGTTACGTAAGCGATGACCACAGAGGCGGTCAGTTCTGTTCGGGATCTTCTTCGGGGCTCGATCTCACGCTCGGGCATAGGCGCCCTCCAACATCAAGGCGAAGACGCCTTCTGTCCCCCGCTGATCATTCTATCGGCTCGGCGGGATCTTTTGAAGTTGCCGGGGTGGCGCGCGGCGGGCGACCAGGCAGTTTCTTCTTCGGACTTTGTCCATGAGTTTCGCATATCGTCAGATTGCCTGCACCGCCATCCCGGCGGGATCGGATGTCAGGCGCTGGCGGCGACCTGAAGCCGATCCGGGCAACGCCCGGCGATGACGCGCGGCCGGGAGTCTGCGCGAGGGAGGCTCAGCCGTGGGATCCCGAGGACGCCAACGCCATCGGAGGTTACAGCGGCGACCGCAAAGGAACTCGCTGCGAACGAACCGGGCTTGAATGGAAAGCAAACACAGGTCCTGCGCGATCGGTCGCGACGCGACGCACGGGCGTTTGAGAAACGAAGCCCGGTGAGACATTGGCGCTCATCCGCCATTCGGACAGCCTGCCCCCTGAGCGGTGCGACGGTGGTTCGGCGGTGTCAAATCTATCTATAGATCCACTGTAATGGGTTGAATTTTTCTCTAGAATGTATTATTTGACCCAAAACAAGGGTCGATCATGCGCCTGACACTCCAAACCCACTTCGATGGCGAGTGGCATGACGCCGCCGCTCTTGAACTCAAAGATGACGCGTCGGGCTTCCAGGGCGCGTCGATCGTCGATTACCATCTCGACTATTTCGTCACTGTCGCATCAGCGGAGTTTTCGGCCGGAAAGTCCGTCCGCGACTGGCGGGCCTTGTCGGTCCGCCATCCCGTCGATCTCGAAAATCGCTTCAACCGCAGCTGGCCCTCCTTTCTCCTCGATCTCATGCCCCAGGGGCATGCGAGGCGAAAGCTAGCCGAGCATCTCGGTCTTGTTGAAGGCGCGCGCGCTTCCGATCTGCCGCTGCTTCTGCGATCGGCCACGGGCGGCATCGGCAATATCAGGATCAAGGAAGCGGCCGAGGCCGAAATGGAGAGGCTCAGGGGTGTCGGGCGCCAGGGCGTGACGGAGGCCGAAATGCTTGCGCGGTCGGATCGCTTCATGGAAGTCGCCGATCGCTTCGGAATGCTCGCCTCCGGCTCGAGCGGCCTGCAAGGCGAATGGCCGAAGGTCGCGATGACCCGAGCGAAGGACGGGCTCTATTATCCCGACAGCGTGGTGACGGACGACGAGGCCGCCCGCCATGTCATCGTCAAGCTGGTGCGCAGCAACGACCCCGTAGACAGACTGATCCTCGAAGGCGAAGCCTTCTATTCGCGGATCGCTCAAGGGATCGGTCTGAACATCGCCGAGCCGTCCACCTATGCCGAAGGCGTCCTGATCATTCCCCGGTTCGACCGGAAGAAAAGAGACGGCGGTGGAACCGTCCGGCTGGGCCAGGAAAGCCTGGTGTCGGCGATCGGCGTCGCCGATTTCGGCCATGTCGGCGCGCATGAGGCCCATATCGATGTTCTGCGCCGATACTCAGCCGACCCCTTCGCGGATATTGTCGAATACCTGAAGCGCGATATCGCCAATCTTGCGCTCGGCAATCCCGACAATCACGGCCGGAACACTGCACTCAGCAAGCATCAGGACGGCGCGATCCGCCTGTCTCCGCTCTTTGATTTCGCGCCGATGCGGCTCGCCAGAGAGGGGATCGTTCGCTCCACCCGCTGGGCGATGATGCGTGACGACGGTCGCGACCATCTTCCCGATTGGAAGCGCATTTGCGCCGACCTCATGGCTGATCCCGCGGACCTGAGAGCGCTCGAAGCCGGGCTCGGCGAATTTGCCGACAACCTGCGCCAGGCCCCGGCCATGGCGAAAGATTTGGGGGCGTCTGCGGAGATGCTGGACCGCGCCATGGGACGTTGTGCCGAAATCGCAGACAGCGTTCTGGCGGCATGCCACTGATGACGAAGGGCAGCTAAATGGCTCGATGGAAGAAGCCGACGAAAGAGGAGATCCTTGAAAACCGACGAACACTGGCGGAGCGTGCTCGAACCGGTGATCTGAGGCTGCCTGAAGCCGTTGCAGATATCCGCAAGGGTTTCGGCATGACCCAGGAAGAGTTCGCCAAAATGCTATCACTGACCAGGCGCCAGGTTGCCGAGATCGAAGCCGGCGTTGCAAATCCGACGCTCGAGACGTTGGACAGGATCGGGCGGCTGTTCGGCTTCGGAATAGGATTTGTTCCGCGACACAGAGAGCCTGGATAGCGCGAACTGACGCGCGTCGGAACGCGCGAGAAGGTTACGCCCGAAGCTTTTTCGCATTCGCCCCCGGGCCATTTCCCAGACCGCGTCAAGCGGCCGACTTCCTTCGGCCTTCGCGGACCTGCTCCGCCTCGCCTGCATGGCGAAGGCGGAACTGGTCCAGAAGCTGGCTGAGCGAGGAGGCCTCGGTCGCCAGCCCATGGCTGGCGGCATTAGATTCCTCGACCATGGCCGCGTTCTTCTGGGTGTCCTGGTCCATGTGGTTGACCGCCATATTGATCTCCTGCAGGCCGACGGACTGCTCCTGCGCCGCTTCGACGATAGCCAAGACGTGACGGTTGATGTCCTGAACGTCGACGATGATTGTCTCCAGGGCGCAGCCGGTATTGCTGACAAGCGCCACGCCCTGCTTGACCTCGTCGTTCGACACGGTGATCAGGGTCTTGATCTCCTTTGCCGCCCGTGCGGAGCGCTGGGCGAGTTCACGAACTTCCTGGGCGACGACGGCAAAGCCCTTTCCGGCCTCGCCTGCGCGAGCCGCCTCGACGCCGGCATTCAGCGCGAGCAGGTTCGTCTGGAAAGCGATCTCGTCGATCCCCGAGATGATCGTT
>ERZ1034425.15-NODE-15-length-42795-cov-40.385026_pt1 | contig 42795 bp, 50 predicted proteins | sample MGYA00520608_ERZ1034425 | MGnify/ENA primary metagenome ERZ1034425 (study PRJEB33736, sample SAMEA104288488) | Azolla rubra | place: Australia | collected 1985 | study: EMG produced TPA metagenomics assembly of the PRJEB19522 data set (Is there foul play in the...
TGCTTTCCTTTTTTGAGGATTGCTTGCAGTTGTAAAACTTCCTCTTCGCTTAAATTTACAACATACTCTTTTGCCATGGTCAACCCCTTTTTTGACTAGTTTATCAATTAGAGGGGCTTACCCAGCAACATTGCCTTGGTGGACTACTAGAGCCTACCGCACCCTCCGGGTTCACCCAATGTCCCGAAGGATACGCTGCACTACGTTACTCATGGCTTACGCCACGCTGGGCTATCAGTATGACATCAGTCTAAGTTTCACCCGTTTGCAGTCTATCGGTTCAATATAAAATTGAAACACAAGGCTATCAGTATACATACGAAACTGTGGAAAGGTTTTCCAGTGTATAAAATCCAAGTTTATTAAACTTTAGTTTTTTTAAGTATGTTAAAATTCTACAAGATCTAAAATAGAATATAAAATTTTGAACAGATAATTTTCATATCCCCCAAATATTACTGTAATGAATTCTCCTGCAAAACCCCGTAAATTACCGACACAAGCTATAGGCGCTAAGATAAATATTTCATTCTCTCAATATCATCAGCCTCTTTTTAATGATTACCAGTGGATTGCAAATCTACAACGCTAATCCCGTTTTTGGTGGCCGTGCAGGTTTACATATTCCCCCCCCGTTTTCACTTTAGGCCCTTGGTTAGCAGGAGGTAGACACTGCCATTTTGCAGCTATGTGGCTATTTTCTCTCAATCTTGTAGGGTATGGCATTTACATTTTCATGCCCCGACGTTGGCGACATAGATTTTTTAGCTAAAATGACATCACAAGGAACTCAGAATTCTCAACGTCTAACTTATGCTTAGTATCGAATTACTTACACAGCCACTATTCCTATATTATTGTTAGCAATCTTGACAGTAATTGGAATGTACAAACCTGCTCAATTTCCTTGGATAGTTGATATGTTTGGTGATTGGCAAGCATTAAGAGTCGTGCATTTTGCCTCTGTACCATTGGTGATAACATTTGTAATTATTCATTAGCATTTAGGACAAAAAGCCAGAGGAGAAGAACTGACAGGATAGATGTTTTGGTAGTTTTTTGATTAAGTTTAAGATAGTGCAGTAAGCATTCAGCTTACATAGTGCCTTACGCTGACGCTAACACACCCTACAATTTAATAAAATTATTTGGAATAATAAAATCATGAATAATGCGAATAACGAAAATATAATTCATATCGTCAAACCTCAATTATCACGCTGGAAACTCTTACAAATATCAGGTATTTCTAGCATAGGTTTGTTCCTTGGTAGTTGTGGTACACCAGCAGTGGAAGATTTAGTAGGTAAGCTTTAAGAACCTCTAAATCAAAAAGTTGAAGAACTAATTTTCTAAGCACAAAAACTTGTCCCCGAATTTGCTGCTAGTGAAATTCAACCAGAAGCCTTAATAATTAATAGTTTTCGCAATACACCCATTATTGATTTAGACAGATTCCGTTTAACTATTGATGGTGAAGTAAGTAATCCCCTGAATCTAAGTATGACTCAAATTTAGACTTTACCTTTGAGTTCCATGATTATTCGTAATGTTTGCGTCGAAGGATGGGCTGCAATTGTGCAATGGGGAGGTATACGCTTACGTGATCTGATGACCTTAGCTCAACCGGAAGCAAATGTTAAATATGCTTTCTTTGAATCAGCCGATGGTTATTATGAAAGGTGGGATATAGCTTCTGCTACCCATCCTCAAACTTTGTTAGCATTTCAAAAAAATGGTTAAAAATTGCCTGTTGAAAATGGTGTGCCTTTGCGTTTAGCTTCCCCCATTAAACTGGGTTATAAACAAAGTACATGGGGAACGCAAATTACTTTAACCAGCCATTTATCAGCGTTTAAAGGTTATTGGGAAGATCAAGGTTATGAATGGTTTGCTGGATTATAAATATTGGGCTACACACACCAGGAATTTCACCTATACAGATAGGCGTTAATATGAATGAAAGTACGAGCAGTAATTCAGTGAATGGAAGCTGAAGCTTGGTATTTAGCAAGGATAAGAAGAAGTCATCGTCAGTTTAAACATTCTGATAGGAGGATGTTTTAAAACTAGAGGATACGTATAATTTTTTATTCTGAACGAAACGCAGTGGAGGGAAGAATCTAAATTTTTCGTCAAGTTATGACATACTAAAGCCTACGGCACGCTCCGCGAACATTTCGCTATCTCTACATACCCTGCGGTAACCAAGCTACAGTATGACATCTTAGGTTTTTAAAACATCCTATATATATAAATAATAACGCAAAATAAAATTGATTAGGAAATAAAAAATGAACTTTTCCGATAAATTAAAGCGTAAAAGAAAGATTACAACAAAAAGGTTATCGTGGTCATTCGATTTTAACTATTTCGGAAATTGTGAATACTTTGCACCAAGCAGGAAGAATCAATGATCGACAATTGTTAGCTTTTAGGGAAAGTTAGTCTTCATAAGAAAAGCTAGATGAAAATCCTTCGGGGAATTAAAAATTAAAAATTATCAATGCGGACTTGAACACATCACTGATCTTAGACCACTGTTGCCTCTTTTTTGACCATCCAGAGATTTTATATTCAACTAAACGGTTATTCAGCTGAAAACGTGGAAAATTTAATAATAAAAACTGCATTTAAGATTGGAAAATACCCTGGTATGAAAACTCTTGGGGATTTTGTTACTGAGTCGATTTAATATGCTTGTGACTACTTTACAAAGTAATTGTGCACATATTGTGGAGGGACTAAGACATTATCCAAACAGAGTTCAAATGGCCGAGGTCAGGGGATGAAAAAAATAAAGGTTGCTGACACCTTGATTAGGTTAATTGGTCTACCGCGCCTTCAAGTTGTTAGTTTTACCTTAATCATGTAAATTGGGTTGAGGTTAAAGTGAGATATATGTCTATGCTTTTTGGAACTATCGTTTTGAAATCATGAGGGTTAACAACCTTAACTTTTAATTAAAAGCACAGCAATTAAAGTTCCTTGTATTGTTTCCTTCTCAGACTTAAAGAGGCTAATTTTTTCAGATACCGTATAGTTCTATGATTTTCTCTATCAAACACAATCGTTGCCTTTATATTTGCTTAAGTATTGTGAGCTTGTGTTTAGCAGTTACCATTACTCCTGCAAAACCATCTGTACTGATGCAGACAAATTCTACCTTCAATGTGTCATTATCAAATTCTCAATCCACTAACGGATTAGAACAGGGGCGTAACCTCTATCAATCAGGACGCTTTGCGGAGGCTGTAATAGCTTGGCAAAGAGCTGCAAACAATTACCATAGTCAAGGCGATCGCACCAATGAAGCCCTAAGCTTGAGTTATCTGTCATTGGCACAACAGGAACTCAACCAATGGGAAGCTGCCAGACAATCTATCGAAAAAAGTGTGAAGATTTTGCAAACCGCTAAACCTTCTTTTAATGCTATTATCTGGGCCCAAATACTGAATACCCAGGCAAATTTAGAACTAAGTACAGGTCAAACTGAAACTGCACTGGAAATTTGGCAACAAGCTCAAAAATATTATGAACAAGTGGGCGACAATATGGGCAGCTTGGGTAGTCAGATCAACCAAGCACAAGCCTTGCAAACTTTGGGATTTTACCGTCGCTCGAAACAGCATTTAGAAATGCTAACGCAAAAGTTAGCTGTGATGCCAGATTCGGAAATCAAAGTTAGTGGGTTGAGATCCCTGGGTTTAGCTCTGGACGCGATCGATGATAGCAAAAGCCAGCAAGTTTTAGAACAAAGTTTAGCCATAGCAAATAAAATTAAGGCTAAAACTCAGTTAAGTTCCATTCTGGTGATTTTAGGGAAAGTTGCCTCTGATTCCCAAGACTCGGAAGCAGCATTAAAGTACTTTAAAGACGCACAAACAACAGCTACGAACCCAAATGAACTTTTGCAAGCGCGTTTAGCTACTTTCAAAGTCTTGGTGGATTACGACAAACTAGAAGCTGAAACTTCCCTCGCACTTCAATTACAACAACAGTTGTTAGAACTACCACCTAGTCATAGTTCCCTCTACGCAGCAATTAATTTTGTGGCTACTTTAAATAGATTGGAAAAGCCTGAAAGAGTTCTACCAATTCCAGAACTAGCAAACCTGATGTCAGTCACGGTTAAATCTGCACAACAAATTCAGGATGCTCCAGCCCAAGCCTATGCACTACATCAGTGGGGACAACTTTACCATCGTACAAATCAGTTGACGAAGGCCAAGGAATTAGCCCAGAAATCCCTCAATATTGCCCGTCAACTCCAGGCTGACGATATCATTGCTCAATCCGCATGGCAGGTAGGACGATTATATAAGCAACAAGGCGATCACCCAGAGGCAATCAGAGCTTATACAGAAGCGATTAAGTCATTAAAGGCACTGCGAGGAGATATGGTTGCCGTTAACCCCGATGTTCAATTTTCTTTCCGCGAAAGTGTAGAGCCTGTTTATCGGGAATTGGTAGGTTTACTTCTGGATGAAAAACCAACACAACCTGCTTTGATGCAAGCTCGTGAATTGATTGAGTCGCTGCAAATTGCCGAACTTGATAACTTTTTCCGCGAAGCTTGTTTAGATAAAGCGCAGCAGATTGACAACATTGATCCCACAGCCACAGTTATTTATCCCATTATTTTAAGCGATCGCCTCGCGGTGATTCTCTCCCAAGCTGGACAACCTCTGCGCTACTATGTGACGCATAAATCTCAAACTGATATCGAACAAACACTCGATAATTTCTTAATAACTATCAACCCTGTTTCCGATTCCCAAGAACAAAGTCGATTGTCTCAACAAATTTATGATTGGCTGATTAGTCCTCCTGAACAGGAACAAGCTTTGAAAAACACCAAAACATTAGTATTTGTGTTAGATGGTAAATTGCGAAACATACCCATAGCCGCCCTCTTTGATGGTCAGCAATATCTGATTGAAAAATATGCTGTGGCTCTCTCTCCTGGGTTGCAACTGATGGCTGTCCAATCATTCCAGCAAACTAAAATTAAGGCGATCGTTGCTGGTATAAGTGAATCGCGTAATGGCTTTAGTGCTTTACCTGGTGTTGAATTAGAAGTCAAGCAAATTTCCCAGACACTACCGTCTTCAATGTTACTAAACCAGAAATTTACTAATCAATCCCTTGCCGAGCGCGTCAAATCTAGTCGTGCCGATGTTATTCATTTGGCAACCCACGGACAGTTCAGTTCCCGTCTAGAAGAAACCTTTTTACTTACGTGGAATGGACAAGTGAATGTTCAAGAGTTGTCTGAACTCCTGAAAAATCATAGTGAGGATTCATCACAAGCGATCGAATTATTGGTACTGAGTGCCTGTGACACCGCAGCCGGGGATGATCGTGCCGTTCTGGGATTAGCAGGCTTGGCTATCAAATCTGGAGCCCGTTCAACTATCGCCACTCTCTGGCCTGTCAAAGATAAAGCAGCTGAGATACTAATGACGCGCTTCTATGACTATCTGCGGCAGCCCAAAATCACTAAAGCTGAAGCACTACGGCAAGCCCAGATCAACCTGATTCGCCAAACTGATTTCTACAATCCTTTCTTTTGGTCAGCCTTCGTTCTGGTTGGTAATTGGCTTTAGTATACGTGATTGAAGTTAGGGGAATATCATACTTTGTACAATCTTTATATATTTCATAGAAATGCTTAGAAAGCGTATAGTTCAGTATTTAGGACTAAGAGTAAGCCACAAAATAAATGATCCTGTCTTGTCATGCTGAGTATAGCGTTGGCGAAGGGTGGCTTAAGCCATAGCGAAAAGAAGCATTTCGGAGATTCTTCACTATCTCTTTCAGAGATGCTCCGCGAACCTTCAGAATGACATTGGGCATTTCTTTTTGTGGAGTTGTCTTAGATATAAGTGACTCATATGACTTGTGATGTTTTACTTTTTCTTGTGCTAACTTAGCCTAAACACAGTTTACTGAATAAAGCTAGAACTTATTCTAAATAGGAGTTTAAATTTTTTTAACCTAAGCTAAGCAAGTGTAGAGGTACAAAGTGATGTTATTTAGAGCCTTAAAATTCCTGCATTTCAGTGGAAAATTCCCATATTTATTTGAAAAAAAAAATCTCAAATTGTATCATTTTTTGTTATGGGTAACATATGAATTTTATTTGTAAATTTTTTACAGTCGCTAAATATCTTAGTATAAGGTAAGGAGGAAAAAACTAATAATGTACTTAGTATTACCTTTTGTCAAACAAGGATCTGAATCATGAAACCTCCATATTTATGTAGTATATTGAGCTTCATTGCTCTGCTGACTAGCGGTATATGGAACAGTGCCTATGCTGTTACATTTACCCCACCAATCAATAATGGCGCTCCCAGACAAGCAAGTGGGGGAGCTTCCAGAGGCAACCTTTTTACACCTGCTCCTGGTCAAGGCGCTCCCAAACAGGCAAGTGGAGGGGCTTCCAGAGGCAACCTTTTTACATCTGCTCCTGATCAAGGCGCTCCTAAACAGGTAAGTGGAGGAGCTTCTCGTGTTGCTACTAACTACTTAAATCCTTCAATTGTACCAGCCGCAGGCCCAGCAGCCTTGACTGCCCTCTTACCCGAAAGCTTCAATGGCTCAACGGTGTCTGAACGTCCTACAATTCTGGTATATCTACCTGCATCTAATGCAGAAGAAGTTCTATTCAGTCTCAAAAATGAAACTGGCAATACACAGTATCAAATGACCATTCCTGTTGCAGAGAAAACTGGGGTGCTCTCAATCAAATTACCTACAGATGCACCAGGTTTAGCCGTGGGAAAAGACTACCAATGGTTTCTGGCGCTGAAAGTGAATGGGAAACTCAGTCCTAGTACGCCTTACGTCGATGGTTGGATTCAGCGTATCCAACCTACTGCTGAAGTGACAACAGCGATGCAGGAAAAGGATGGTTTGAGACGAGCAAATACTTTTTGTAAATCTGGAGTTTGGTATGACTGTGTGGAAACACTGGCCAAACTGTACATCTCCCAACCCAACAATGTAAATATCGTCAAACATTGGGAAGAACTCCTCTCCTCCGTTAGCTTGAAGGAGATTGTCAAAGCTCCATTATTAGCATCTCCTAATTAGGGACTAGTACAGTACGGCGTAAATAAACCAAACATTTCAAATCTTTGAAAAGCTTACGCCGTATTCATTTTGACTTTTGAATTTTGACTTATGCCCTGCGGTAGTAGTAGTCTGTCAAATAGATTTTGATGGGTTGCGAAAATCTAGAAGCTTTGTATTTTATAAATATCTTTTGGCAAATCTATATCCCTCATTTAGTTCTTGACAGACTACTAGGGACTGGGGTTCAGGAAAATTTATTCCTGACACCCAATCCCTAATTTCCAATAATAATCAATATTAATGACAACTTGCGGAATAAACATAAAATCCTTATAGATTAATAACTTTAGGATTATTCGAGCTAGAGAAAATGGGAAAAATAAGGCTTGATAAGTAGGAAGGCACAAAAAAACCGTAGACGCGCAGCAGCTTCTCGGAGATTAGTATATTACGAAAAGTAAAATTGACCAAAACCTATTGCATGAGTCCCTCTTGCCCTTCGGGTTCTCCAGTCACTCCCTGGGGGAAGGCGAAGCGCCTACATGGGGGAAACCACGCCACTGGGTTTATGCCGGGAAACCCGTCCACCGCAGTGGCTCCCCAAGACCGCGCTGGTTCACCTCTTGCCTTGTCATAACGACAATTTTTAACGCCAACCTACTTAGTATAAAAATTCAAACACTTTTTAAGGTTTTAAATAATTTTGAAAACTCTTTCACTTCTCTTCCTAACTCCTGATTTCTACTTCATGGCTTACGCCACGCTACGCTATCACGAAAAAACTTTTTTAACAAACCCTCACTCAAGCGTGTCACGGAAATATGTGGCGTAAATTCCAAGCTTTCATCCATCGTACTCGTAGCGTTTTTATTATTACTCCTAGTGTTGCCCTGACAGTAATTGTTGGGGAGTTGTTGGGAATTTTCAATTTGCCTGAGTGGAAACTTCGTGATGAATGGGTGCGAATGCGTTCGTGTGAAGCAGGCACTTTTCTGTGGTGTTCGCCCAATACATTAGCTAACGAAATCGTCATTGTCACAATTGATGAAGATGATATCCATTCAGTGGGTAAATGGCCAGTTCCAGATAGGTCACTAGCACAATTACTGGAAATGATCCGAGCGCAACAACCCCGCGTTATCGGCTTGGATCTCTATCGGGATTTACCAGAAGGTAATGGTTATGAACAACTCGTCGAAATTTTCCGCACTACTTCTAATTTGATTGGTGTTGAAAAAATTAGCGGTGAGCGTGTCAAACCACCACCGGAACTGAAAAAAGAGCAAGTAGGATTAGCCGATTTGTTGTTGGATGGTGATCGCCATGTGCGCCGCGCCCTCTTGACAGCGAACGATGCCCAAGCAAACGACCAACCCAAAGGAGGATTGGCAACCCTTGTAGCAATCAAGTACCTGGAATCCGAAAACATCAGCTTAAAATCCGTTGATGCAAAGCGACAGAAGTTTAGCCTGGGCAAGCAAATCTACTTACCAATAGGAAATAAAGTAGCAGGGTATACCGAATTTGATTTAGGAGGCTATCAAATTCTCCTCAATTGGTATGGTTCGGAAACTGCGTTTCACAGGGTTGCCATGCGCGATGTGTTAGCAGGAAAAATTCCCCCAGACCTGATGCGTGATCGCATGGTATTTATTGGGTCAACCGCTGTCAGTATCAAAGACTTCTTTGACACACCATTCAGCTCTTCCTTGATTTCTATCCAAAAACCTGCATCTGGTGAAGCAACACCTGGGATTGTGATCCATGCCAATATTGCCCATCAACTAGTGCGAGGGGCAAAAACAGGGAAAGGCAACCTGCATGGTCTTTCTGGTATAGCTGCGTCGCTTTGGATTATTTTGTGGTCTGTAATTGGTTCTAGTGGTAGTTGGTGGTTAGTCAGTGCGCGTAAGGGAAGACAGATTCCTGGGGGAAAAATTCTTTGGGCAACTGTATCCATAAGTGCAGGATTGCTGGGGGGTGGCTACGGAATGTTTTTACATGGTGTTTTGATTCCAGTGACACCCTCCTTAGCTAGCTTTATCATCTGTGTAATTGCCACAACTAATACCTATAAACAACAGAAGTTAGAAGAAACTAATCAGCAACTAGAAATTGCCAATGGTCAACTTTTAGATTATTCCAAAACTCTGGAGTTAAAAGTTGAAGAGCGAACTTATGAACTACTGGAAGCCAAGCAAGGAGCTGATGCTGCTTGCTTGGCCAAGAGCGAGTTTCTAGCAAATATGAGCCACGAGCTACGTACACCGCTTAATGGTATCCTTGGTTTTGCTCAGGTGCTGGAGGTATCACCAACTATGGAACAGAAAGATCGAGAAGGCGTGAACATTATTTACCAATGCGGTTCACATCTCTTATTGTTGATTAATGATATTCTCGACCTGTCAAAAATAGAAGCTCGTAAATTCGAACTGGTGGCAACTAATGTACATCTGCCCAGCTTTTTACATGGTGTGAGCGAGATTTGTAGTATCCGAGCAGAGCAGAAGGGAATTGCATTTCATGTCTCCATAAGTGATCGCTTACCAGTTGTCATTCAAGTAGATGAGAAGCGGTTACGCCAAGTCTTGATCAACTTACTAGGCAACGCTATCAAATTTACAGATGATGGTAGTGTTACATTCAAAGCAGATTTCATAGAGCCAGAGTTTCAACAAATAACAAATGAAACTACACAAATAACATATCAGAAGATTCGCTTCCAGATAGAAGATACAGGTATCGGGATGTCATCAGACCAATTAGAGAAAATATTTTTGGCCTTTGAACAAGTAGGTGAAGTGGGACGGAAATCTGAAGGTACTGGTTTGGGATTAGCAATTAGTCAAAGAATCGCGGAACTGATGGGTAGCCCAATTCAAGTACATAGTCAGCTGGGTAAAGGTAGTCTATTTTGGCTGGATTTGACAGTACCCGTACCAGTTTGCCATGACTGGCAGACATCGGGTTACGCCCCAACCCACCAGAAAGTCATCGGTATTCGGGGTAGTACACCACAAATTTTGATTATCGATGATGATGGCAACCACCGTTCTATCCTGAACTGTCTGCTAGAAAACATTGGCTGTCAAATTCTAGAAGCAAGCGATGGTAAACAGGGACTACAAATGGTAAACCAATATCACCCAGATGTGATTTTGCTTGATTTAGCTATGCCTAATATGGATGGCTTGGAGCTAATGGTTCACCTGCAAGAGAATCCACAAACTAGTTCTATTCCAATCATTGTCTCTACTGCGAGTGTATTCGAGGAAAATCGGCAACAGAGTTTGCAGGCCGGAGCAACAGCGTTCTTACCCAAACCCCTGCAAATTGATGAACTATTCAATGTCCTGCAATCGCTGCTAAAAGTCGAGTGGATTTATGCCCAATCTCCAGATTTACGATCTTCTTATCAATCTCAGCATAAAAATAGTGATGAATTACTTCTACCATCACAGGATGTTTTACAGCAACTCTATCATTTGGCGATGATGGGAGATATATCGGAGATTGAGGGAATAATAGAAGAGCTAATTCAGCAAAACAGTCAGCTAGCTCCCTTCACCACTGAAATGAGCAAACTTGCTGCCAACTTCCAAACTACAAAAATTTGTCAGTTCCTGAAATCATTTGTTACTGGGGAGTCACATCAATGATCACCAAACCACTTTTGAAAACAACATACGTCCTTTTGGTAGATGACAATCCCAATAATCTCAAAGTTTTATCAGAAGCAATTCAGCGATGTGGTTGGAAAGCTCTGATGGCGACGGATGGAGAGTCAGCGATCAGACAAACAGAATATGCTCATCCTGATTTGATTCTCCTCGATGTAATGATGCCAGGTCTGGATGGATTTGAAACTTGTCGTAGATTAAAAGCCAATCCCCTCACTTACAATACCCCGGTCATTTTCATGACTGCCTTATGCGATCCTACAGACAAAGTTAAAGGACTGGAAATTGGTGCAGTTGACTACATTACCAAACCCTTCCAACATGAAGAAGTCATTGCTAGATTAAAGTTACACCTAAAAATATCCAATCTCACCCGTACCCTAGAACAAAGAGTCCAAGAACGCACCGCAGAGTTAACCCAATCTCTACAACAGTTAAAACAAACCCAACTACAACTCATCCAAAGTGAGAAAATGTCCACTCTTGGACAACTTGTTGCAGGTATAGGTCATGAGATTAATAACCCCATTGGTTTTATTAGTGGAAATTGCTATCACATTGAGGAATATGTTAAGGACATCCTTCGTTTAGTAAATCTCCAACAGCAAAAATTACCACATCTAGACCCGGAAATTGAAGAACTCCTTGAAGAAATTGATTTAGAGTATCTGATAGAGGATTTACCAAAAATTCTCCTATCAATGCATCAGGGAATTGATCGTCTTAAGGACATCAGCCTTTCTCTCAGAACCTTTGCCCGATCTGATATCTCATCTAAAGTGGAGTTTCAGATTCATGAAGGGATGGATAGTACCTTAATGTTATTGAAACATCGACTCAAAAATCAAGGTAATCGCCCCACAATCGAGGTTGTTAGGCAATATGGTACTTTGCCTTCCATCATTTGCTATCCCGGACAGATGAACCAGGTATTTATGAACATTATCGCCAATGCGATTGATGCCTTTGATGACTTGCATCAAAACCATTTAGATCAGGAGATAGCTGTTTGTTATCCTCACACCATCACGATCACTACATCGGTCGATAATGAGGAACGAAATGTTGCAATTTGCATTGAAGATAATGCTATTGGTATGCCACCTGATGTGCAAGCTAGAATTTTTGAGCCCTCTTTTACAACTAAGGTTGTGGGTAAAGGAACTGGTCTAGGGTTAGCTATCAGCTACCAAATTGTTGTCGATAAACACAATGGAGAAATCAATTGCTTTTCAAATTTTGGCAAAGGAACGAAATTTATTATTACTCTGCCAAATTCGAGAAATTAAATAGTGGATAATATCCTTAATATCCTGTAGAAACAGAAGGTCAAAATGGCGAATACTGCACGGAGAAGTACAATCCATTTTCCTGAAGCGAGCGCTTTTCGCTATCTACTGATGTGAGAGGAATACCCCAATCCAGACGGGTTGAGAAGTTATTACTCTGTTTCCACAGTAGTCCTAACCCAGTACCAACTAACATACTAGGTGATGGATTGTCACCCTTAGTATTCCAGCCCTGACCCACGTCGATGAATGGGGTCAGTTGTAGCAATCCTCCCAGATTGGAGGTATGCAAAATTGGCAACCGAAATTCAGCTGAAAATAATATGCCATTGTCAGTAAGTAATGTATCTTGGCGATAGCCTCGTACACTTAGTTGTCCACCAATGCCAAATTGCTCGAAAGGCACGACAGTATCTGCTGCTAGTTGTAAATCGCCCTTAGCTAAAAACAGAGTGTCTGGTGCTAACTGTTGCACCCACTGTGCCTGTCCTCGCCACGCGAAAAAGCGGCTATCTGGCTTATCTTCATTGACATTAGCCTCGAACCAATCTACCCCCAAACTAAATTGCGATCGCACTGCAATAACTTGCTGATTACTGCGTTGGTTATACTCCTGAGTAAAACGCAGGACAGAAATCTTAGTTTTTCCGTCCGCATCTGCACCGACGTATAAAGGAAACCCGCCAATATCATTAAGACCTAACTCAGTGTGGCTTTCTTGGTGTGATAACGATAGTTCCACTGCCAATTCCTGGGTTGGCTTTTGTATCAGTGGTTGCCGATAGCCGAATTCGTAAGACCTAGTGTGTGATTGAATATCAAGGATGCTGAACGGTTCTTCAATTACATGATTCCATCCTTGGTTAAAACCAAACCAGACAGTACCATTGCCAGCGTTAATCGGTAGTTTGTAATTCAGATTGATTGTATCACTGCCATCGGTATTAGTGTATCCCACACTGAGCGTGTCCCCTAAACCTAGTAAATTGGCTTCTTTGAAATCCACACCCTGACGAAAACTACCGACACTAGGTGATCGCCCATTATCTAAAGTTGTTATGAGTGAGACAGTGTCAGCTTCTTGAACCTCTACTTGCAATATATTGCTGCCGGGATGCACACCCATCTGTAACTCAGCTGACAAGTTTTGAATGCGCGGATCGAGGCGGAGGAGTTGCAGCTTTTCGATTAAGCGCGGTATATTCAAGGGTTTACCAGCACCTATTCGGATGCGCTCGCGAATGTATTGACTACGCAATTGCCGATTACCAACGATTTTAATTTCTGATAAACTGCCCTCTACCACCTGAAGTTTAAGGACTCCAGCTTCTAATGTCTGTGGTGTAATTAAAGCCCCTGTTGTGACATAACCATGGTCAGTGTATAGCTTAGTGATGGCATCTTTAATTTGCAATATCTCTACAAAGGAGACCTCCCGTCCGACAAACGGAGATGTAATCGCCGCAAACTGTTTTGGTGTGAAAACGGTACTACCGACAACTTTAATGCGATCAACCCGGAATTTGGTATTAGCATCATCCTCTCCTGGTGCTGGCTGTTCCGGTAGTGGCACAAGTGGAAGTAATTGCTCCTGATCTGATGGTTGAGGTAACACATCCGACAGTAAGGGAGCAACAGGAATATCTTCTAAGCGTCCAGATGGTGAAGTCGGAGAATTGGAAGTTTGAGCGTTTGCTTGATGGTAGCTGCATAATACCGCTGCTAGAATCAAGCCCAGTTTTAGAAGTTTTAGTTTAAAGATGAAATTTAACAACTTGTTTAATGTTGGTTGAGACAATACTGAGTGAATATGAATGACTTTGTTTTTTACAGCCAGCTATTAACAGATTTACGCTCTCAGGTCTAAAGACACTGAGACTTTTTAATCTAAGATATTTTAGCAGTTTTTTTGATACTCCCCTCCCATTAAAAGAATGCGTAACAGCTTAACGCATTTACTTTTTTTACCTAAAAGGCTTGTTACAAGGACTCTAGGCTACTAAATATTAAATTTAGGTGCTTAACAGCTTATTATTTTTGGGCCTAATGCCAGTTTGAATATGAGTCGATCGTTTATTGGGACTACAGCCGACAGCATCAAATTTGCCAATGGATTCAAGTTTAATGCCAGCGATGCCACACCACTACCCTTATTAACTATGAGTCTGCCAGTCAGTCGGATTGCTACTTGGAGCAAATACCGGAAGGAAGGATTCGCACCCAAGGAACGCCAGCACTCAACTTCTTTGGTCGCCCATCGCAAATCTTCAAGGCTTAAGAGGCAACATGAACGTTAGTGCGGGGTCTATTATTGCTGTCCCAAAAGAAAACAGCGACATTTCAGCGAATGCTGTATTTGGACAAGGTAGCAACATCTAAATCACTACTCAAGGCATATTTGGATTGAAATTCCGTGACCAACTAACTTCTGATAGTGATATCACGGCCAGTTCGCAATTTGGTGTGACTGGCACTGTTCAAGTTAATACTATCGGTGTTGACCCCAGTTCTGGTTTGAAAGAATCTCATCACTTTCCGATAACTACCAGCTATGCCTGCCCAACGAGAGATTGCCAACATTCTGACTCTGTCACTCATCGCTAACATGGCCATAACGAAGGAGCTCAATTGCCACATCGTCGTCACTTTTATTTCTGGTAAGTAACTGGGGGTTAAAAATTGTCGTTATGACAAGGCAAGAGGTGAACCAGCGTGGTCTTGGGGACCGGACGGGTTTCCCGGCATAAAGCCAGTGGCGTGGTTTCCCCCATGTAGGCGCTTCGCCTTCCCCCAGGGAGTGACTGGAGAACCCAAAGGGCAATAGGCACTCATGCAATACGGAAGGGGTTTTCAGGCTAATTTACATCTTGTTACATACTTTTGTTTTTTCACGTCGTTCTACTTAGCAGTTTTCGTAAGAGTGTTAAGATTGGCAGCAGTCTTTACAAGAGCGTTAGGATATTGAAGATGGGCAATCCGCGAGATTTTGACTTGTTGTTTTGGAAGACGATAACTCTACTACATCAGCCCTCTTGTCATACCCTTTTTTTTGGCTAAGGTATTGTGATGAAAGTAAGTATTGCTGGCTTAATCCTAAATTAGCGCAATTTTCACATCTGCATATTGATAACATTGGCGTTGACGCTCAAGTTATTCCCGATGGCACTCTCAACACTACTGTGACCGGAAGTAATAATTACAGCGTCACCAACGGTAGCCGTGTTGGTAATAATTTATTTCATAGCTTCAGCCAATTCTCCCTTCCTAGAAATGGTTCGGCAGTTTTTAACAATGCCACAGATATCCAAAATATTTTTAGTCGTGTAACTGGCGGCAATGTTTCTCATGTTGATGGTTTAATTCAAGCCAATGGTAGTGCCAATTTATTTTTGCTTAACCCCAGGGGCATTATTTTTGGGCAAAATGCCCGATTCAATATTAGGTGGTTCCTTTGTGGGGACGACAGCCAATAGTATTAAATTTGCTGATGGGACGGAGTTTAGTCCACTCAATCCGAGTAGTCCGCCATTGTTAAGAATGAGTGTGCCAATCGGGTTACAAATGGGACAGAATGCAGCACAGATTCAAGTGCAGGGCAAAACTCACCACCGGACAAGATCTGACCCTAGAAGCAGGTAGCCTGGAATTACAAGGGCAACTGGTAGCAGGGAGAGATTTGACCCTAAAAGCTCAACATACCATACAGATACGTGATAGCGTCACGGCTCCATTTGTTGCCCAAGCAGACAGAAACCTAACAGTTCAGGGGAATCAGAGCATTGATATCCTGGCCTTCAAGAATCCCAAGGCGGCACTTCAGAGTGGGGGCAATCTGAATTTGATCAGTAACGGGAATATTTCTGGTAATACTCATTTTCTGAGCGGTGGCGATATCATAATTTCCACAAATAAGGGTGATATTTCTCTCTATGGCAGCTGAATTTCATTAGTATTTTCTTACTATGGTATATCTAGAAATGGAGGCAATATCACAGTTTCCACAACCAATGGCAGCCTCTCCAACCGGAGCAGTTTGATATCCTTTTCCACCTCACTCCGGAATAGTGGGAATGGAGCCAATATCACACTATCCACGACTAATGGCAATCTCTCCAACCAGGGAATTGTCTACTCCTTTTCCAGCGCACAAGAAAACAGTGGGAATGGAGGTGATATAATACTATCCACAACTAATGGCAACCTCTCTAATCAGAGCAATTTATACTCCTTATCCTACTCAGTCACAGGCAATAGTGGGAATGGGGGTTATATAGCCTTTAAGGCACAAAACGGGGATATCTTGGGCAATGGCAGCAGCTTGTATACTTTTTCAGCACCCCAAGGAACTCCCAGGAATGGCGGTCCTGTCTCCTTAGAAGCTCAAAACCAATTATCTGCATTAACATCCAATACTGCTGAGGGGGGGACTGTGTCAATTGTTGGTCAAGGAGATTTGGCGATCGCCGATCTCGTGATCCAGACAAGTAAACCAGTGACTTTAAACACCGGAGTGACAGGCTCAATCACAATTCCGAGTGACAGAACAGGGCGCTCGGGGGATGTTAGCATTAGTAGTATTAGGAATCTCACTCTCACCAACAGCAGGATTCAAAGTGACACCAAAGGCAGTGATTCCCTTGGGAATATCACTTTCACCAGTTCAGGTCTAGTAACTTTGAATCAGAGTCAAATTCTCAGCAGTACAAGTAGTAAGGGAAGAGCTAGGAATATCGGTATTAACACGGGTGACTTCAGCCTCCTGAACGGTAGTTCTATCAACTCCTTCACATCTGCAAGTGGCTAACACCTTGAATCTTGATAATAGCATGCTCTCTGGAGGTACGAGTGGCACTGGCAAAGGGGGCGAGATTACGGTAAACACCGGACGCTTACAACTGAACAATCAAAGTAGCATATCGAGCAATACAACAGGCATTGGCAATGCAGGTGTAGTTGATATCATTGCTGATGCGATCGCCCTCAGTCAAAGCAGCATCAATAGGCAATCCTTGGGGTAAGGTGACAGTGGTACGCTTAAAGTTGATACTAACACCTTAAATTTAATCGACAATGCCGTGATTTCCACGGCGGCATCCCAATCGGGAACAGCAGGCAACTTAAGTATTACCGCCCCCAGCGTTCTGCCAGAATGTTAGCTGCCGATGAAAGTATTTCCTTTGAGGAAATGATTACCTATAAGCATTCTACACGCATGGAATTAGCAGACCGAATTCTTGATGGTTTAATTCCCCCAGCCCGCAAATATGGTAACGAATTAGCAAAACGAGCCGCTGATATCTTCGCAAAATGGGATAGACAAGCGGATGCAGATAGTAGGGGTGCCGTTTTATTTACCGCTTGGGCAGATAAATTAGATTTTGATACAGCCTTCAGTCAACCTTGGAGTGAAAGCCAACCACGCACTACACCTGATGGTTTAGCTAACCCTAAAGCTGCGGTTGAATTATTAGAAACAGTAGGCGCTGAAGTAGAAAAAAAATATGGCAGCTTAGATGTTAATTGGGGAAAAGTTTTCCGTCTGCGTGCTGGGTAAATAGATTTACCCAGCAATCGTGGTGATGGATATTTAGGACTTTTTCGAGCTGTTAATTTTACACCAGAAACAGAGGGACGTTTTCAAGCTGTGAGTGGTGATTCCTTTGTAGCAGCAGTTGAGTTTTCTCACATGGTAAGTGCAATGGCACTTACCAGCTACGGAAATGCGACACAACATGGCGTACACGCAAGGAAATAAAAACTCATTTAACTGAACGAAAAGTCTTTAATTGATAAGGCAGAAAATTGATAAGGTAGAAAATTGATAAGGCAGAAAATTGATAAGGCAGAAAATTGATAAGGCAGAAAAATGAAGTCTAAAAAACTGTGTGTCATGGCGTTTATTCTTCACTACTATATCAGGTTAGTTGTTGGGTTAATTGCGGCAATTATCGGTTTAACTGGTAGTTTTTTAATCTTTGAACCTGAAATGGAGGATTTTTTGGTTACGTGCAAGTTTGGTCATGTGAATCCCCAGGGGTAGCCTCTTTCAATTGATACGATTTTCAATACCATTCATGGAGCAATATCCAATCAAGCTGGTTTAAAACTTGGCACAATTATTTTACCTAAAAATGTTAGTTTTGCTTATCATTTCAGACTTTAGGATAGTGCTGATAAACTAACCCAAATTTTTATTAATCCTTATACAGGTCAGGTAATGGGCTTGCTTCAGGAAGAGAAAAATATCCTGTCCTGGGTATTGCCTTAGGTTTACATTATGAACTGTGAGCAGGTAAACCTGGACAAATTACGACTGCTATTGTCGGTCTACTATTATTTATTCTTAGTGTTACTGAAGTAATATTGTGCCCTGGTTGGAGAAAAATCATGGATGGATTCAAAATTAAATGGTATAGACATCCTAAACGTTTAAGTTTTGATCTTCACAAAGTGATAGGGATTATGGTAGCTGTATTTTTAGCTTTAACTGGCTTCACTGATTTTTGTTGGAATTTATTTATATGATCAGTCTGTTCCGATTATTCATGCTCTTACTTTGATACCTAAACGTCCATAAGTTTCTTCCCAACCGGTTTCTGGTCAATCTCCAATGGTATTGTCGAAAATCCTGCAAAGAGCAGAAGTAGCGATACCAAATGCCAAAACTACATATATTCGTGTAGCTAACAAACCAGAGGAAGCAATTACAGTTGCTAAAAAGCTATCTGATGGTAGTTCTATGTATGGTCAGAGTGAGATTTCATTTGATCAATACACAGGCAAGGCGTTGCAAATAGTTGAGAGTCGTTCTTTACCTTTAGGCGATCACATTCTCAATTCTTTTGAACCTTTACAGTATGGAAGATTCGGGGGAATTTATAGCCGGATTCTCTACATAATTGTAGGTTTAGCACCCATGATTCTCTTTGTTACTGGCTTGGTAATGTGGTGGGAGCCCCGCCGTATCAAGCCAATAAATGTAAATACTTCAAATCAAACGGACATGATATAGTCAGCGGTAATCTTGTAGTAACCCTCCAAGCGATGGGTTATCTACAAGATTTGGGTGTAAGTAACCAGGAATTTCAGAACCCCTTCTGTTTGATGAAGATTTTATGTTAATTGAGGATAGTTGTTATTTCGGGTGTGGATAAACCAACACAAGCTGCTAGTTCTTCTCAAGCTATTTGTTCTTGTGCGTTGGTGTTGAATATTTGAGTAGCTGCGGCTACATATTCAGAATTGCTGAGATTGTTCACTTTTTCCACAGAGGTTTTTTAAGAATTAAGACTAGCTATGCAATCGCCTTGTTCTCTACGATTAATTAAATCTTCTGTAAAGCCTTCTAAACTTAGAGAATTTCTTGTTAGAGAACTGCCTAAGATCATGGCCAATAAAGGAATTAAATACTGAGAATCATACCAAGGTTTTACTTGAATAATGCCGCTAACCATGAAGCCTGTAACTAAATCAGATAATATGTAAACTTATGCATTTGGGATGCTCCCCTTTGTATAGGGGTTAGCAAAGATAATCTAAAACTCTACCTAGAAAAACGCAAATTATATTCCATTGTTGTTAATAGTTGTAATTAAGTGAAGTTATTATCTCTCATTTCCTAGTTGATTATGAACGGTTTTTTCTGTGCAGAAGAATCTTGTCAAGCGAACGAAGATCCCATTGGTCGTGCATCAAATCACCGATACTATGTTCTGATTGCATCTCCACCACCTTGGACATTTTATCCCCTAGATTCCAAATGTATTACTAGTAAATTACAAGCTTTAAGATCAGCTATTGATGAGGGTGCATGGTCTCTACGCTTGGTATTTATTTACAATGCTAATTATTATAAACTTGGGCAAACTCGTCTAATTATCTATTACCAAACTGAAGAGTCTTTTTCAGGGTATAGCAAGAAAGAATATATCCTATCAGATATCAATGATGTAGTACCAATCATAGAAAGGTGTATCAGAAATGAAACTCTAGAAGAATTCGAAGACATAAATATTCAACCTAGAATTTTTTTAGTATGTACTCATGGTAATCATGATAAATGTTGCTCTAAATATGGTAATCCTTTTTATCGTCAAGCTATCACAACATTAAAAGATTTATTATTATCTAATACTCGAGTTTGGCAAGGTAGTCATTTTGGTGGACATCGTTTTACACCAACCATGATTGACCTTCCAGAAGGGAGATATTACGGTCGGTTAGACCAAAAATCCTTTACTACTATTTTTAAACGAGCTGGTGATATCCAATGTTGAGAAAATGTCTATCGCGGTTGGGAAATTTCACCCTGGCAAGTGCAAGTTTTAGAAAAAGAGTTAATGCTAACATATAATTGGTCTTGGTTTAATTATCAAGTGCAAGGTCATGTAATTGAGCAACATCAAGATGAAACTTTTAGTAAACTTTTAGGAAAGTAGAAATAACTTTCACAACACATGATGCTATAGTAGAAAGTCATAGACGTAATGTGGTTGATGATCCTAGTAAAAGGGTTAGCCTTCGAGGAGAATGTGGTCATGATGAATTAGTAACTATTTCTCAGTGTACGCTTACAAAACTTTTTTATCTTGAAAAGTCATTAATAACAGTTTAATCAATAGTCAAACTATTTTCCTGTGTTCTGCTATAGCTCGGGTATTCATCCCTATTATCAGGACCATGTCAATCAGAAACAATTTATTGATCAGGGTATTTACCTTCGTGCATATGAAAATAAAGGTAAATATCAGGAAAATACTTCCTTAGAATTAAGTCCTCAAATCGGTGGTGATGTTATTTTCTTAATTCTCGGATGACACAATGAATTAAGGTTGAAACAATTAACCAATCATCCTCTGTGGTCACGGTTACAAGCCGTTCAACAAAATCGTGTTATCCAGTTGAAAGTGATATCTGGATTGGCGCATGGGGCATTATTGGCACTAATTAAGTTTTAGATGACCTATTTAAATATTTGCCCTAAACAAAGCTGTTAATGCTAATTGACCATAACTAATAGCAAAAGGGTTTACCAGCACAGAAAGCCTGATAAATTACAGCAAGTTCTTTAACTAAAATATTGATTGATAAACCATAACCGACTAAATGATGTAGTGTCAGAATTAATATTGATTTCTCTGGTCGCAAATACAGCAGTTTCGCCCGCAATAATGGTGCTGGACCTAAATCAAAAGATGCCTGAGCGTCTTGTAAAGATAATATTTTAATTTCAATTTATTGCTGTTGTTGTTCAAGATGCTGTAAATCTACTTACGTTACAGTTAAGCTAACAAATTCTGCAACTTCCTGAACAGGTTCACCATCTAAATCTAATAATTCAAAGCTAGTGCGTAAATTTTCGTGTCTTTGAATAATTTTGTTGATACTCTGAACCAGTGCTGATAAATTCAAATGTCCTTGAATGTGAACCGCTACAGGAATATTATATGTAGCTGTTCCTGGTTGCAGTTGATTTATAATAAACCATAACTGTTCTTGAGTAAATGTGAGTGGATGTTAATGAGTACTTCTCTCAACTTTAAAAATAGGCAAGGATACATGAGTAAAGTTGTTATTCACTTGGTTTAGTATTTGGTTTTCTAATTCAGAGATACCAGCACCATCAAAGAATTCAACTACAGATATAGCCACCTCAAAATCAACTTCTATCCGGTTTCTTAACTCGAAAACCTTGAGAGAGTCTAAACCTAAACTACTCAAAGGTTTCTCACTATCTAATTGCTCAGGTTTTACCCTCAATACCCTAGCTAGTAATTTTTGTAAGTAAGAATTTAATAATTGCTGTCTTTCTTGTCGTGTTAGTGCTAGTAAGTTGTTGCGTGTGAGAACTGCTTCTGGTTCTGTTGTCTGGCTAATTTCTAGAATACTGCTCCCAACAACTTCTAATGTACCTTCTGAAAATCTGCCTTTTGTGGCACGACGTTGAATTTTACCACTGGAAGTTTTAGAAATTGTGCCAGCTTTGATTAAAACAAGTGTATAAACTTGTATTTCATGTTCTGGGGTTAAAGCTTGACGAATAGCAGCTGTAACTTCTTCTATATTCGGTTTAGTACGAGAATTTAGTTCTTGTACTACTACTAAATGTTCTTTTTTTTCTACTTCCACCGCAAAAGCCGCAACACTTCCCCCACGCAACATTTTATGACTGCGTTCTGCTGTGAGTTCAATATCTTGGGGGTAAACATTGCGTCCCCTGATGATGATTAAATCTTTTGCTTGTCCAGTAACGAAAAGTTCACCATTGTGCAGAAATCCTAAGTCCCCAGTCCGTAAAAATGGACCTTCTCCTGTATCTTGCAGATATGCGTGGAATGTTTGCTCTGTTTCTTCTGGACGGTTCCAGTAACCATGACCTATACTAGGACCTGATCCCCAAATTTCCCCAATTTCGTCAGTAGTGCAACAAGTTAAAGTATCTGGGTTAGGAATAATAATCTGTTGTTGAGTCACAACTTGACCACAAGTAACTATCTGAATTCCATTCTCTACGTTAGCAGCCGCATCAATTACATGGTTGGATTCTAAAGCGGTTTTTTGTAATCTTTTGGTTTTAACTAAGGCAGATTTGACACTACCAGAAACCATTAAGGTTGCTTCTGCCATGCCATAGCAAGGATAAAAAGCTTATGGGGGAAAACTTCATTAAGCAAAGGTTTGAGTAAATCGCTCTAAAGTTTCCTGTCGAATTGGTTCACCACCATTAAATGGTACATTCCAACTGCTTAAATCTAGGGTTGACCGTTGTTCTGGGGTGATTTTTTACATAGCTCCTAGGCAAAGTTAGGAGCGCCACTGGTTGTACCTCTATAATCAGATATTGTCTTTAAGCACCGATAGGGAGCAAAAAGGATCGGGGTGGCATCATGATATAAGGAAAACCTCCATACAAAGTTTGCAGTATACCGCCAATCAATCCCATGTCATGATAAGCAGGTAGCCAAGTTACAAATTTACTACTGGAGGTATGTTCCATATATTAGCGTGTCACAGCCGCATTGTGTAACAGGTTGCCGTGACTGAGCATTACACCTTTGGGTGTGCCAGTAGAACCAGATGTGTATTGTAAAAAGGCTAGAGTTTCCTGATTAATTAAAGGCTGTTGCCAAGCTGCTTCTATGGCTGGATCAAGGTTATCGGTGGTCAGCCAATGAATATTATCTATTTTATAGGTAAGTAAACTTTGCACCTGTGACAATATTCCTGATGTCGTCAGGATAACTGCGGCTTGTGCGTCTTTTAAAATCTCTAAGATTCTGGGTGTGTTGCGCTAGTTAAGTGGCGGATAAGCAGGAACTGCTACCACTCCAGCATACAGACAACCGAAAAAGGCAGCTAGGTAATCTAGTCCTGGTGAGTATAGCAGCAAGGCTCGTTCACCGCTTAAACCCAGAGCTTGTATTCGAGATGCGAACTTACAAGTTAGCGCTTCCGCGAGCGCTCTACTTTGATGCTCTAACTCGTTATAAGTCAGGCACTTTGCTTGTACTTCTCCATCTTGCAGAAAAGTAAAACCCTCAGTATTTAGTTGTTCTCAATACCTGTAACCCAGTAAACCTACAACCGTAGAAAAATCATGGACAGATTTCGTCATTGTATTTTCACAGTCTTGATGCACACAAGAGAATTGAATTGAAGCCAGTTGAAAAACCTTAACAAAGGGTTATCACCCTAATGATAACTGGTTAGTATGCAGGTATTAGCAGCGTTTTATTCGCGTCTAGTTGATCTGTTCCTTCCAATTAGCAAGTATTTATTCCTAATAATGAAGTATTTCTTCCTAAGAATATTTAATTATTGATCCTAGCTTATAGCAATTAGTTAAAAATTACAACCAGAAAATAATCAATAAGGCTTATCACCATTTTTGTCACGCATAACTTTTTATACCCTCCTAAATTACTACCTTAGACAGATCACCAACTCTTATATCACAGAATTATGACTTAAAAGTAACAACTATCCATTCTAAATGAATACATGAGATCCTTACTTTACAAGGATTTTAGTCTAGATGTTCCATCTATTCCATTAACTCCCCTTCAGCCAGTACAGCTATAGCAGGGTTGGAAAAATGCTTGCTTTATAAAAGCCTTTATGATCACTATTCTTAATAGTGATTGCTATAAGTGTAAATAGTTGTATTTAATTACTGATAAACTATAGGTATAAAAGATCAAGGCTTGTTAAGGAATATTGCGTTACAGTTTTAGTTTAGGCGTGAAAGTTTCTACTGCATGCAGAGACTAGTACATAACTAGAACACTTAGGAAGACTCAGTTTACAGGTGTAGGGGAAGGAGTAACGGGAATGAAGTTTGAGTTAATGAATGAGATACATTCAGCAGGATTAGTATTGACTGTTATTGGCAGCTTAGTACAACCGGCTTATGCAGAAAAGCAAACAAAAGAAATATCTAGGGTTGAAGACAAAGAATATTATTCAACCAGCGCAGCGCAATTACTAACATAAAACCACAATAGATCAGTCACTGGAAGTACACGCGTTAAGATTAATACCACTAATAAAGGTATTGAGGTAATTTTAGAAAGTCCTGGTATAGAAGCAGTTAAGCTAGTTAATAAAAGTCAATGCAGCGATTTTATAGTAGAGATACCCAATACATTTCTATCACTAGGTAAACAAAACAGTTTTAACCAAAAGAATCCAGCTGCAGGTATAACCAATGTCAGCGTCACCCAAACTAACGCCAATACCGTCCAACTAACAGTTACAGGTGAAAAAGGTGTACCAACCGCAGAATTATTTGATGGTGATGAAGGCTTAATGTTTGAACTTGCACCCATTGCATTTCCTATCATTTCACCACAGCAAAGTCAAACATTAATCCAAATTACTGAAGTTAAATTTAAGACTACCACCAATGGCTGAGAAATTATCTTAGCCACTCCAGAAGGTGAGAAACTGCAAATATCTTGCAAAACTGAGGGAAACAAATTCATTATTGATATTCCCTCAGCCCAACTTAGTCTACCCAATCGTGATACAGTTAGCCAACAAAAACCCAGTGCAGGAGTTCATGATATCACAGTTACTAACTTTAATAGCAACACTATTAGAGTTATCGTTACGGGAACAGATAATACACCCAAAGTAGAACTATTTGATAGTGACGAATGTTTAATTTTTGGCATTACCTCAACAAGATCTACCTCTCAAGCAGAAGCACAACCCACACCAGCACCCCAGTCAGAAAATCCAACTCAATCAGAATAACCAACCGCTTCAGAAACACCAATAGAACTAATAGTTACAGGCGAAAAAAATAGCGGTTACTTTATCCCCGAAGCTACAACTGCTGCTAAAACTGCTGCACCATTGCGTGATATTCCTGCATCTATACAGGTTATACCCAAAGAACTCATTCAAGACAGGCAAGTAGTTAGACTCAACGAACTAGCAGATAACCTTAGTGGTGTGCGTCCTCAAGAAACCTATGGCAGACTAGCATCTAAAGGTTACTTTATTCGCGGTTTTGCTACAGGTTTTAAAACCCTTCGTGATGGCGTAAAAGATACTGGTTTTTTGAGTCATCGTGATGTCGCTAATATTGAGCGGGTAGAATTTCTTAAAGGACCAATATCAGTTCTCTATGGTAGCTTCACCAGTCCCAGTGGTATAGTTAATACCATTACCAAAAAGCCCATTCAATATCCTTTTTATCAACTTAATGGCACTATTCGTAACAATGACTTTTATCGGACATCAGTTGATCTTTATGGACTTTTTTTAGAAAATCGTGCCGCACTCTACCGTGTTAATGCAGCTTATGAAAGTGCGAAAAGTTTCCATGATTTTGTAGAAAATGAAAGTACCTTTATTGCCCCAATGATTACCGTCAAAGTGGGATAAGGAACAAATCATTCTTTTGACCGGGGTTTTCCTTCCAATAATAAAGTAGTTTTCGATTTGACCATCAACGGCTTTTTAGGTCAACCAAATCTCAATCGAGGTGAACTCAAATCTAATAATTCTACCTATACACTAGAAAGTGAATTTGGGTACAACAATAACTGTAAATTTCGTCAAGCCTTCAATGTCCCTATGGTTAGCGGTAATAGGAGAGGAGTGCGACCAAGGCGTATCAATGCCGATGGACAGACAGTAACGCAAGCATATCCTTATGTTGGTGAAGCCCACAATAATTTGACATTTCAAAATGAAATTTGTGGCAAATTTAAAACTGGTTCAATTGTCCATAATGCACTTATCGGAGTGGAGTTATCCCGCGACAAATTAGCCTACGACTTTTATAGTGGTAGGATTAGCGATTTAGATATTTCCAACCCTGTTTATGGCGCACCAGCACCAGAAAATCTTACTAGGTCTAATGAAGAGTATGGCGGCAATAATATTGGCATTTATCTCCAGGATTTAGTGTAACTAACACCACAAATCAAATTACTTACTGGTGGTCGTTTTGATACTGTTAATTCTTTTTATCGAGATGTAGAAACTGGTACAGTCTATAACGAAAATTCAGACTCTAAGTTTTGTCTAAGAATACGGTTAGTTTATCAACCTACTGATCATATATCAATTTATGCTAGTTGGAATAATTCCTTCAACCCGCAAATATTGACTCGAAATCGGAATGATGAACCTTTTAAACTAGAAACAGCAGAACAATTTGAAGTAGGAATTAAGCAGGAATCTTTTAATAAGCGTCTGTCAGCAATTTTAGCTTATTTTGATATCACCAACAAAAATCTTTTAACTACAGATCCTGTTGATGATAACTTTAGCATTCAAACAGGTGAACAAAAAGGTCGAGGAATTGAATTAGACCTTGTTGGTGAAATTCTCCCTGGTTGGAAATTCATTGGTACTTATGCTTACACAGATGCCTACATTAGCCAAGATAATGACTCATCATTACTTAATGATAGGTTAGGTGGTGTACCTTACAATAGTGCAAGTTTATGGACTACTTACGAATTTCAAAGAGGTAACTTGCAGGGTTTCGGTTTAGGGCTTGGATTTGTTTATGCTGGAGAGAGAGAGGCTAGTTTACCAAACAATATGAAAATTCCTTCCTTTATCAGAACGGACGCCAGTATTTCCTATAAGCGACATAATTGGCTTGCTGCTATTAACTTTAAGAACCTGCTAGATACTAAATATTACGAGCGTCAAAGTTTCTATATTTTTCCGGCAGCACCATTAACAGTGTTGGGAACTGTTTCTTTTGAATTTTAAATGGCTTAAAAATTGTAATCAATGAAAAAACCACATTTTGCTGATCTGAAGGTATGTATTCTAACTACTATTTCTTTATTGATAGTTACTGCTTGCCATGGTAGTTTTTATCAAAATCCTGGAGAAATAAAACCAAAGCTATCAGCATTACCGGCAGAATGTCGATTAGTTAAACATGAATTAGATGAAAGTTGTGTTCCAATTCACCCAAAATGGGTTCACTGAACAATTAGCTTTAGAAGTTGTCTTAGAATTAGGAATCAAACCAATAGCGGCTCCAGAATGGGATTTTGTAGCTAATAAAGCTAATTTTTTGGGTGATAAGATAAGCGAGGTAAGGAGAATCAGTTAAACATTGAGGAAATTGTCCATTTACACCCGGATTTGGTTGTTAGTTTATATGCTATTAATCCAGGAAATTATAAATTATTTTCGCAAATTGCCCCTACGCTTAAGGTGAAATATCCTTAAAGTGGATGGCAAGATTCTTTGCAACAAATGGGGGATGTATTAGGGAAAAGTAATGTTGCCAAAGAATTCCTAAGTAAATACCATGAGATGGTAACAAATTCCAGGTATTTCTTGGGTGATAAATTAGAGAAAATTAAAGTTTCTGTGAGTAGATTTCATGGACAAGTACAACTACCTGAATTCCGTTCTCAATCTTCTTTTCCTAGTAATATTTTGGCAGAGTTAGGCATTTCTATGCGACTTAATCAAATGAATTTAGTCAAATCTCCTGATGATCATTTAATTATCCTCAGTTTGGAACGAATAGATTTACTCGATGCAGATATTTTGTTTGTAGCAGTAGATGTAGGAGCTAAAGAATTGTTGCGTAAATATCAAAATAGTCAGCTTTGGCAAATACTAAATGTAGTCAAAAATCAACGATTTTATAGTGTTGATCCTAGCTCTTGCATATTTGGTAGTCTTTTATCAGCTAATACCATAATTCATGATTTATTTAAATAAATTCATTACCAAAAAATACACAATTAATCCAGAATACGTACTTTTTTTAGTATCTGTTTTGGTCAGTTTATATCAAGTATTAGTAGTTATATGACCAAGTTTGCTATCAAACTCTGGACCTGGGCACTGACAGATCAGGTAACTACATTAGCTGTAATCACTTTCTTTTTGCTGATTCCTAGTATTTTTATCACATTGCTTTCAGGACTAATTGTAGACCGTGTAAGCAGAAAACTATTGATTATTATTGGTGATTCAGTACCAGCTATATCCACTATATTCATCTGTTATATTTATTTAAATAATCAATTAGACATTTGGTATCTTTATTTAACTGGTGCCGTAAATGGAGCTTTTAGTGAAATTCAATCCCTAGCATATTCAACATCAATTTCTACGCCAGTTCCCAAATAGCATTACACCGGCGCTACAAGTATGAATTCTGCTATTCATTATGGTTTAATCATTATAGCTCCAGGGTTGGCAGGTTTACTCTATTATATAATTGGGTTAAGTAGAATTTTGATTATTGATATTGTTACTTTTACAGTTGCGCTCGCTAGCATTTTTAAAATACATATTCCTCAAGCAAAAATAAACCATCAATCTCAGAAAGATATTGGTTTTTGGAAACAAATAATCTTTGGCTTTCGCTATCTTACAGCGCATCCGAGTCTGTTAGCTATTATCACAACTGGGTCTTTATTCTGCTTCGGTCATGACATCGGTGCAACCTTGTTGTCTGCCATGATTTTGGCACGCACAGATAATAATGCTACAGTCTTAGGTAAGATATCTTCTGCTGCCGGTTTGGGTGGAGTGACAGGAACTATAATTTTGAGTATTTGGGGTGGTTATAAACGACGGATAAATGGTTTTTTCTTAGGAATGATTGGTACTGGAATGAGCAAAATAGTATTTGGTTTCGCACAAGGGTTAATGATTTCGTTACCGGCGAAGTTTTTTTCCTCTCTCAATTTTCCCATGTTAACAAGTTCCAGTGCAGCTATTTTGTTGAGTAAAGTTAGACCAGATGTACAAGGAAGAGTTTTTGCTACTGAATCTAGTATTCAAAAAATTGTTTCTGCGATCGCAGTCTTTATTTCTGCTTTGCTTGCTGACCATATTTTTGAACCTGCGATGATGCCTGGAGGTAGCCTTACTCCCTTATTTAGTGGTTTATTTGCCACTGCTAAAGGTGCGGGAATGGCACTTCTATCTATATGTAATTTCCTCTCTAGGTTTGTTGCTAGTTGGTTTAGGTGTATATGCTTACCCAAAATTGACAAATGTGGAATATATTGTACCTGATTATGATGTTGAAAAACAACAGTCAACCCCTTCGGGTAATTAAAAATTAAAGATAATTAGTGGGAGCTTGAACCCGGGACTGATCGCAGACCACTTATTAGCTTTTCAATCCTGTAACAATGCCTCAAGTTTACTAATCAAAATTAAGTCGTCTATCTCTATCCCTAACTCCTTTCTCATTTCTGATATTGCTGTATCTTCATAAATGGAAAAATTAAGATTATTAATATTTTTAATTCTTACTTTTCTTCCATATAGAAACCCCAAATCTAATGATGAAAAATGTTGTTGAGTGAATCTATAACTGGGGGGATAAAGATATTGAGATATAAATTTAAAAATTACGCAATGCAAAGATTTGCTTTTTATATCATTGCCCATTGTAAAACCAACAATAAAAGATTCATCTTCTAAAGAAAATCCTCGCCCTAGTAATATATGTAGATAATCATGTCTGCAAAGGTCTATTTTTCCAGGAAAGGGTAGAAAACTTTGAGGATTTTCTAATAACCAAACCATGAAAGGAATATCTGATTGTTTATCACCCTTAAGAGTTTGATAAACATTTTTTAATGTGTGTTGACTGGTATAAGTACCGATAGTTACACTAGTAGTAGTTTTTGCACCTATAGTTAATTCAATAGCCATCTGTAAACTCCAAAACAATCAACAAATATAAAGACGCAACCAGCATAAAAAATCCTAATTTTATCTTTTAGTAAGATACTCGCTACTAGTAATTGACTAGAACTAATTGCTAAAAAGATAAACCCATATCCACTAATTATGGTTTTAGATGCTAATAAAATAGCACCACATAAGGCACATAAGCTACTAGATATTTTTAAAATCGAAGAAATAGGTGATTTCTTTTTGTGCTTGCCTTTAAATACCATATATATGGAAGTTATGGTATTTTTTTATTACAAACGTATTCTCATACGATTAATAAGCTGCTGACAATAGAAGAAATACGTAAAATCTACATCAGAAATAACTGCCTGAAACATATTTTGGCCAAGAATGAGGGGGAATAGGATGCCTTCGGGGATTAGGTAGCATCTCAAAGAGAGCGCAGATATTATAGCAATACTTGTGAGAAACACGAACAATGGCTTACCTTGAATCCGTAGGTAGCTTTTGGGCAATTTTAATTATGGGGTTCTCCACACCTTATACCCTTCCCCCCTAAACCCCTTTTATTGAACATTAAGTTTTGAAAAACTTGCTTTATAATTAAGGCTATATAGCTATAGATTTATGGTTTTGATGAATCAAAGATTCTCACCCACAAATAAATTGTCCAGCGCAAACAAGAACATGCAGAACTGATGGCGGATGTAAATTTACAGGTAATATTTCTGTCTGTGGTGCACCCAATAGACCTCTTGCAGAATTAATTATATCTTATAATTAGGCGTTGTCTTTGTTTTAGCCGAAAGTTAGAGTTACACGGTTATGTTTGAATTAGTAATCGCAAAGAACACCAAAAGTATCTACGGAATATTTCGGGTAAGGAGTTATTGGGGTATCGATGAACAACCAAAGGAATTAAGAGAAGACTGCTCACGAAGAATAGTCGCTGAAGTTGGGATTTTTCTAGTGTGAGAAATGCGGTTACGCACATACCCAAAAAAGCTGATACCTAACTTACGAGTAGTAGCAACAAGAGAAATAAAAGTATCCCACGCCTGAGTACCTTCTAGAGTTTGAGTGGCATAACTAATATTACGTCGCTGCACCATCGTCCGGCAGAATTAGCTGCCGGACGATGGTGCAAAGGCAATTCAGGATGCTCTAAAACATATAACAACTCCGAAATTTTCAGGAGCTTTAATTGTTTTCGCTCATCCAACTGTTGATAACCACTTTTAGTATCCTAAAGTTTCCAAAACTCAGACCGGAGTTTTTCAGCCGTTTGCTGACTGGGTGCATCTTTGTAATCGAGTAAATCTCGATAGTAATCCCAGAAATCATCCAAGAATCGACGCATATACTTCACTTTTCTCCCTTTCGAAATCAGCTTGGTTTTTAACCCACATTCCGCACTTCAATAAATAGCATAAATAGACCTTATAATTCTGATATTTTATGATATTTTAATTGTGCTGCCAGTTCTTTAATCTTTAATTCCGCTAAGGATGTCTGTTCAAATTCTCCTTTAACTACTCTAGCTACTTGTTTACTGATTTTTAGGAACTCCTCTTGAATGCTTTGGGTTAATTTCTTTAAGTTTGCTTTTTTTCTGTCTGCACTTTCTACTCATAGCCATCTTTACTCTATTCCCCCATAAGATACTTTTTCTTCTTGATAGCTATATCCTTGGATTTCACTTGGTTTCAGTTCTGTACTGGTAAATGCCTTGACCAAGTTTTTGGCTTTTCTAATGGATAAAGGTACTCGACTTATCCATTTCATGTTCGACATTAATTTAAAATCACTTTCGCTATATAATGCACTATCAGCCACCATTATACTTTCAAAATCTATTTGTTTGTCATACTCCACCAAGATTTGAGCAAATACTGCTTTATCTGATTCATTTCCTGATGCTCCTCTAAAAAATACGGGTATATCTCTGTCACTACTTACTATTAAATCTAATATACATTGTTTTAAGTCTGGACGATGGTCACGAGAATATCCTTGTGTGATGTTAATCGGATTTTATCGGTTCATTCCTAATTCTTATCCTAAATTATTTAGGCAATTATTATACTCTCCATGCAAATGCAATGAGGTTGAACCTAAATGGGAATATTTGGTTGCTACTCCATATTTTTTTACTACTTCTAAGGCAATTATTAGGAATAATTTAGTTAATCCATATTTGGATAGCTTATCCATTACTCTCCCTATTCTATCATCATTTAAATCTTCGCCTTCAATTCCCACTCCTAATCAATGTTATATGGCTTTTTCCTCAAAAAGTTGAGGAAATAAATATAATGGTCTCCATAGAAAACCTAGTCCATAATGATTGCTTTGACTATTTCTCCTGTATTCACTTTCTCTCTACTATCTATTCAGAATATCCTATTGATTATTTCTACAATTCCTATCTCATCTCTTATTCCCAAGTGATCCAAGTTCTTACTCTCAAACTCTTCTTTTTGGTAATTGATATCTTTGTGTATTTTTATTTAATTCAGGCTCATTTACATTCATCTATTCTTAATTTATTATCAATACTTACGATTTCCAAGTTGTTGGTAATCGTAAGTATTGTCTATTTTTTTACTATTTAAAGTATGTGTTTACTACGTAGCTTTTTGTAATTCTTTTACATTTCTATGTATACTACACAATGAAGTACAGAATGTGGGTTTAATCAGTAGGTTCGATAAGTATCCGGCTGATAGGATATACCAATATCTTCTAAAAACTCTAATTAATTTGCCTTGGGTCTGTTACCCCCGTAGTACAGGCTAATCACTAAGGTTTTGATTCCTGGTCCGAATTCTCCTTCATCACCGCAAGGAAGTTCGGCTAAATAGGTTTTCCCCTCTGACGCTGAATAATCTTCTCTTTACGGAATAGTCCATTGTCTGTTGCCAGGGTGATGTCTTGGACGATTACTTCTTGATACCCTTTAAATTCTGCGTCTGCTGGTAGTTTGTCTTGGGGGTATTCCAGTATTTGTTCTCTATTTATTTATGTTAATAGTCGCCTTCTTACTGCCTTTATTGTGCTTTTTTGGGGGTTTTCGCTCTTTCTCTGATGAGTGATTGTTGGTCAATCCTTTTTTGCTCCCTTTGATGTCTGGCTGACCTTATTCTCCTTTCACGCGCTTGTTTTCATCTTTTAACTGTTGATTTTCCGCTCTTATTTCTTTGATTTCCGTTTGTAATTGCTCTATTAGGTTCAGTAATATTTCTACTGTCCGACCCATTGATTGGTCTGCAATTCCTTTTGGCTCGATGGTTTGCAGTATCTCTTCTGCCGACTTCTTACTCGAATCCAGCTTTTGCCTCATGTCTCATATGTTATGATATTCTGTCTCCCTTACTTACCTTATTTTTCTCTTACCCCTACTTATTGAGCCGATACCAAATTTTCATCCCCTCAGAATTTGAAAAAACCCGACAATGCCGACAGGACGATTATTGAATATCGCTACACCTTACTGGTCTATAACATCCTCTAACAGGATTTTGGACTTAATCCAAGGATAAATTCGGGGGCTTGTACCATCAAGGAATTATTAGTCAAGAAACTACACCCAGGAATTAAAAAATAATTACTGAGTGTACTTATTAGGCTTAAATAATTAACTTGTGAAACTAATTACTAGAGAATCTTAAACAAGCTGGATGTCCACACTAACCATAAAATTAGCAGGTGTATTCTCAAGAGTAGCTAATTGAGTTTCTTGGAAGAACAAGCCACCATTAGCGTAATTGTAACTGAGACCAGTGAGGTTAGTAATACCGAACTGAACTTTAGAAATCTGAATCTTGTGACCTTCAGCCCAATTGAAATCTTTGATAATGTCTAAGCCTTCTAAAACCGAGTTGAAGACAAATCCATCAGCACCAAACCCACCATTTATGGTATCATTACCACGACTATTTAGGGTATCACTACCACCACTAATGTATGATATAGTTGTAATTGAGTAAGGAAAGTTTTTTGCGAATGTATGTAAAGTCCAGATAGAGCTAATAAAGTAGCTATGCTTAATTTATAAAATTGTTGTTGCCATGGAGATTTCAATAAATTATCCCAGTGTATATCCTTAATAGATACATAAATAGTTTACAATCTGTTATGTAGGCATATTTAAAGGAAATTAAACCTACCGCATAGGATGCAGCTAAAACTGAGAGGAGAAATGATCAAGTTTGGTTTTAGGCGCTGCTTATCTTGGTTTTTGGTGGTTGGGTTAAGTAGTTGCTTGTTAGCTGGTTGTAGTGTGAATCCTAGTGGTAGAAAAACTCTACGAGTAGCGACTGAACCGGCTTTTCCTCCTTTTGAGTTTCAGGGGAAGGGTGGAGAGTTAGAGGCTTTTTCTATTGATTTGATGAGAGCGATCACAACTGCTGCTAGTTTTCAGGTAGAATTCCAAAGTTAACCTTTTGATGGCATTATTACCGCACTGCAAACTAAAAGTATAGATGCGGCAATTAGTTTGATGATCATTACAGAAGAGAGATCGAAAACAGTAGCTTTCTCTCGTCCTTATTTTAAACCTGGGTTAGCAATTGCAATTCGCGCAGATAATCAAAATATTACTAGTTTTAAAAGTCTGTGAAGGAAAAAAATCGCTGTACAGATTGGTACAACAGGCACAGAAAAGGCTAAAAGTGTGACTAGGGCCCAAGTTAGTAGTTTTGATTCTGCACCTCTAGCATTGCAAGAATTACTAAATGGTAATGTTGATGTAGTTATTAATGATGCACCGATAACTTTATATGCCACCATAAGTTCATATGCCATAAATAGAGGTAATCTTCAAGGAATCAAAGTCATAGTAAAATCACTAACAGAGGAATTTTAAAGAATTACTACTGCTAAAAATTACCCTTATTTATCTTTGGTTAACCAAGGTTAAAGAAAGATTTTAGCAAAGGGGAATCCTCAACAGAATTATCAAAATGAATGCTTGAAAATAACAGTTTAGGATTAGCAAAATAATCACTATTTACTAATCAACATAAAGCTAGATTAAATTAGTTTAGCTTAATATTAGAGTCTTTACCCACTTTATTAGTCGGCGTATTATTAACATTCCAATTAGCATTTATATCAGTAATATCGAGTTGAGCTGGTGGTTCTTTAATTGGTATTTTTAGTCTTTCTGCAATTAAACCTGTGCGTTGGTTAGCGAGGGCTTATGTAGATTTTTCTCGAGGCACTCCTTTACTAGTGCAGATATTTATGATTTACTTTGGGTTACCAGGATTTTTCTAAGAGTTAGGTTTTAGTTTTTTATTAAATCGCCTCCTAGCTGGAGTAATTACTTTCAGTTTAAACAGCACAGCTTATATTGCAGGAATTGTCCGGGCTGGGATTCAATCAATCGAAGTTGGACAATCAGAAGCAGCCCGTTCACTGGTTTTAAATCCACTTCAAACAATGCGTCATCTAATTTTTCCCCAAGCTTTACAGCGGATGATTCCACCTTTGGGTAATGAAATGATTAGTTTATTAAAAGATACTAGTTTAGTAGCTGTAATTGGTTTTGCAGAATTGTTCCGAAAAGGACAACTAATAGTGGCAGAAAATTATCACGCCTTTGAAATTTACGCTGCGGTGGCTGTGATTTATTTATGTTTGACATTGGTTTCTTCTCAAGCCATTAGTCGCTTAGAAAAATGGATGAAATGGAGAGGTGTCTGAATCAAAATTTTAAGATTTAGGTTGGGTTGACGTAAGGAAACCCAACATTTTGGGGAGTTTGTTGGGTTACGCTGTCGCTTAACCGAACCTTGCATCTGTAACAATCATTTTTCATTAAACCCCTGAAACTCTTGATTTATAAAGGTTTTCTGTTTATATGGCTTAAAGCCACCCTACGCTATCAGCAAGCCCTAAGTATTTCATTTACTCACTTTCCTATATTCCCAAGGGTCAATAAATTTCTGATCATTCCAAATACCAATCTTTTGCTGTTGCGCTTGAGCTTCGACTTGTTGCAATAAAGCTTTACTGGGACAGTTACGTAAATAAGCCCCATATACTTTCGCTAATCCTTCCTGTAATAAAACTTGTTGGACAAAAGCGCCATCTTTTAAACGCACTTCTGCAACTTTTCTACCATAGCGATCGCTCTCTATAATATTCAACTTTACGCGATCACCTGACTGTTTTATAAGTTCCTCTACCCTTGTTTGTGCTTTCATACCCCAACTAAATTGATTCACATCCTGAACCCGTTTACTACTCTTCTCCTTCTCCGAGTGAGGTATTTCCGGTGCATCCACACAAGCAAAGCGTACCGTGAATTTCTGACCATCAGCGCCTTTCAATACCAATGTATCACCATCGGTTACCCGTTCCACAATATCACCAGCAGGGGGAAATAAGCGCTCGTACCCCATCAAACTGAGAACAATAATACCTGCACCCAGCCAAATTACTATTTGTTTAGTTAATTTATTCATTCCGTTTATACTGGTGGAAACCGGTGAAACTTGGACTTATGCCATACTGATAGCGCAGCGTGCCGTAAGCCATGGGTAACGTAGTGCAGCGAAGTACCTCGCAGATTCTTCACTATCTCTTTCAGAATGACACTTTTAAACCGTTCTTAGTATATCAGCTATCAGTTATTCACTCCACTGGCTTTTAAAATCAGTGATAGAAGGGTGTCAGGGAATAATAACTTCCTGCCTCCTGGCAATACCACTAATTTGGCAATCCAGCCTATTAATGTGTAAAATTGATACTCACTTAAATAATAGTGAGCAAATAAATCTCATAATGATTTTAAGATGCTCCATTCCACTGGAATATCAAATGCAATCCAGAAGTTCAAGCACTAAACAATTATTTTTAAATCAAGGTTATGAAACCTATTGAGCAACATCAACGATGCGCTACATCTCAGAATTTTCAACAATCTCTTATCCAGTTGGGAGATATCTTACAAGTTAATCCCAATGATGGTCAAGATATCACAGAAGTTGAAACTAGTAAAGCTACTAACGTACAAACCAGTAAAAATACAGTAAATATTGATCTAGCGGCATTAGAGGATGCGGTTGCCGATATTGAACAATATTTATTTCGCACAAAAAAATCATAAAAACCATCCATAAATTTTTTGTCGTTGGGCTTCATATAACATTAAAGCGGCTGCGATAGCCACATTCAATGAATCTACTCCAGGATTGAGGGGAATCTTGACTTGGGTATCTGCCATCGCTGCTAAATCATCCGATAAACCAGCACCTTCATTGCCCAGTAAAATCAAACTAGGTTTGCGCCAATCAACCTCCCAATAAGTTAAACTAGCAGTTGGTAAAGTAGCAATCACCTGCATTCCTGCTTGCTGACATTGTTGAACAGTAGCTTTTAAGTCTGGACTTACTGCCTTATCTAAGCGAAACCACTGCCCAGCAGATGCACGTAGAACCTTGGGGTTATCTAAATCAACACTATCATCACTCAACCATAAACCCGATGCCCCCGCAGCAGCTGCAGCACGAATCATAGTTCCTAAATTACCAGGATCTTGGAGAGTTTCCACCCCCAACACCAAACCAGTCAAGGGAACTTGAGTTTGCTGTTGACTCCGTTTTGCAGTCGCTACTACCCCATCCGGTTGTACTGTTGTGGCGATCGCTGCTAAAATTTCTTCACTGACAACTTTTGCTCGATGGCTTCCCCCGCCGGAGGCATCGCACCGACTACAAACCTCAGACCACAACTGCGGATGTGCTTGCTGCCATTGAAGAGTGCAACACACCACTTCTAAAGGGTAATTAGCCGCACAAGCTTCTTCTAGTAAGTGCGTCCCTTCCAATAAAAATAACTGCTGCTTATGCCTCTCCTTGGTAGAGTGCAGCTTACGGATTTGCTTAACCAGGGAATTTTGTAAACTTGTCAGCACGATTTTAGAAAAATTCGTAATAGAACGGATAATCCCGATAGGGATACGTAATTCGTAATTTTCAGTTTTGTAACATAAATTTAGACCATACCAAAAGAATTGCCCATCCCACAAGTGGGGGAGACTCAATCAAAGACCTAAAAATTCAGTTAAATTTTGATACCCTTCGATTTTCAACTGAATTTTCAACCTAAAACATCTCAATATGCGGAACCCGGGACTTGAACCCGGAAGCCTTGCGGCACTAGAACCTGAATCTAGCGCGTCTGCCAATTCCGCCAGTTCCGCTGGCATTTGTAGTTTTATCCACAATTTATTTATTAATAGTCACTTAATTATTTGATTTTGTCAACCTAACTATCACTATAATCTTTAGAAAAGTGAGAAAAAACAAACAGTTTATCACCGAGTAATAATTTTAGCAGGAAAATAATGTTGCACAAATCAACTTTTTACAGAATAGTGTGATCAGCGTTAAGACCCTACCAACAACACTTTCAAATTCTGCAAATTTCAGTGTGTTGTATCCTTGAGGGGTGGGAGCGTTGGAGTAAAATCAAAACCCACTTCAAACCTTTATTATTATTTATTTTTTGGAGGTAGGCTTATTAATTCTTCTAGCAGCTTACCAGATGCCAAGTTGTCACCTGAAGCAGACTCCTCAGTCTTGCAAATTTGGGGTGGGCATCCTCTGCGGGGTCATGTAAGAATTAGCGGGGCAAAAAATTCAGCACTGGTAATCATGGCTGGGGCTTTGCTTTGTTCAGGAGATTGTCGTATTCGCAACGTCCCCCTATTAGCGGACGTAGAGCGCATGGGGCAAGTTTTATCAGCTTTAGGTTTGCGCTTAACCAGAAACAGCGACATTTTAGATGTCAATGCCAGAAAAATTAGCACATCTAAAGCACCTTATGAACTAGTTACCCAACTGCGAGCCAGTTTTTTTGCCATCGGGCCAATATTGGCACGAATGGGAATAGCACAGATGCCATTACCGGGGGGTTGTGCCATTGGTGCTAGACCTGTTGATTTGCACGTCAGGGGACTGCAAGCAATGGGAGCAGAAGTGCAAATTGAGCATGGTATTTGTAATGCCTACGTGCCTGGTAATAATGGCAGATTGAAGGGTGCGAAAATTTACTTAGATACTCCCAGCGTTGGTGCAACAGAAACCCTTATGATGGCAGCTACCCTAGCAGATGGGGAAACTATCCTTGAAAATGCGGCCAGAGAACCAGAAGTAGTGGATTTAGCTAACTTCTGTAAATCAATGGGAGCAAAAATTCAAGGTCCAGGCACAAGTACTATTACTATCGTTGGTGTTGATAAATTACATTCTACCGACTATTCAATTATTCCCGATCGCATTGAAACAGGAACTTTTTTACTCGCCGCAGCCATGACTCGTTCGGAACTGTTGCTCTCTCCAGTAGCACCAGATCATTTAATTCCCGTCATTGCCAAATTGCGAGATATTGGCGTACCCATCATTGAAGAAGCATCAGACTGTTTGCGCGTTTTGCCAGCAGAAAAACTCAAAGCTACAGATATTGATACCTTGCCCCATCCGGGTTTTCCTACAGATATGCAAGCGCCATTTATGTCATTGCTGACTTTGGCAGAAGGTGACAGCATCATTAATGAATCTGTGTTTGAAAATCGTCTGCGTCATGCTTCTGAGTTAAATCGCTTGGGAGCAGATATTCGCGTTAAAGGTAATACTGCCTTTGTGCGGGGAGTACCAATGTTATCCGGTGCACCAGTCATAGGCACGGATTTACGAGCATCCGCAGCCTTGGTGATAGCAGGACTAGCCGCAGAAGGACAAACCACCATTCAAGGATTAAACCACCTAGATCGTGGTTATGATCGCCTGGATATAAAATTGCAGCAACTCGGAGCAAAGATTATCCGTATAAACGAAGCATCAGCAGATGCAGAATTACATAGGAATAGCAGTAATCCTCCGGCTTCGGTATCTATCTAGAGTTAGGGGATTTGGTATTTGGTGACTTGATGGCGGATTTTACCTGTTGATATTTCATCAACAGGTAAAATCCGCCATTAGTTTATTTTTTTAGGACTTACGCAAGTGTCACAATCAAATCTCTCGTATGGTGCGTCAGATGCCGAAAATCTATTGATATTAACCAATATATAGGTCTGACGCACCATACTAATATGCCAGTTGGGTAAGTCCTGTTTTTATTGAATTTACTAAAATGCTACGCACTACTTCAGAGGATGTTTGAAAAGTCCTTAGTAGCGATCACCAGTACCACTCTACTGAAATCGCTATACTATCTGTGGGAGTTGTATTTTTTATTGATTACCATAATTATGTCTTTACTTAAAACCCGCCTAATTGGTTTAAAAGCTGACTCATTCCGCCATCCTCTGGACTTGGAAGCAACGAAAACTCTCAAGCAAGTTCCAGGGATAGATATGATGGTGCGAAATTGGGTAGGACCAATGGCTGAACAGGTTTTCTATGTAGAAAATATTGCTTCTAGTATTTTGGTAGGTGAAAAACAATTACCTGATTTACACAATTTATTATTAGAAGCTTGCAAAACTTTAGATATTGAGCCACCACAGTTATATGTCCGCCAACATCCTGCGCCTAATGCTTATACATTTGCAATGCGTGGTAAACAGCCTTTTGTGGTTCTGCACACTTCCTTAATTGATATTCTCACACCAGAGGAAATTCAAGCTGTAATTGCCCATGAGTTGGGACATCTCAAATGTGACCACAGCGTTTATTTAACACCTGTGAATTTATTAGTCTTAGCCGCAGCAATTTTACCTAATGTCGGTGCTGTTGTAGCTCAAGCATTACAGGCACAATTATTAGAATGGGTACGTTGTGCTGAGTTTACCTGCGATCGCGCCGCTTTGTTAGCTACCCAAAACCCCAAAGTTGTCATGTCAGTATTAATGAAGTTAGCCGGTGGTTCTCCCACCTTAGCACCCAAGCTAAATCTTGATGCCTTTGTTGCCCAAGCACATGCTTATGATGACATCAGCAAAACCCAACTTGGAGTCATGGTAAAAGAAGCCCGCACCGCCCAATTAAGTCATCCAGTACCAGTATTACGAGCCAGGGAAATTGACCGTTGGAGTAGTAGTTTAGAGTACCAGAAATTACTGCAAAATCACGGTTTTAATGACAAGGTTGAAACCGCACCCAAAGGCGGCGGATGGCGCAATTGGTAAATACAGGTGACAGGAAAGCAGGCGAAGTGCAAGAGATGAACTCACCCATAAACTTATTTGAATATGAACGACTAGCAAAAGAACATCTTTCACAGATGGCTTTTGATTATTACAGCAGTGGTGCGTGGGATGAAATAACCTTGCAGGATAATCGTGCTGCTTTTTCACGAGTGAAACTCCGTCCTACAATGCTAGTGGATCTGAGTGAGATTAACCTGACAACCAAAGTTTTGGGTGCATCTTTGCAATTAGCAAGGGTAATTGCACCCATGGCTTTTCAATGTCTTGCACATCCAGAAGGGGAAATTGCTACAGCCTCCGCTGCGGCTTCAGCAGGTATAGCCATGGTGTTGAGTACATTGTCTACCAAGAGTTTGGAAGAAGTTGCAACAGTTTCCAATCGTTTACAATGGTTTCAGCTTGACATCCATCCACAAAGATAGGGGTTTAAATCGTGCTTTGGTAGAAAGAGCCTACACGGCAGGTTATCAAGCACTGTGTTTAACTGTCAATGCGCCGATCTTGGGAAAGCGAGAACGAGATCAACGCAATGAATTTACCTTACCCCCTGGTTTGCATCCTGCTAGTTTAACCAAGATATCAGGATTAGACATTCCTCATGCCCAGAGAGAATCTGGGTTATTAACCTATTTTGCCCAACAAATTAACCCTGCGCTGACTTGGAAAGATTTGGAATGGTTGCAATCTCTGAGTCCGCTACCGTTTGTATTGAAAGGGATTTTACGGGGTAATGATGCAGTGAGGGCTGTAGAATATAGCGCTCAAGGGATTGTGGTTTCTAATCATGGTGGTAGACAATTAGATGGTGTGATCGCATCCTTAGATGCCCTACCGGAAATCATAGCAGCAGTAGACGGTAGAGCAGGAGTCCTATGAGATGGAGGTATTCGTCGTGGTACAGACATCCTCAAAGCCTTAGCCATCGGCGCAAAAGCTGTCTTCATCGGCGGTCGCCCTGTCTTATGGGGATTGGCGGTATCTAGAAAAACAGGAGTATCTGAAATCATCTCCCTACTCAAAGATGAGTTAACCACCGCCATGGCACTCAGCGGCTGTGCTAATTTGCAAGATATTGATTCAACTTTGTTGATACTCCTACGGGTATCAAAACATCGCCTAGGTCGTTTTAATTAAAAGCCGTGGGATTCTTGCATCTTCGGAATTCCAATGAATTTACCCTCAGCAAGCACTTGACCGTCTGCCCAAGGGCTGCATACCCTCTTTGGAGGACGACTTGTGCGGCTGCAACATCTCTATCCCACCTTCGGCACCCTAACTGTCACAGATAGTAGTACACAAGAACTAAAGCTCCTGCAAGGAAGAAAAGGCTCAATGAGAATAAATATGATTAAAATGGCAATAGACTGAGAGAATAAAGTTTTGTAAAGAAGATAAAAGAAAAGAAAATTTAATGATTTAA
>ERZ1034425.21-NODE-21-length-35300-cov-49.252348_pt1 | contig 35300 bp, 41 predicted proteins | sample MGYA00520608_ERZ1034425 | MGnify/ENA primary metagenome ERZ1034425 (study PRJEB33736, sample SAMEA104288488) | Azolla rubra | place: Australia | collected 1985 | study: EMG produced TPA metagenomics assembly of the PRJEB19522 data set (Is there foul play in the...
CTGAAGCTTTAGAAGCGTTGAGAACAGCCATATCTTTTCTATTTATTGATTGGTTTAACTGGAATCCGGACGTGTTTACTTCTTATCAAGCCAGTTTGGGCTACATTTGGGCTTTATTTTTGTTTAAGTCCCGTTAGCTCAGTTTTTCATGAGTTCTGGAGAGTTATTATTAATTGGATTATTAAATTTTATTTATGAAATAAATAATCACAAATCTAGGAGAAAGATATGGCATTTAGTAAAGAACTTGGAGGTACATATTTTCAGGCTAGAAGTATTGATTTTATTTTCACAGATTATAGCCATAATAACAGATCGAAAGATGATAATAAAAGATGAGAAAATAGGAAAGGATTATTTGGTGTAATAAGAAAATATGCAGGAGAAAAAGGACATGTAGAGGATAGTTTTAAACAGGAAATTTCTCAGCTTATCTATACAAAACAAAAGAAAATTTTATCAGTTTCCCATTTATAAGGATTTTTAAAAGGCGGGAGCAAGGCGATTACTAAACCTAAAATAGGCATCGATAAAAATCATTTACCGTACGATTAAAATATCGATAAAAACCATTTACCGTACAATTAAAATCTTGTATACATACAAGTTGTCAATTTCAGAATGAAAGAAAACAGTGAATTTTGGTTAAAAGAAAATGGGAGAGTTATGTTATATTTGTTACATCTTCCTTGTCAATGGATAGCTGGAAGTTGGCATAATTTCTGTAATTCCATTTTTACCTCTTTTATCCATCTTCAAACTGTCTAATATTTTATACCTACAACTCCCATTTAACAGAATTTTCTATGGTAGTCAATACCTGCTTATTTGATTACTGACCTAAACAGTTTATTCCCACCAGCCACGAATTATTGAATGCAAGTCTTCTTAGGATATTTTGAGAAGATACTCTGTCTTGGAATTTTATTTGTTTGATGTGATTTATTTTACTTGAATTCCAGAAAAATATTTTAGCCATGTCTGTGGTTGGCGTAGCTAAAAGCATACTTTTTGCCCCACCTCACAAAATTGCCTTGCTCCCTAAAAGGCTGGCTACAAAGGTAAATTAGTAGGACATTATACAAATTAAATGTCCTAAAATTTCATAAAGTCGCTACAAAGACATGAAAGACATGATGGTAATTTTTTTAAAGGTAATTTTCCAAAATTCTCTAATCTCTTTGACTCGGCTTAAATAACAATTGCTCTTTGCGTCTTTGCGCCAAGCCAAATCTAGATGTGTTCATCTATCTGACTGAAAATGGCTGTAAAAAAAAGCGATCGCTCTCCAAAAAAATGAAAATGCGATCGCTCTTAACACTTACCTAAAGCAAATGCAAATAACTAACCACACCCGTCACCAGACTGCGAGTAAAAGGAAGACTATCAATCACCATCCCCAGACACAAAAGCATCATGTAGGAAATGGAATAAAGAAACAACTCCCTAGCCACAGTTCGATCCTCTGGACTTTGCAACAAACGCCAAGCTTTGTGGATGAAAAATCCACCCAAACTTAAAGCGATAACTGCATAGACAACACCACTAGCGTGTAAAGGATAAAACAGCAAAACTGTTGTAATCACTGTTAGCATAGTGTAGTACCAAATCTGGCGTACCGTTGCCTGATCACCAGCAACCACAGGTAACATAGGTATACCCACCTTGGCATAATCATCACGAATCATCAAAGCCAAAGCCCAGAAATGAGGAGGAGTCCACAAAAAAACGATCGCAAAAATCAGCCAAGCAGCCCAGCTTAAAGTATCAGTAACCGCTGCCCAACCCACCAAAGCGGGTATTGCTCCAGCAGCACCACCAATAACAATATTTTGAGTGCTATGGCGTTTTAGCCAATGTGTATAGACTAAAACATAAAAAACGATGCCAGAAAATGCTAAAACCGCTGCCAGTAAATTGGCGAATACCGTCAGGAGGGTAAAAGAAGCAACAGCCAGTGCGATCGCAAAAATCAGAGCATCACGGGGCTGAACCCTACCAGAAGGCATAGGACGATGGCGCGTCCGTTCCATGTCATGATCTATATCACGGTCATAGATACAGTTAATCGTTTGGGCGCTGGCAGCAGCCAAAGTACCACCAATCAAAGTCACAATCAACAACCAGGGATCAACCTGCCCCTTAGCAGCTATCCACATACTCCCCGCAGTCGTAATCAACAGCAAAGGAATAATTCGGGGTTTGGTTAGCTGGTAGTAACTCTGAATTACTTGTAGAAATGTATCGTGGTGGCGACGAGAGACATTAGTCTCAATCATGTTGGCTCTCTCTCTTTCCTTAATTTGTCAATAACTGAGGGGATTGGGGATTAGGGACTGGGTACTGGGGAAGAATCACCAATTACCAATTACCAATTACCCATTCGCAATTCTGATTTCTCGATTAGCAAACCAGTCCCGTACTGCTAAAACTGTGAACACAACCAAACTACCTAACAAAGTTGCACCAATGGCTTGATGAGAAACAGTGAGAGGTTCGACTTGTAAATGTAGCCGGAAGGTGGCAACTCCTAAAACTAGTTGTAAAATTAACAACCCACCCGCCAGATTTGCCAATTTTCGCAAGGCTGGGTGCAGTGCTGGTGTACGCCAGGAAATTAATACAACTGCTAACGTTGCTACCGACGGTGGCACTAAACCAAAGATATGGCTGTACATCACTCCACAGAGTTGATCCCCAATAAAACATTGGTGTAGCGCCCAGCGAGAACCTAGCACAGCACCTAGTAGACTTTGTAAGTAAACGAAAATAGAGGCAGCTAAACCCACCCAAGGCAGCTTACCAACCGTTCCAGTTCCCTGATACGGGCTAAGTGCTGTACCGATGACCAGGAGGGTAGTAAAAAATAATAGCGCCGTTCCCAAATGGGCGGTAACAATATCAAACCGCAGCAATTCGGTAACGGTAAGCCCTCCCAAAACACCTTGGAAAACGATTAAGAACAGCGCAAATGCAGAAGCCCAAGGCAGCCAGTTGGGTAGAACACGACGATGCCACCAGGATAAACCCAAAAGAGCGATCACGCTAAAACCAATCAAAGCCGCATCCATTCTGTGAAACCACTCCAAGAACACCTGGAGATTCATTTCTTTAGCCGGCACCAATTCTCCATAGCACAAAGGCCAGTCTGGGCAAGCAAGTCCAGCATTCATCACGCGGGTGGCACTGCCTATGGCCATCAAAATTAAGGTGGCTATGCAAATCTTCCACACCAAGCGACGAATTACTTCCTTGGGGCTATTGTGTTGGGTTGCCGCTTCATTTTGCTGTTGTAGGACAAATTCGTTCATCAACGATACCTTCTGCCCGCTTGAGGTAGATATTCTTAAAATTTACTATTTGATCAGTCCAGACCTATTTCCACCCTAACCTATGAGCTAAGGTTTAAAAATTGCCTTTCCCCTATACTTTGAATCACTCTAGCCACTTTTAGCTGTAAGATTTAGGTATTTTTTAAGATGTGAATAATTAAATGTTGGCAATTATTTAGATTTTCCTAAATAATTGCCAACATTTTCCTTAAGTTTTGGTGTTAATTATCATTTATTGTTGACAACATCAATATGAATACCTTTACTCAAGATTAGTAACCTAGTCAAAAAAATTAATAAAAATTTCAGATATTTATAATCTATATTCCGTAGCCTGCACTACCTTAGTAAGTGAGTTAGTTTGAAATAACGTAATCAATTCCATTAAGTAAGCCGTGAAAATTCCAAGTTCGATCTGGACGTTACTCATTGGCATCGTCCTCACCCTAGCCAGCCTTTGGTACGGTCAAAATCACGGTCTGTTACCCACGGCCGCATCAGATGAAGCCGTATTGATAGATGGTCTATTTAATGCGATGATGACCGTTTCTATGAGTATATTTTTAATAGTTGAAGGTGTATTAGTTTACTCCATCTTCAAATATCGTCGGCGTGCAGGTGACAACGAAGACGGTCCACCAATTGAAGGTAATGTACCTCTAGAAATCCTCTGGACAGCGATCCCAGCAATTATCGTCATCGGCATTTCTGTATATAGCTTTGATGTATACAACGAAATCGGCGGCTTCAATCCCCATACAGCCCACGAAGCAGCGATCATGCAAGAATCAATCTCCATGCCAGGAACTGCTATAGCTGTTACCTTAAGTGATACACCAGGTAGCACAGAACCAAATCTGAACCAGGAAAAATCAGACGAGGCTATGCAAGACCCGTCCATTGCAGCCGTCCCCAATCCTGACACTCCCCAAATGCACAATGGTTCCGGTGTTGGTAGTGTTGCTCCCACTTTGGGCGCAAGTCGGGAAAAAGAGGGACAAGCATCGCAATTAGTCGTTAACGTCTCTGCACTCCAGTACGCTTGGATTTTCACCTATCCAGATACAGGTGTCACTACAGGTGAACTCCACGTACCCATAGGGCGCGAAGTACAAATGAACATGACAGCTAACGATGTCATCCATGCCTTTTGGATTCCAGAATTCCGCCTGAAACAAGATGTGATCCCCGGTAGACAAACCGAGATTCGCTTCACACCCAAAACTCCCGGTGATTATTCCTTAATTTGTGCTGAGTTGTGTGGCCCCTACCACGGTGCAATGAGAACCCAAGTGGTGGTAGAGTCCCAACCAGCTTTTGATAGTTGGATGCAAGAACAGCTAGTTGCTAGTAAAGATACCCTAAATCAAGCTGTGTCCATTAACCCAGCAAATAATATGTCAGTAGACAAATTTCTCGCCCCTTACAGCAAAGATATGGGCATTCATCCAGAAATGCTGCATCAAGTCCACCATTAGTCAACGGCTAATAACTAATGACTAATGACCAATAACTAATTGACTATGACTCAAGCACAATTACAAGAAACCGCTCATATTCCCACCCTCCGAGAAGAACCAGGGGATAGAAAGTGGTGGGAATTTTTTACATTCAGCACCGACCATAAAGTAATTGGTATTCAATACCTAGTCACATCATTTATTTTCTACTGTATTGGGGGCGTGATGGCTGACTTGGTGCGGACAGAACTCCGTACACCAGATATAGATTTTGTCACCCCAGAAGTTTATAACAGCCTGTTTACACTCCACGCCACAATCATGATTTTCCTGTGGATTGTTCCAGCAGGGGCAGGTTTTGCGAACTATCTCATCCCCCTGATGATTGGGGCTAGGGATATGGCTTTTCCTCGCTTAAATGCGGTGGCTTTTTGGATGATTCCCCCTGCGGGTGTGTTGCTGACCCTAAGTTTGGCTGTGGGTGATGCACCGGATGCAGGTTGGACTTCCTACCCTCCCTTAAGTTTGGTAACAGGTCAAGTAGGTGAGGCAATTTGGATTACCAGTGTCCTGTTGTTGGGAACTTCTTCGATTTTGGGGGCGATTAACTTTCTCGTCACGATCCTCAAAATGCGTGTCCCCGGCATGGGAGTCCATCAAATGCCCTTGTTCTGTTGGGCAATGTTGGCAACTTCAGCATTAGTGCTGGTATCTACACCAGTTCTGTCCGGAGCGCTGATTTTGCTGGCTTTTGACTTACTCGCAGGGACAACATTTTTCAATCCGACTGGTGGTGGTGATCCGGTGGTTTACCAACATATGTTTTGGTTCTACTCCCATCCAGCAGTTTACATCATGATCTTGCCTTTCTTTGGGGCAATTTCAGAAATTCTTCCAGTTCATGCCCGTAAGCCCATTTTTGGTTATAAAGCGATCGCCTATTCTTCCCTTGCTATCAGCTTTTTAGGGTTAATCGTCTGGGCGCACCACATGTTTACCAGCGGCATCCCTGGTTGGTTGCGGATGTTTTTCATGATCACAACAATGATCATCGCTGTTCCTACCGGAATCAAAATTTTCGGGTGGTTAGCAACTATCTGGGGTGGCAAAATCAGCCTCAATAGTCCCATGATTTTTGCAATGGGTTTTTTGGGAACATTTGTGATTGGCGGTATCAGTGGTGTGATGTTGGCATCAGTACCTTTTGATATTCACGTTCACGATACCTATTTTGTCGTTGCGCACCTACACTACGTTCTCTTTGGCGGTAGCGTACTAGGAATTTTTGCAGCCATTTATCATTGGTTCCCGAAAATGACGGGACGAATGATAAACGAATTTTGGGGTAAGGTTCACGCAGTTTTGACCATTGTTGGTCTGAATATGACTTTTTTACCCATGCACAAGCTGGGAATGATGGGTATGAATCGCCGTATTGCCCAATATGACCCCAAATTCACTTCTTTGAATGAAATCTGTACCTACGGGTCTTATATCCTAGCTATTTCCACATTACCCTTTATTATCAATGCCGTATGGAGTTGGTTATATGGACCTAAAGCAGCTAATAATCCTTGGCGCGGTCTTACCCTAGAATGGATGACTACTTCACCACCAGCCATTGAGAATTTTGAAAAACTCCCTGTTTTAACCACAGGACCTTATGACTACGGCGTAAGTGAAAAAATTGTTGATGTTAATAAAGTATTAAGTATCAAACTAGACGAACCCTATCCCACAATTGAGTCCAATGTGTAAATGAAGAGGAAGACAAAAGGCAAGAGGCAAGACGCAACAGAAAGATAAATATTTTTACTATACTTCCCAATGCCCAATGCCCAATGCCCAATGCCCAATGCCCAATGCCCAATGCCCAATTACCAATTACCAATTACCAATTTAAAAATTCATGCAAAGTCAAATAATTGACCCAGCGAAAATAGAAGCGAATCATCACCACGCTGCAACAGTTGACCATCATGAAGCACATCCAGACCATCGTTTGTTTGGTTTGGTTGTCTTTCTGATTGCGGAAGGAATGATTTTTCTGGGTATGTTCGGCGCTTATTTAGCTTTCCGTTCTACCTTACCTGTGTGGCCTCCTGCTGGAACACCGAAGTTAGAACTGTTGCTACCTGGTGTAAATACCGTTAACCTGATTGCCAGCAGCTTTGTCATGCACAATGCTGATACTGCGATCAAAAAGAATGATGAAAAGGGAATGCGTAGCTGGTTAGCTATTACAGCGGCTATGGGTGCAGTTTTTTTGGTGGGTCAGGTTTATGAATATACCCATCTCGAATTTGGTTTGACTACCAATTTGTTCGCTAGCACATTTTACGTTTTAACTGGTTTTCACGGTTTGCACGTCACTATCGGCGTTTTAGCCATTTTGGCGGTGTTGTGGCGATCGGGTACTCCTGGTCACTATAGCAACCAAAAGCACTTCGGTATTCAAGCCACTGAACTTTACTGGCACTTCGTAGATGTAATTTGGATCATTTTGTTCGGATTACTTTATTTACTGTAAGTATTTATTACTTAGTTGTTCACTCCACGCGAATAACTGACACTCCCCCACCCAGGGGGGTTTTTTTTTTATTGCAATTACTTCAAACTAAATTTGAAAACTTAAATTGAGGTTTAATAAAGGCATCCCATATAGTTTTTAATACTTTTGCATCTGGTTCAGAAATTTGTCCAACTGTCGCTATTAACAAAGACTTTTCTAGGCAATCAAGTCTAGATAACCTTACAGTTGAGGGAACGCGCAGACCAGCAATTTACCAATCATTTAAAATACATCTCGCTATGTACGTGGTTGTGCAGATGTGATTACTGCGGCTACAATAAATATCATTTCCGTCTCACCAAAGTATAAGGATTGGGCATTTTCTAGAACTTATAGCATTTGTAAAAGTAATACGACCCAGGATTCACCCGGTTGTATAGTCGTCATAGAGTCCTTCATCTTCTGGAGTATAGCCTTTTAAAAATGCGTCATGACTGCGAGTAACTGGCGAAGAATCTAGTTTTGATTGGATAGTAATTATCCAATTTCCCGCTCCTATACTTTCTCTAATAGATTCAGGTAGAATTAATTTTTCTCCTGGTTCAACTTCAATTTCATAAGTTATATTGACTAGTTGCAGTTTCATATTTTTTGGAATAATTAGTTTAAATTCATTGTAATTTAATAACAAAGGCTATCATTTATCTGTGCTCCAAAGGCTGTTAGATTTCCCATCATGAATTTTACAGCGTCGGATAGTTGGATTACTACCATTTTTAATGGTAACACCAGGATAAGTATTAGCAACAATCTCACAATCTTCTACTATTGCTTTAGCATTATCATCTATATATATGCCTTGGGTTTTGCCATCATGAATCATACAGTGACGAATAGCAGGATTGGCTGTTTTTCCCTCCATTCTTATATACTCAGCTTAATAAATGCTTGTATATATTTTAACATAACCTATAAAATAGTGCATTTTAGGTGCTAACTGGTTTTCACGGTTTGCAGGTCACTATCGGCGTTTTGGCTATTTTGGCAGTGTTGTGCTGAGCGCGTACTGTTGGTCATTACAGCAACAAAAAGCATTTCGGTATTTAAGCCGCTCAACTGTACTGGCACTTCATAGACGTAATTTGGATCATTTTGTTCGGATTACTTTTCAACTGTACTGGCACTTCATAGACGTAATTTGGATCATTTTGTTCGGATTACTTTATTTACTGTAAGTATTTATTACTTAGTTGTTCACTCCACTCGAATAACTGACAGTCCCCCACCCAGGGGTTTTTTTATGAGTTTTCTTGCTTCCAGAGAATATGCTCCTGATGGAGTAGGCAAAAAAGCTTGCTGTAGAAGTGTGCAATTTAAAGTTAAAATAGAATTGCGTATATGTAAAATATACCATTATCTTTAAGTACAAACCTGATTATGAATCAAGCCTATATAGCAATATTGATTGCAATCACATTAAGTTCACTTGGTGTACTTGGTGACTACTTTCTCAAAATTGCCAGCAACAATGAAAGCGCGTTGCAAACCCGTTAGTTTATTTTTGGTGTAGTGATCTTAGCTTCTACAGCTTTTGGTTGGGTTTATACCATGAAACACCTAAAGTTAGCAATAATTGGTGTTGTTTATTCGGTTTCTACGATTGTATTATTAGCATTGGTAGGTGTGACTTTTTTTCAGTAATACCTAAATCCTTACAAAATTGTGGGAATTCTATTAGCTATTATATCTCTAGTTCTGCTGTCAGCATTTTCTTAAATAGTCTTCTTTTCTGCTGAAATGTTTATTGAAAGAAATTGGTGATTTAGCAATGCTAAATCCCTACTTCCAACTCAAAAACTCAATGTAGATATAATTCCTATATTCCCTATTAACTCTCACCTATCAACCCTCCACTATTTTTATTACAAGCAAACTTCCCTATTTAAGTTGTGTTCACGGACAATGAAATTTTGCACTATACCTAGTTTTAAATATTGTTCCTTGAAGCTATCTAGTAGGTAATGAAAAGCCTTAAGAATTTTTCTACAATTCCTAGCAGAACATCCAGACACGATTGTCCATGAATTCTCACTCATAGTAGTAGAGTAATCATATAAAATTTCCTCACCTTGATAAATATCAGTCAATACTATTAATGTTTTTGTATTCATAATCCCAGCATTAGGATTGCAATGATGATTGACAATAACTCCTGGTTCTTGTATATCGATATATGTATTAGTGTCGATTTGCAAAGGATTGGCTTCTTTCTCCTTTGGCTAATGCTTCTCTCAAGGAAATGACCTTACCTGTGAAAGTGAGAATAACTTCACCTTTACTCAGGTTACGAGCAGCGAAAACTCCTCTTCCAAAATCGCATCTATCAATATAAATACTGAGGAAAGTACTGTTAAAACTTTTAATTTTCACTTGGGGTTATAAAAATTTCATCAAGGTTTCACAATTACTTAGAATTTTAGCATCATAACAAGACGATATTAAATGCCATTGAGTATTTCAATAGAAATTTTGATATCAATTTTAAAATCTAAATCCATCGGAAAGATGGTTGACAAAACGTGATCGCTCAGGTGATTTATTCTAAGCTGGAATCATTATTTACTGCGTCTGCCAAATATTGATTTTTTGATCAAAACCACCACTAGCCAGGATTTTCCCATCTGGAGTAAAAGCGATCGCACTCACCCAATCCTTATGAGCAGAGAGTGTATTTTTTAAGTTTTCTGTAGTCAAATCCCACAATTTAATTCCATCTTTACCCGCACTAGCAAGGGTTTTGTCATGCAGATTGATAGCGATCGCATTCACCCAATCTTGATGTCCTGTCAGAGGTTTGACCGCTTGACTATTGCTAACATTCCAAATTTTAATAGTTTTATCCCGGCTAGAGCTAACCAAAGTTACCCCATCAGGTGTAAAAGCTAACCCAGTCACAACTTGATAATGTGCGTTTAACTGGCGGATTAACTTACCAGTCTGCAAATTCCAAAGTTTCACAACACCTTTATTATCACTACTAGCTAAAGTCTGACCATCAGGACTCATCGCCAAGGTATAAATGAGATGATCAAAGCGTACCAATGTAGCTAGAGGGCGCTGTTGTTTTAAATCCCACAAACGAATCCCGTCTAAAGCACCACTGATGAGAACTTTACTATCAGAGGAAACAGCTAAAGACAACACAGAACTATTATATCCCACAAAGGAACGACTAAACTCCAAAGTTTTGAGATTCCAAAGGTTAATTTTGTAGTCACTACCGCAACTTGTGAGGGTTTTACCATCTGGAGAAATCAAAATAGAGTCTACAGATGCTTGATGCGCTCTGTTAATCGTACCCAGCTTTTTGCCAGTTTGGGGATTCCAGAAGCGAATCATGCCTTCGTTTTCTGACCCACCACTAACCAAAAATTTGCTATTGGGGCTGAAATTGAGACATTTAAGGGTTGAAGTATGTCCTCGTAAAGTGTGAATTAGTCGAGGATTCACAAAACGTTTCGTGTTTAGAGAATTTGTGTTGATTTCAATAGCAGCATGAGCGGGGTGAGTATAAAAATCTTGTCCAATAGGGACTAAAAAAGCTACAACTCTTAGAAATGCCAAGCTCAGACAAGAGCGAATAATATTATTACTTACCCTTCTTCCCTCACTCTTGAGAGTTTTTCGTCACTTCTGAAAACGTCAGAAATTCAGGACTATCTACTGGCGTGGTCTTTTCTTGGATACCCTCATTGTTGGTAAAGGAGGACTAGAAGACTGAGAAGGTAAATAATGTTGGACTACAGGCTCGTCTCGTAAAGGGGGTTGCTGCTGCATCTTCCATACCTTCAAGCACAGTGCTATTCCTGCCATTCCCAAACCAAAAGTAAATAATGACCAGCTATCATCTAAACCACCAATTAGCGCATCTACCACACCTATTGTCACCAATGCACTGATGATAGGTTCTTTCCGGTAGGCTGACTTCAAAAAACGAGGTAATACAGCGTTCATCACAGCTTACTTAGTTCCAATTAAATTTTTATATGAATTTACTCAAGTAGGCAACCGTAATATACCTTTCTGATCTGGGGCTATTAAGGTATCTCAGATTATAATTGTTCGGAGTAAAAACAGAGATATGGTAATTCACCCTCTGGTATGTGGTAATTTCCTGCCTAGAATAACATAGACAATCTGCAATATATCTAATAGCCACATATCTATCTAATAGCCACAGACGGTTCACTATTTGCTGAATAATACTGAAACCAGTTGGATACTCCAGCTGGTTTCAACTCTTCTAATTACTAGCTTACAACTGAAAAACAGCTTGCAGATGGAACTACTTCAAACCCAGCCATGCCAGTACACCTTGATTGGTGGCATATTCTATCACTACCATCAATATAAAGCCAATCATAGCAGCTCTACCATTCAAACGTTCGGCATATTCATTAAAACCAAACTTGGGTTCTTCTAATTTGGGGGTTACGGTGGGTTGTTGTTGTGACATGATCAACTATTCCTCTCTTCTGAACGGCAAAAGAATATTTACGGAGATTTTTCAACTCATTACAGGGGTTAGGCTTAAACAGTCTAATAGCAGCCTCTGGGAGAGAGCAATGCAAACCCTTGGTTTACAATTTTTAATTATTCTTTATCTATTGTAAGAAGACTGGGAGATTAGTCAAGTGAATGGTAATTGGTAATTGGAGACAAAAGGCAAAAGGCAAGAGATAATACATTCTTGTCCTCTGTTCCTTTACACCCTACACCTTAAATTCTAATTTTCTTCATTTTGAATTCATGAATACGGACGTGATGACATAAATACTGGCAATTTAGAGTCAATCAAAAACTATTAGAGGCTATAAATAAATGCAAATAGGCGTTCCTAAAGAAACTAAAGATCAAGAATTTCGCGTTGGTTTGAGTCCTTCTAGTGTGCGGGTATTAACAGAAATCGGTCATGGTGTTTCTGTAGAAACTAATGCAGGTAATAATGCGGGATTTACGGATGAGGAATACCGTAAAGCTGGCGCGAAAATAGTTAATACACCTGAATCTATCTGGAATCAGGAGATGGTTGTAAAGGTAAAAGAACCATTGATAACTGAGTATAAATTTCTGCAAAAAGGACAGTTGTTATTTACTTATTTGCATTTAGCTGCCGATCGCAAATTGACAGAACAATTAATAGATTGTGGCACTAATGCGATCGCCTACGAAACCGTAGAACAGCCAGGAGCAAACAGACTACCTTTGCTCACTCCCATGAGCATTATTGCAGGTCGGTTAGCAGTGCAGTTTGGAGCGAGATTTCTGGAACGTCAACAGGGGGGTAGGGGTGTACTTTTAGGTGGAGTACCTGGAGTTAAACCTGGTAAAGTTGTGATTCTAGGCGGTGGTGTAGTTGGTACAGAAGCTGCTAAAATTGCGCTGGGTATGCGTGCAACAGTGCAGATTTTAGATGTAAATGTTGAACGTCTATCCTATTTAGAAACCTTGTTTGGTTCGAGAGTAGAATTACTCTACAGCAATTCTGCCCACATTGAAACCGTCGTTAAAGAAGCGGACTTACTCATTGGTGCAGTGTTAATACCTGGACGAAAAGCACCAATCTTAGTATCTCGTCAATTAGTTAAACAAATGCATCCTGGTTCGGTACTTGTAGATGTAGCAGTTGATCAAGGTGGTTGTGTTGAAACATTACACCCCACATCTCATACTAACCCAGTATATATTGAGGAAGGCGTAGTACACTATGGCGTTCCCAATATGCCTGGAGCTGTACCTTGGACATCAACTCAGGCATTAAATAACAGCACATTACCTTATGTTGTCCAGTTGGCAAATTTGGGAATTAAAGCTTTAGATGTTAACCCAGCATTAGCTAAAGGTTTGAACGTCCAAAATCATCGTTTAGTACATCCTGCGGTGCAAGGAGTATTTCCTGATTTGGTAAATTAAAATCAACCCTAATTACTTTAGTTTGAAATCAAGGACACTTTGACTCAGCTTACTAACATAGGCTGAGTTTTTATCATCAGTGGTGTTATACTAAAAAATCCTATCCTCAGAATTAATTGGTAGTATGGGCTAACAAATATGAAAGCTGTTGATTCACAAACACCAAAACAAATAGAACTACCTGTACAATTAGTAACCTCTCCCAATGAATTCCAGTTTGTCGATTTATTTGCAGGTATTGGTAGATTTAGAATTGCTTTAGAAACACTAGGTGGTCAATGCTTGGGCTATTCTGAAATAGATAAACAAGCTATTAAAGTTTATCAGCAAAATTTTATCAGTCACTTCAACAAAGATGAGATTGAGTTAGGAGATATCACCAAAATTCGTGGACTTCCACCTCATGTTGATCTAATAGTAGGTGGTGTACCATGTCAACCTTGGTCAGTTGCGGGTTGCTTAATGGGTTTTGAAGATCCTAGAGGAAAACTAATTATGGTTTGATTTTATCCGGTTAGTTAATAAAAGTGGACCTAAGGCATTTCATTTATTTCTGAAAATATTAGCGGTTAAACAAGTCCTAAGAATCGAGATAATTTAGATTGAATTTTACAAAAATTGGAGCATATAGGAAATTGTGTTAAGTGGAAAGTCTTGAATGCTTACGATTTCGGTTTACCTCAAAATAGAGACAGAGTTTTCATTGTTGGAATTAGAACCGATATAGAGAGATGCTAAGAATACAATTTCCCTAATCCTTTAATCCTTTAAATATTCATCCTAAAGTTTTAGATATTTTATGTGAACTGAAAAATGTCAAACTTCTTGAAAAAAAATTTAAGTTAGATCCATATACTTTATTTAAAGGTGTAATACTACCTTCAAGAACTTGATCTCAAAAAGCTAATGATTTTTGCATTTTTTCAGATTTAAGCAATGGACATACAACCATTTATTCTTGGGAAATTATTAAAACTAGTGATAGAGAAAAAACAATTGCCTAACTCTTCTCAAATATACAATAAGTAAAAAATATGTAGATAAGGATGGTAATCCTTTATCTTTTACTAATTTTAAATATAAAATGACTGATATAGAGGTCAATAAATTAAATCAAGTTATTGAAAAAGGAATATTACGTTTAATTTATGAATTTGTTACTTCAAAAAATATGACGGGTATTAATAATATTAATAGGACTATATTACCTACTGCTGATATCTTCCCAACTTTAACTGCTACTAGTGCTAAAGACCATATCGCAGTCGTAATATAACTGTATCTCTTCATTGTAGTCATCCAGAAGAATATAAAAAGCTGTTCTTCAAGAAAATTTATCAACCTAAAAAATATATACCCATTACTGCAAAACACGCTTGTAAATTACAAGGATTTCCTGACAGTTTTGAATCTCATCAAAAAGATGAAATAGCTAAAAAACAATTTGGTAATGCAGTTACTGTACCTGTGGTTTACTATGTAGCGAAAGAATTACTTAGGATTATTCATCTCTAAATTTGTTTGATAAAACATATCATGGGATTCTGCTGCATATACTATCCTATCTTAATAAAAATTTCTTTCAATTGATCAAATATATTGTCCTTGCCAGAACGAAAATTCCAAAATTGATTTTATACACATATATCTTTGGTAACATCTAAGGGAGAATTCGATAACTTAGTTTTTTGATGTTCATACCAAGATTTCTAAACTTGTTTTAAATTAATTTAAAGAAAGCATTTCTATAACTTTACTTACGTTAACTTTAGCTAACACAAATAAAATCTACTTACATGAACTAAATAAAATCAAGGTTTTCAAATAAATCCATGTAGGTAAATTTTGCCTATGTAGCCTTAGTTTGTGACCAATTCCTAGTTTAATCAGGTGCTAATCGTAATGCAGGATATGGAAACAGACTTTGAAATCCAGAGAAACGCTCACCTAATGGTTCTGGAGCCTTATTCCAAAGACTTTCATAATAAAAGAAAACCACACCTAATCCCCGCTTTTGTGCCGCTCTTACTTGCGATTTAATTTGTTGCATTGGCACAGGCTTAGTTCTTAATCCTGCCATGATTCCCACTCCAGTTGGAATTATTTCTTGTACTTCTTGTATTTCTGGACGAGAAATTTTGGTAGTAAAACTTTCCAAATTATCTCGATAAACTTGCACAACTAACTCATCAACTATGTTGGCTCGCACCCACTGTAGCCAATCTTGTAATTGAAATTTGTAAGCAAAATCGTAGTAATTTGGTGAAACTGAAAAAATACCTTTCGGTTTAATTTGTTTGATTCTTTGATTCAACCTGACCATGAAATCTGTGATTCTATCTGCCCTCCAACTTACCCACTCTGGGTCTTTTGGATCTGTTGGTGGATTCTTTTTAGTTTCTTGACGATATAAGGTAACTGTGTATTTATCGTAGCCAAATTCATGGGGTAAACTTGTATGATCATCAAACTGAATTCCATCAATATCATAATTGCTAGCCAGTTCTACCAACAAATCAGTGATAAACTGTTGTACTTGGGGATGGAAGGGATTTAACCATGAAACTTCACCAGCAGCACTAATAGAAGTTGTGGTACCATTTCGTTTTTGTGTGAACCATTCTGGTTTATTTAATGCTAGTTCTGAAGTTGGAGGTGCCATAAAACCAAATTCAAACCAAGGCACAACAAGTAGATTTTGATGATGGGCTTGATTAATTAAGTCTGCGAGAATATCATGTCCGTCTGAACCGCGAAAAACAAAAGGTTGAATATCTAAACGTTTGGCTACGTTGCTAGGATACATCACATAGCCAGAATTCCAAACTACGGGATAGATAGTATTGAAGTTGAGCTTTCTTAGTTGGGTGACAGCATCTTGAACTTTGGCACGATCTTTGAGGATATTAAGATCATTATTAGTTATCCACACACCACGAATTTCTTGGCGAGCCATTTGAGCAGTTACAGGAGTTAAACTATTTGTCAACAAAACTGTGACTAAGGAAATTAAAAACAAAAGCGGAAACAGATTTTTAAGTAATTTATGATGCCAATTGATTGTTTGCTCACGTTGCCAACCTAAAGACAATAAATTTAATTTCTCCTCTTGGGAGGATGTATGTTGTAAAAATTGATCCAGCCATATAATCTTGTCACGGAATCTACTATTCATCTTGTTTAAATACATTAAAAGTGATTTGGTAGTTATTTATTCAATGCAGCAAACTGCACCTTGCTCTGAGGAAGCTCCCAGATAATGAGTAAATTTAAAATTGTTAACCTAGGCACTAATTTTGTGCCTAGGTTAACAATTTTTCTGGTTCAGGCTATGTCACCCTACCCTCTCAGAGGATTTTGCATTGACTCCACGGATAAATCTGGCGGATTTTACAATCAAAGAATGATTGCTGAAATAAATTTGCGGTAAATTTTTTAAGCTCATCTTTTTGTTTTTTAAGCCAATTTTTCTGTTATGTTCAGTATTGAGAGATATGAATTTTGTAACCGCTCAATCATTAGGGGGTAAACCGTTCAGAGACAACCCTCAAATGGCGCAAAAGCCTTTGTGATCTTCTAGTCCGCCCCGAATTGTTGAGCCCATGCGCATACTGAATTTTGTTAAACCACAAATCATTTTCATCCCCAAATTAACGGTAAAATTTCCGGATAGCGAAGGTAATTTGATATTTTCAGACATATTTAATAATATCTTTATTTTTGGTATTAAAACAAGTGATATACTTATGTGATTATGTATGGGGTTTCTCTACCCCATACACCACTATTTTCAATAATTAAACAAGATAAAGATAAAAAGGATACCATACTATAGTGTAACAATGTGTATAATCTTGTAAAAAGATCAACTATACTGCTGTTTAAAATGCAAACCTTGAAGCCTTCCTCCTCAATGCTGTCTGTAGCGCCAAAACTATGCCAGCCTTTAAAGGCTGTAGCCTTGGGAGATAGCTTAGTCTATGGATACGGTGATCCAGAAAAAGGCGGTTGGGTGGAACAACTGCGACGATGGTGGATGTTGCCAGATAGTGTTGGTCATGTACTTTATAATTTAGGTGTAAGGGGTGATCGCACACAACAAATTTCCCAAAGGCTAGAAATAGAATTTCGTCATCGCGGAGAAATACGCAACCAAGTCCCTGAGCTGATTATCCTCTCTGTTGGCGTTAACGACTCACCACGCTTAAGTAGTCACAAGGGTAAAAATTATACAGATTTCCCCCAATTTGAAACAGACATCGCCGCATTATTAGATCAAGCACAACAACTCTGTCCCGTGCTGTTTGTAGGCATGGTTCCCGTAGATGAAACAAAAATGCCCTTCCTTGATTGTTTATACTACAACCATGAGGATCAATACCGTTACAAAGAAGCTGCACGCCTAGCTTGTACACAACGGCAAATACCTTATTTAGATATATTTGACCAATGGATGCAACATAGTCCAAGCTGGAGAAATCAACGCATCACAGCAGATGGACTTCATCCCAATACTCTGGGTTATCAAGACTTGCTAGAAGCCGTCCTCAACTGGCCAGAATTATCTAAATACCATTGCCAGCTAGATTACCAACTCTGAAGAAAGGGTGTAGGGGTGTAATTCATCTTGAATTTTGAATTTTGAATTTTTATGACTCCCACTTTATTTGGTCGTTGGTAAACTCGATTATTACTACTTTTAACTGTTGGGTTTTTCGTGTCCATACCCTTTGCCATTGGGTTAATTGGCAAAACTTCCAACCCACTTTATTTTTGGATAATTTCATACATTGCTATCTTTGGTTTAGGTTGGGATGTCATTTATAACTATCTACAAAAATAATGTTAGGAAAAATAATGTTAGGATAGAGACTGGCCAGCAGCTTATCAACTTTTTGCAGGGATTTGGGAAATGGTAGTTGTGTTTTGTGGCGTAAAATACTTGGTTTGTTACCTTTACCTATGCCCAAAGAACGATTGTCACTGGCCTTATTTATATTGCATTATTCTGTAGTTTGCTTGTCAGTGTTTATTACTTCTCAAGGTTTAATGATAATTAAATTTCCTCGCTTGCGATTTCGGGGAGCACAGTGGCTGTGAATCAGTTATCAGTTACACCAATTGCAAATCAAAGAGGTAGAGAATCTAAATTGAAACCTAGATAGCAAGAGAGTTTGACTTCTGACTCTTAACTTCTGACTCCTGACTCCTGACTCCTGACTCCTGACTCCTGACTCCTAATCGTCACGAACAAATTTTTCAGCAAGCCCTATCTATAATTAATAATTAATTCAACTCCTTTGGGTGGGATTTCTAATATGATTGGTTTATATTTAACAAGTTTTGACAATTAACTTTAAATAAAAATGATCTGCCAAATCTATGCTTTATCTGTCAGATGCTAATTTATCAGCAATGCGGGTAGTTTCTGGCAACCGATATTTAGGGGTGCAGCATAATACATAGTCAATTGCTGTTGGTAAGCTGATACGATGGCCGCTGGAGATATATAAAGGTTTAACTCCGCTACGAGTTCGTAAAACTGCGCCAACGGTTTCATTCTGATGTATTAATGGTTGCCAACTACCTTTAGCTTCTGGTAATTCTTCATGCTTGCCAATTAGTAAGGATTTCGCTACCCCTATGATGGGTATATCTATTAATACTCCTAAATGACAAGCTATGCCTAATCGGCGTCGGTGAGCAGTTCCCTGACCATCACACAATATTATATCAGGTATAGTTTTAATCTTTTCTAAGGCATCAAGAATAGCGGGTATTTCTCGAAATGAAAGAAATCCAGGTATATAAGGAAATGATGTAGGACGATATGCTAGGCTAGTTTCCACTATTTGCAAATCAGGAAAACTCAGCACTGCTACTGCTGCACGGCTCATTTTATGATAAAAACCCACATCCACACCAGCAACGTGCTGAATGGGTGTGTTTAGTTGATCTGTGGTAATAACTAGATTACGCAGGGTTTCTTGAATAGTTCTGGCTTCTTCAACTGTTGATGGCCAAGTATGAGATTGATCAATCTTCATGATTTAATGTGTGATGAAAACTTTGCTGTTCCGAAATCGGTGCTGTCAAGTTTTTATTTTAATCTTTGAATCTATAAATATTTTCAAGTCTCAAGTATAGCAGGTGACAGGAAACAGGAAAGAGGGAACAGGAGAGAAAATCACCAATGACCAATGACCAAGCTACCAAAAGCTTACCTAATCAACGCTGGCAAATCGCGCTACATAATCCCGAATTAGCTGAAAATTTGGCAATTTTAACTAATTTATCCCCTATTATCAGTCAGTTGTTGATTAATCGGGGTATGGAAACACCAGAAGCAGTACAAAGATTTATAGACCCAGAGAGTTTAAGTTTACCTTCTCCTTTGGAAGAATTCCCAGATTTAGCAGTCAGTGTAGAATTATTGGCGAATGCGATCACTCATCAAGAGAAGATTGCGATCTGTGGAGATTATGATGCAGATGGTATGACTAGTACCGCATTATTATTGAGGACTCTCCGCGCTTTGGGTGCGGATGTAGACTATGCTATCCCTAGCCGGATGCATGAAGGTTATGGAATTAATAAACGCATTGTTGAAGAATTCCACGGTGAAGGGGTAGGATTAATTCTCACTGTTGATAATGGTATCTCTGCTTTTGAACCAATCGCTAGAGCTAGAGAACTCGGTCTAAAGGTAATTATCACTGACCATCACGACATTCCCCAAAAATTACCGCCAGCTAATGCAATCCTTAACCCGAAGTTAATAGCTGAGTCTTCACCTTATCGGGGTGTGGCTGGTGTGGGTGTAGCTTATATTTTAGCAGCCTGTTCAGCCCAACAATTGGGGGAACTTAAAGGTTTAGTTCAGCCAATGTTAGCTTTGTTTACATTGGGAACGATTGCAGATTTAGCTCCTTTAATTGGTGTAAATCGTCGTTGGGTGAAACGTGGATTAAAGCATTTAGCTAAATCTACTTTACCTGGGGTACAAGCTTTAATTCAAGTTGCTGGAGTGCAAGCAAGTCAAAAAATTCAAAATTCAAAATTCAAAACTCAAAATAATTCTGATTCCCAACATCTAAAATCTTTAAAGGCGGAGGATATTGGGTTTCGCTTGGGTCCACGCATTAATGCAATTGGGAGAATTGGTAACCCGCAGACTGTGATAGAATTGCTGACTACTGATGATATGGGATTAGCTCTAGAAAGAGCAATGCAGTGTGAACAAATAAATATCCAACGTCAGCAAATGTGCGAACAAATCGAACAGGAAGCGATCGCGCTGGTTGAAGATTTGTATGTAAACTTTTTGCAAAAAGACCGCGTATTAGTTGTTGTCAAAGATCATTGGCATCATGGTGTAATTGGTATTGTCGCTTCTCGCTTGGTAGAACGTTACGGTGTTCCTGTATTCATTGGCACTTATGAAGATGAAACTATGATTCGTGGTTCTGCCAGGGGAATACCTGAATTTAATGTTTTCGAGGCTTTAGAATATTCTCATGAATTACTCTGGAAACACGGAGGACATAAAGCAGCGGGTGGGTTTTCTTTACCAGCAGATAATTTACTGGCGTTGCGCTCGCGTTTATCTGAGTTTGCAAATCAGTGTTTACAACTCCAACACCTCAAACCACTGCTGAAAATTGATGCTCAAGCAAATCTCAACCAAATTAATCAGGAGTTATATCAACAATTAAATGTTCTCCATCCTTGCGGTATCGACAATCCTGATCCGGTGTTTTGGACTGCTAATGCACAAGTCATTGAACAGCAAATCGTTGGTAAAGGTCACATTAAATTGACTTTAGCCCAAACTATCGACAATCAACAGTATAAAATCAAAGCGATCGCCTGGCGTTGGCGCGACTATTTCCCCCTACCACCGCGAGTTGATATCGCTTATAAACTGAGAGAAAATAACTTTGGTGGTAACATCTCCATTGAAATGGAATTAATCGGAGTCAGACTGCCTCAACAGGTGGAACAATTATTTATTACACCAACCCTATCTAAACGTACCAACTTTGAATATAACGAGCGTCAATACACCTGTGGAATTTATCAAAATAGTGCTGGTTCAGAGTTAAGAATCAAAAATACTGAAGGTAAAGTATTAGTAATACAGCCAGAAAATAAACTGGGTCTGTTAGGTATAAATCGAGAAGATGCTAAAAAGGTTGACCTATCTCTACCCCAATATGATGGAATTGTTAAAGCTGCACTTCAGGCTTTGTTAGTGCTGAAGCAGGTGATAGGTGATAGGTGATAGTTGCTATCTTTATTCCCCATTCCTTTTCTTAACAGACATGATAACTGTTAAAACAAACATAACATGATCAAATCACTAAAAACTGTTACACTCTATAAAGTGATCGCAATATAAGTTAGGTTACGGTGTTAGTATGCCCTAAAAACGTTGAGAGAGAACCTTAACCTTATTTAACCTTATGGCAACTCTTACTGGACAAACCCCCCTATTTGGTGGTAGCACTGGCGGTCTACTTAAAAAAGCAGAAGTAGAAGAAAAGTATGCTATCACTTGGACTAGCCCCAAAGAGCAAGTGTTTGAAATGCCCACCGGTGGTGCTGCTAGAATGCTCAAGGGCGAAAACTTGCTTTACTTAGCTCGCAAGGAGTATAGTATCGCTTTAGGCGCTCAACTCCGCAAATTCAAAATCACAGACTACAAAATTTACCGGATTCTCCCCAGTGGTGAAACCTCTTTCATCCACCCTACTGATGGAGTCTTCCCTGAGAAGGTAAATGCTGGTCGTGATAAAGTTCGCCACGTACCCCGCAGAATTGGACAAAACCCCAGTCCTGCACAACTTAAATTCAGTGGTAAAGCTACTCACGATGCATAGTGTTTAGCTGATTGGTAATGGGTAAGAAAATAAACTTTTACCCATTACCGATTACTCGTAAATATAGTTATTTCGCATCAAAATCAAAATAAATATATATTTATTTATTTATATAATCCTAAATTCTAAACGGCTGTATTCTGAACTCCTGAACTCCTGTATTCTGAACTTCTTATTTATGATATTCCCCGATTTCCAGCAATTTACAGAACTAGCAAAACAAGGTAATTTTGTCCCTGTATATCAAGAATGGGTCGCTGATTTAGATACCCCTGTTTCTGCTTGGTACAAGGTTTGTGCAGGTCAACCTTATAGCTTTTTGCTGGAGTCGGTGGAAGGTGGAGAAAAGGTAGGACGTTATAGTTTACTTGGTTGTGATCCGCTGTGGATTTTGGAAGCGCGGGGAGATAAAACTACTCAAACACACCGCGATGGTTCCCAGGAAGTTTTTACAGGTGATCCTTTTACTGTTTTAGCGGATTGTTTAGCACCTTATCACCCAGTAAAATTACCACAGTTACCTTCAGGAATCGGCGGACTGTTCGGGTTTTGGGGTTATGAATTGATTAACTGGATTGAACCGTGTGTACCAATTCATCCTCAAGATGAGCGTAATATCCCTGATGGGTTATGGATGCAAGTAGACCAACTGTTAATTTTTGACCAGGTGAAGCGAAAAATCTGGGCGATCGCCTACGCTGATTTAAGGAATACTGATAATTTAGCAGCAGCATATCAAAAAGCGAGCGATCACATCCAACAAATGGTGAGTAAGTTATCTTTACCTTTATCACCACAAAATACCCAACTCCCTTGGACATCTCCCCAAAATAAACCCAAAGCGGGAATGGAAGAATATATCAGCAATTTTACCCGTCCCGATTTTTGTGCTAGTGTGGAAAAAGCTAAAGAATATATCAAAGCAGGTGATATTTTCCAAGTCGTGATTTCTCAACGTCTATCCACAGAATATACAGAAAATCCCTTCGCTTTATATCGTTCCCTACGCCAAATTAACCCTTCACCTTACATGGCGTATTTTAACTTCCAAGACTGGCAAATTATCGGTTCTAGTCCTGAAGTTATGGTGAAAGCAGAACGAGATGAAGAAGGGGGAATAATCGCCACTGTCCGACCGATTGCGGGAACTAGACCCAGAGGTAAAACCACCCAGGAAGATGAGGCTTTTGCAGCAGATTTACTTCAAGACCCTAAAGAAGTTGCAGAACATATCATGTTAGTTGATTTAGGACGCAATGATTTAGGACGAGTATGTAAAAATGGCACTGTTAAAGTTGACGAATTAATGATAATTGAACGCTATTCTCATGTTATGCACATTGTCAGTAATGTGGTAGGGAAATTAGCGAAAAATAAAACGGCATGGGATTTATTAAAAGCTTGTTTTCCTGCGGGTACAGTTAGCGGTGCGCCAAAAATTCGCGCTATGGAAATTATCAATGAATTAGAACTAACCCGCAGAGGTGTATATTCTGGTGTCTATGGATATTATGACTTTGAGGGACAATTAAATAGTGCGATCGCTATCAGAACTATGGTTTTACATAATCAAACTGTTACTGTCCAAGCTGGTGCAGGTTTAGTCGCTGATTCCGAACCAGAAAAGGAATACGAAGAAACTCTCAATAAAGCCAGAGGTTTATTAGAAGCAATTCGATGTTTGCGGTAAATTCAGTTACTCCCACGAATTCTAACTATGAATTAGCGATTGTGTAAGGTTGCTAATATTTCACTGTCCACAATCGCTAATTCATCCAATCGTTCCATCACCTTTTCTCGGTCAAAATAGGTATCAGCTAAAATCCAATATGTTCCAAAATGTCACGCTTGTGATGCTATTAAACCACGATATAATTTAGCTAATTCTGCTTCTGGACAGTTCGCAGCTAATAATCCTAAACGTTCATGACTGCGTGCTTCAATTAAACCCGTTACGAGTAAATTATCTAAAAATTGATCTGGTTCTTTTCTTCTAACTTGTACTTTTAAACCTGCACCGTAGGGAGGCGCTGATAGGGGTGGAAAGGGAATGTTGTGACGTTCCAACCATTGGTTAACTAGTTCAAAGTGTTCTAGTTCTTCCCGTGCGAGCACTGTTAACTCCCTCACTCAGCATTTTAGCATTAGAGGGATAACGAAACATGAAATTTAACGATACACCAGCCGCCTTGCGTTCAGAGTGGGAGTGATGGAGTAAAATAATATCTAAATTTGTGCGCGCTTGCTCTACCCAAGCATCACTGGTAGGTTGTTTGAGAGCATTAATAGTTGGTAAAGGTGAACTCACCACAGGAAGAACCACTCCAGATTAAAGAATTCAACTGCTTGATTTTAATTGTTAACGACTTAAATGGTAAACTCATTGAGCCAATTTTGCAAATCTTATTCCGTTGAAAAATCTAATAAAGTTTCTCCTAAAACTTCAATACTTTCAATTCCTAATTATCTCACTTGAGCTTAAAATTTAGGGTCAAGTTTACCTAATTTACGCTTGATTAAACGAACAATTAAATGTTTCTCTAGTTGAATTCCTTGATCAATACCCTGCTCAGTACCCTGTTCCATCCAACTGGTAACGATTTGCATAACTTTCTCCTATTCTTATTATTTAAATTAACTTAATGTGCTTTGAAATATCTGTTCTTCTGACTAATTAAGCTTCAGATAAGTATCAATAAAACCTGAGATTAACTGCATTTTAGCAGGATTTAATTTTAAGGTCACTAATAACCGTAAACATTCTGCTTTCACTTTTGGTCTATCTGAAGGAGCTATATCCACTAATGTAGAACCTGCGCTTATTCCTGTTTTTGTGTTCGGAAACATGATTTACGAATTTATGTGTGACGCTAGTTCAATAACCCTTTAAAGCTCTCTTGCCTTGGTAATCTGTCTATCCGTACGGGACGCTACGCGTTAGCGATATGGGCTTCATTTATTTCATACCTTGGATAAGTTATAAAATCAGATAAAAATAAACCTACACATTTGGGATGCTCCCTAGTCTACGAATAGACGCGAAGATTATCTACACTATAAAATCTCAGACTTCTAATCTCTTCTAGAGTTATTTTCAGAAATATGAGAAGTGTAAGAAGCTAATTTTTGAGATTCTTCAGATATCTGGGTATTATATTTCTCAAACTTGAGATACTTACCAATTACCAAGCTATGGGTTGACGATGTCGGAAAAAGTTACCCGTAGGACTTCCATCTGCAAGAGTTGCTAACCACACAAGAGTATCAACTCCTTCTTCTGGGGTACGGGGTGCTGCTGAACCTCCGATATCAGTTTTTACCCATCCAGGACAAACGGAATTAACCAAAATATTATTGATTTGCAATTCATTTACTAAAATTCGAGTGAGAGCATTTAACGCAGTTTTGGAAAGACGATATCCAGTATATCCACCTTCCATATGTGTTAATTGTCCCATCCCAGAAGAAACATTAACAATTCGTCCATAGTTTTGAGCTTTCATCAAGGGAAATAAAGCCTTAGTAACTCGAAACACACCATAAACATTGGTTTCCATTGTTTCTTGCAATATTTCTATTTGAGTATCAAAAATTCTATTCCCTTGATATCTCAAATCTAGAAAGATACCTGCATTATTGATTGAAACATCGAGTTTACCAAATTCTTTTTGAATGAAACATGCTAGTTTTTGGCAACTTTCATCACTGGTAACATCTAAAAGATGAAATGTGATACTCAATCCTTCATTTTGTAATGTTTCCGCTGCCTTTTGGGCTTTGGCTTTATCTCGACTGGTGAGAATTACATGATATCCATTGTTAGCTAATTGCCGAGATACTTCAAATCCTAAACCCCGATTTGCACCAGTAACAACAGCTAACTTTCTGGTGCTATTCATGGTAATATTCTCCTGAATAGAGAGGTTATTTACAACTTTCTATTTACTAAAGTTGCACTAGCTTGATCAACTGGCATGAGTATGACTTCGTTAATATTAACGTGAGTAGGTCTAGTGGTACAGAAAAATACGACATCAGCAACATCATTAGGGGTAAGGGGAGTAAGACCTTCATAAACCTTTTTAGCTCGTTCTGTATCCCCATGAAATCGTACTTCACTAAATTCTGTTTCTACCATTCCAGGGTCAACGGAACTCACACGCACACGAGTACCTAACAAGTCTTGTTTTAAGCCTTCAGAAATAGCTTTGACTGCGGCCTTTGTACCACAGTAAACGTTACCACCGGGGTAAGTTTGATGTCCCGCAATAGAACCGATATTAATGATATGACCTCGATTTCGTTTTACCATACTGGGAACTACGTAACGTGTAAGGTAGAGTAAACCTTTGATATTAGTATCAATCATTTCCTCCCAGTCTTGGAAGTCGCCTTCATATAGTTTATTTAAACCGCGACTTAAACCAGCGTTGTTGATTAAGATGTCGATTTTTGACCAATCGGGGGGTAAATTAGAAATAGCAGATTCGACGGCCCTGTGATCGCACACATCAAGTTGCAATAAATGGATTTTGTCATCTGGTAAATTTAAGGTCTTGGTAAATTCTTGCAAGCGATCGCACCGTCGGGCTGCTAAAATCAGTTTTGCACCAGCTTGAGCAAAGACTTTAGCGCAAGACGCACCAATTCCGCTACTTGCACCGGTGATTAATACGATTTGGTTGTTTACAGAGATCATAAATTATATCACATTTGCATTATTACTAATAATACTTAGTTTATTTGATTATTACGCTTCTCAATCATCAATACCAATTACTACCCCCAATACAGATGATTGGTATTTAAACTAACATCATATTACATGTCAGATGTCAATTGTCATTTGTTGATTTACAAAGACTAATGACTACTGACTAATTTATTATTTTTTCACCACTAAACGCTGAGTAATCATTATCATGCCATCATTACGAAGAATAACAGCAGAAATCCATTGATGACCAGGTGTAGATGGTGCGCGTCCGGTTTTAAACAATCCACCAGCAGTGAGTAATTCTAAATTTACAGGTGTAGGATTAAGATATTTGGTGGATTGAATGGTTTCTTCCAATGCACTCCCCAACAGGAAATCATTACCCAATGGTTGTTGGACAATAGCATCAAAGCTATATCGCTGACCAACTTTAACCTGTTGAGGTAATTTAATTACTAGTTGGGGTGCTTTGTTACCAGAAGTAAGTTGAGTGCGTTCTGATAAAATTTCTTGACACACAATTTTCGTACCAGCAAGACGTTGACGGGAAGTAATTGTAGCCTTGAGAGCCAAATTATTGCTGTTACCAGAAGGTAAACCTGTAATTGTGGTGACAGTTTCGGCAATGATAGTATTGCCTTCGGATTTCCAAGATTGTAGGCGTGTGCTGTAGCGTAATTGGGGATAACGCTTCCAGAAAGATGTCAATGCTTGTTCCATAGTTTGGCGGTTTAAGCCATCGCCATGAGTGAAATTAGGACTGTAAAATTGCATAACACTGTTAACATCACCCCGATTAGAAGCTATATCAATTTGAGTCAGCAGGTTTTTCAGTGTTGCGGGTGCATTTTCTGGTGTAGCAGCTTGAGCAAATTGCTCATTACTACTGAAGCCGAGTGTCAGTAGGAACGAAACCAGGGAAATACCTAGAGGAAATGTTTTGTTGTGTTTCATTAATAAAGGAATAATGTTAGTCATTAGTAAGATTTTACTGATTTGCTCCCCAAAGGTCAGGAATTTGTTTATTAAGTAAGTGAGGATGAAGTCCACTATTCTGTGATAACTTGATTTTAGTGGATAGGGCAATCAATCAATCAATTGAAAACCCAGTTACCCAAAAAAGAATCTCAACTTTAAGATAAGCTAGGCGCTAAATGGTATAGCTTGAATGACAAAAGTACCCATAAAATTACTCATAGCCGCTAGTGGGACTGGTGGACATTTGTTCCCAGCGATCGCATTAGCAGAAAAATTACAAGAATATAAAATTGAATGGCTTGGTGTTCCCAATAGACTAGAAACTCAACTCGTTCCTGAGCAATATCCTCTGAATACCATTGCTATTGAAGGTTTTCAGCAAGGTCTGACTCTTTCGTCGGTACCAATCTTGTTTAAACTCATAGCTTCGATTTTAGCAGTGAGACGTATTCTCAAACAGGGGAATTTCCAAGGAATATTTACCACTGGTGGTTATATTGCTGGGCCTACAGTCATAGCAGCACGTTCTTTAGGTTTACCGATTGTTTTTCATGAATCTAACGCTTTACCTGGTAAAGTTACCCGCTTCTTTGGGCCTTGGTGTAGTGCAGTAGCTGTGGGATTTGCAATCGCTTCTAAATATTTACCTGGTGCTAAAACTGTCTGTGTGGGTACTCCTGTCCGTTCTCAATTCCTCCATCCAGCAGTTGATAATGCCCTAGACTTGCTAATTCCTAACGGTGTTCCCCTAATTGTCGTGTTTGGTGGTAGTCAGGGTGCTGTAGCTGTCAATAAATTGGTGCGTCAGTCGGCTCAAGCTTGGTTTGATGCTGGTGCTTATGTAGTCCATCTAACAGGTGATAACGATCCAGAAGCGGAAAGTTTACAACATGCCCAGTATATAGTTTTACCTTTTTACGATAACATGGCGGCTTTGTTGCGCCGTGCAAATTTAGCTATCAGTCGTTCTGGTGCTGGGAGTTTAACAGAATTAGCGGTGTGTGGTACACCAGCAATTTTAATACCTTATCCTTTTGCAGCGGAAGATCATCAATCTTACAATGCTGCGGTTTTTACTGAGGTTGGTGCAGCTTTAACTTTTAAACAGTCGGAGTTGACACTGGAGATATTGCAACAGCGGGTTTTAGATTTATTGCAGTCACCAGCACAATTGGCCAAGATGGGAGAAAATGCCAAAGCGATCGGAGTTCCCGATAGTACTGATCAATTAGCAGCTTTAGTGCGAGAAGTGATCGGTAGGTAAAAAGTGGATGAAATCTAAATAAGAAACTCTAGAAATTGAACCCAGGATGAGCTACTCCGATTATCTCAGAAATTTACTTAAACCTGCGTTATCTCGTAGTCCATTAGTGGTAGATTTATTTGCTGGTTGTGGTGGCTTATCCTTGGGATTTGAAGCACAAGGTTTTGAAACTCATGGCTTTGAAATGGATACTGATTCCTGTGCAACATATAAAAAAAGCCTAAAGGGAAACTGTACTCAAGTATTTGTCACACCTGAAAGAGAATTACCATCAGCAACTGTAATCCCATATTCCGCACTTAAATAAGTAGCATAAATAAACTACATTTATAGGGAATTCAGAACTATAGTTTTTAAAAATCCAGTAGCCATGAAAATATAAATAAATTATGCACGTCAAAGTTCCAGCTTTCTTATTGTGTAAAAAAAGCTAGTTAGACAACAATGTTGACTTTGAATTTTTCAATCACTTATGAAAATACAAGACTATGCAATAGTGAATTAGAGATTTGAAAACTAAGAAAATAAATAATACTTTTGACAAGCTGTAGGTAGGAATTGGAAAATTCGACAACCTTCCTCTGTCAAGTTCAGAATCCTATGAACTCCTTGTGTAATCAGAAAAAGCATCCCTTGAAAACATACGCCAGTTGATGCCTCTTTCAGAGGAGCTTCCCTAACAAGTCGGGGAACCAGCCCAAGGCACTGGCTCTGAAATATCCAACGTAAAGTAGGGGATTCTGTAGGTTTATTCAGTTAGTTTTTAACTGTAGCTTTTTGCGTCTTTAACGAGATTCTTAATTATCTTTGTCCCAGATTATGAACCAAAAGACACAATGCCATTAACATCATCATTGTCTCTAGTCTTTCTGGATTCTTCACAAAAAGACTATGGGCGAAAAATAACGGGTCTTTGATAAATCTAAATCCTCTTTCTGTTGATTTGTCTTCTCTATATATTCTCAATATTTCTATGGTTTCTAATTCCCTTGTCTCTAAAATATTCGTTGCTAGAATAAATCTACCACAACAGTTATCATGTTAGGTGATTAACTCCTGATTTTCTATTAGTCAGGACTTAGGGAACTGGCACAGGCGATGGGTGAATATAGTATATCGGTATTAAATAAATCGGATACCAAAAGCTTTATCAACCCATAATAAGTAGCTGCCACAGGAAACATTATTGAAATATTCATGAGAAAATAGGTAGGAGGTTATATTAGATAAATGTTCCTGACGGTAATGAGATTTACTAAACTTGATTACTGCCAATACTTATGAACTAGTCAAATTAATTATACAATTACTAATTTAGCAGAGCATTTAGAAAGTATTAGCCATGATGCAATTAACTATTATTTAAAAACCGAAAAGTTAACATCTCGTTTACTATGGGATAAGGTGAAAGAGGTAGTAGAACCTGATGGTAATGGGTACATCATATTTGATGATAGTGTTTTACACGAAAGATATTCTGAAGAAATAGAGATGGTGAGGAGACAATATAGTGGTAATGAACATGGCATACTCCAAGGAATTGGTGTAGTCAGTTGTGTATATGTGAATCCTAAAGTTCAAAGATTTTGGGGAATAGATTACCGTATTTTTAATGCTGATGTGGATGGGAAAACCAAGATAGACCATGTGAAAGATAATCAGCTTTTCCCCTTTGATACGGTTTTGATGGACACATACTATGCAGTAAAAAGTTTCATGCTGTATATTGATAATTTAGACAGAATTTATGATTGCCCTAAAAAAAAAATCGGTTAGTTGATGATACATTTGCCAAAGAAAAAGATAAACCTATTGAATTATTAGAAGAATGGAGTACTGAAGAGTTAGAATGTGGTAAAATTATGAAAATTAAAGGGTTTCCCGCTCAGAAAAAAGTGAAACTATTCCGGGTTGCTGTTTCTACCAACAGAACGGATTATGTCGCTACTAACGATTTATCTCAAAGTTCTACGAATGTTGTACAAGAGGTGTGTAAAATTCGTTGGAAAATCGAGGAGTTTCACCGAGAGATTAAACAAATAAGTGGCATTGAATCTTGTCAATGTCGTAAAGCTAGGCTTCAAAGAAATCATATTGCTTGTGCAATGTTGGTTTGGATTAGATTAAAGAATTTAGCCTATCAAACTGGTCAAACTGTTTATCAAATCAAGCATAGATTGCTTTCTAATTATTTAACTCAGCAACTAAAACACCCAAGTCTTCCTATGTGCTTGGTTTGAGTTCAATTGTTGCATGCCAGGGCTACATCCCGCCCCCTATTTGTGCCAGTTGCGTAACTCCTGTTAGTTTACCTCTTAATTGATACAGTAAAATGTTTGTCCTTTATTTAACCTCTCGGTAATTTCTAAGTCCGATATTTTATGATATTTTAATTTTGCTGCCAGTTCTTTAATCTTTAATTCCGCTAAGGATGTCTGTTCAAATTCTTCTTTGACTAATCTACCGACTTGTTTACTTTACTGATTTTTAGAAACTCCTCTTGAATGCTTTGGCTTAATTTCTTTAAGTCTGCTTTTTTCTGTCTGCACTTTCTACTAATAGCCATCTTTGCTCTATTCCCCCATAAGATACTTTTTCTTCTTGATAGCTATATCCTTTGATTTCACTTGGTTTGAGTTCTATACTGGTAAATGCCTTGACCAAGTTTTTGGCTTTTTTAATGGATAAAGGTACTCGACTTATCCATTTCATGTTCGACATTAATTTTAAATCACTTTCGCTATATAATGCACTATCAGTTACCATTATACTTTCAAAATCTATTTGTTTATCATACTCCACTAAGATTTGAGCAAATACTGCTTTATCTGATTCATTTCCTGATGCTCCTCTAAAAAATACGGGTATATGTCCGTCATTACTTACTATTAAATCTAATATACATTGTTTTAAGTCTGGACAATGGTCACGAGAATATCCTTGTGTGATGTTAATGGGATTTTCTCGGTTCATTCCTAATTCTTGTCCTAAATTATTCAGGCAATTATTATACTCTCCATGCAAATGCAATGAGGTTGAAGCTAAATGGGAATATTTGGTTGCTACTCCATATTTTTTTACTACTTCTAAGACAATTACTAGTAATTATTTAGTTAATCCATATTTGTATAGCTTATCCATTACTCTGCCTATTCTATCATCATTTAAATCTTCACCTTTAATTCCCGCTCCTAATCAATGTTCTATGGCTTTTTCCTCAAAAAGTTGAGGAAATAAATATAATGGTCTCCATAGAAAACCTAGTCCATAATGATTGCTTTGACTATTTCTCCTATATTCACTTTCTCTCTACTATCTATTCAGAATATCTTATTGATTTCTTCTAGAATTGCTATCTCATATATTATTACCAAATGATCCAATTTCTTACTCTCAAACTATTATTTTTAGTAATTGATATTCTTGGGTATTTTCATTTAATTCAGGCTCATTTACATTCATCTATCCTGAATTTATTATCAATACTTACGAGTTGCAATTTGTTGGCAACTTGTATTGTGATCTCTATTTTTTTACTATTTCAACTATGTGTTTACTACGTAGCTGTCTGTAATTCTTTTACATTTGTATTTGTACTACAAAATAAAGTGCGAAATGTTGATTATAGGTGATCCTCCTTGTCAACTTTTTACTGTAGTTGGAAACCAAAAAGGCTTAGGAGATACAAGGGATGGCTTTCCAATTTTCATTGATGCAGTTCAGAAACTTTGTCTAGATATTTGGCTGTTTGAAAATGTTCGGGGTATACTTTATACAAATAAATGGTACTTGGATGAAACTATCTAATCCCTACAAAATTTAGATTACATCATAGACTGGAAGTTATGAAATGCTGTTAATTTTGGTGTTCCTCAAAGTCAGGAACGTCTGATAGTAGTAGGACATAAAGGAAAATTCGAATTTCCTAATATTCAGAAAACTGAAATTAGTGCAGGAGAAGCTTTAGAATAAATGGCTTTTCACTCTCCTCCAGAATCTAAATTTTTCACATCTAACATGGATCAATATGTACTCAAGTATGAAAAAGCTTCTTTTTGCAAAGGTCCTCGTGATCTACATTTAGATAAACGACTAAGAACTTTAACCTGTAGAAACTTAGCTGGTGTAACAGGTGATATGCACAGAATTAAACTTCCTGATGGTAGATGAAGATGCTTATTACAAAAAGAAGCTGCTAGGTTACAAAGCTTTCCTGACTGGTTTGAACTTGTGGGGACAGAAACGACTTGTTTTAATCAAGTACGTAATGCAGTTCCACCATTATTTGCTGTTCAGTTGGTTCGAAGTGTAAGAGATTATTTAAAATCTGATTTTCGATTTTCAATAAATGACATAGAAAAATACCAAGTTTCCATACAATTATGGCTGCCATTATAGTTAATTCTCTAGAAAATGCTAACATACATTTCTAAATCAAATAAACCAGAAATCTAGATACATTTCGTAAATTTACAGCAGATATTGCCTGAAAAATGGAGGTTTGAATTGCTGATGCACCTGAGGATATTATCCATTTCGATGGTGAGGAGTTTTAAGACCATATTCACCGTCATAATACATAACCGCGTATTTTTGAGTAGACTGTATTCAATAAAAGAATATTATACAAACTTGAACTTCGCTTAGTTAATGAAAATTAAACTCAAGTCAGGAAATTAGGCTTTTTAAATTGCTTTCACTTTGATTTTATAAGGGTTTATCGTTGCTAAGCATCTACCAGACTTTGGGAGTTTTTCTTAGGTTGTTAAAGTTAAAATTTCAACCTAATTCAGTAGAACAATTTATTATCAAAACCACAATAATTAGAAATTTACATACTGCTTATTCATCGCTATTTGGGAAATGCCTGTGAATGGGGATCATGGCTATGAGGACTCAGACACCTACCCAAAAATCTCAGTTCAGCTATAGGATGGTATGAGGTGGGGATCGCTATTGTCTATCCTATTTTGTGGCTCAAGCAGGTTAAAAGAATGTTCGCCAAATCTAACCCAGCTAAGTACAATAACACCGACACTCTTGTCAAGACTAGACATAGGGGGTCTAACCCCTAGTTGTATATTTATGCAGAGATCAAAACTATATAGTCACGGAGGTGCATCATTATGTTTAGGGGTAACACTAGGAAAGAATTTAATTATTACCCTCTAATTGCGTCATTTCTTCTAGGAGTGCTAGGAGGATATTCAAGCATTGAAAACATTAGCTATAGCCAGGAAATCCATAGTCATAAGCAATTAGCTTATTTACCAGCTTCGGCTAAAACAGATAAAGCTACCAAAGCCATAGACGAAAACAAAGCCTTCAATCTGGTGTGGAATCTGCCACAAGTACAGCGCAAAGCACGAGAAATTGAAAGACTTTCTAGGGGAAGTATACAAGTTGCAGCAGATGTCGATAATTCTCCCACACCTGATGCACCTTTTTATAGAGTGAGCGTGTTTGAAAAGCACCCAGACAAAACTACTAGTCCCGTTTATTGGTTTCGTGTATCTAGTTCTAGTGGTGTAATCGAGCCTTTAGATTTAGTGCTGAATCAATATATAACCTTGGAAGAATGGAATCCTGATGGACGCTAAATTTCATCAGGTTGTAGTGGATTAAATTCCTACTAATAGTCATTTTCTGCTTTTTTTAGCTCCTTGCATTTTGTCTTTTTTTTGATAAAAACCTTTTTTAAGTACAAACAATGTCTGAACAAAAGCTCATAAGCCCCTGGAGTTATAAACCTTGGTGGTGTCAACCTTGGTCAATAATGCTCACAGGGGTGATTTTGATAAGTGGTAGCTGGTTAATCTTTAAAATTATCTGGTTGACAATTCTTGTTGCTATACCTGTACTAATTTGGATAGGATTTTATCTGTTAATTTGGCCACAATTGATGATTCGCAGTGGTGTTTTGGAAGATGAAAGTTAGGTAATTTTGTAAGGATTCAGGTGGTGGGGTATTGACAAGTGTGATACGAGAGGCAGAATATAGCAGTTATGGAAAAGAAGCTGGGACCACAACTAGACAGAGAGATATGGAAGCAGTTGGCAATAGAGCAACATTGACGAGGGAAAAAGTAGAGAAAACCTAACAAATAGAGTAGTAGAACTGGAAAAGGAAATAGAGAAACTCAAAGTCAGTAGAGATTTAGAGACCATAACATGATCCAAAC
>ERZ1034425.33-NODE-33-length-29491-cov-38.416667_pt1 | contig 29491 bp, 34 predicted proteins | sample MGYA00520608_ERZ1034425 | MGnify/ENA primary metagenome ERZ1034425 (study PRJEB33736, sample SAMEA104288488) | Azolla rubra | place: Australia | collected 1985 | study: EMG produced TPA metagenomics assembly of the PRJEB19522 data set (Is there foul play in the...
TAGAGAGAAAGTGAATACAGGAGAAATAGTCAAAGCAATCATTATGGACTAGGTTCTCTATGGAGACCATTATATTTATTTCCTCAATTTTTCGAGGAAAAAGCCATAGAACATTTATTAGGAGCGGTAATTGAAGGCGAAGATTTAAATGATGATAAAATAGGCAGACTAATGGATAAGCTATACAAATATGGATTAACTAAATTGTTCCTAATAATTGCCTCAGAAGTAGTAAAAAAATATGGAGTAGCAACCAAATATTCCCACCAAATATTCCCATTTAGGTTCAACCTCATTGCATTTGCATGGAGAGTATAATAATTGCCTAAATAATTGAGGACAAGAATTAGGAATGAACCGAGAAAATCAGATTAACATCACACAAGGATATTCTCGTGACCATCGTCCAGACTTAACACAATCTATATTAGATTTACTAGTAAGTAGTGACGGAGATATACCCTGATTTTTTAGAGGATCATTAGGAAATGAATCAGATAAACCAGTATGTGCTCAAATCTTGGTGGAGTATGACAAACAAATAGATTTTGAAAGTATAATGGTGGCTGATAGTGCATTATATAGCAAAAGTAATTTAAAATTAATGTCGAACATGAAATGGATAAGTCGAGTACCCTTATCCATTAAAAAAGCCAAAAACTTGGTCAAAGGATTTACCACTACAGAACTGAAACCAAGTGAAAGCAAAGGATATAGCTATCAAGAAGAAAAAGTATCTTATGGGGGAATAGAGCAAAGATGGCTATGAGTAGACAGTGGAGACAGAAAAAAAGCAGACTTAAAGAAATTAACCCAAAGCATTCAAGAGGAGTTTCTAAAAACCAGTAGACAAGTAGGTAGATTAGTCAAAGGAGAATTTGAACAGATATCCTTAGCGGAATTAAAGATTAAAGAACTCGCAGCACAATTAAAATATCATAAAATATCGGACTTAGAAATTACCGACCGATTAAATAAAGGACAAACAGTAGTTGCTCAAGTAATAGGTAAACTAATAGGAAATCAGGAGTTAATCACCCAACATCATAACTCTTGTGGTCGATTTATTCTAGCAACGAATATTCTAGAGGCAAGTGAATTAGAAACCATAGGAATATTGAGAATATATAGAGAACAGCAATCAACAGAAGGAGTATTTAGATTTATCAAAGACCCGTTATTTTTCGCCCATAGTCTTTTTGTGAAGAATTCAGAAAGAGTAGAGATAATGATAATTTTAATGGCATTGTGTCTTTTGGTTTATAATCTGGGAGAAAGACAATTAAGAATCTCGTTAAAGACGCAAAAAGCGACAGTTAAAAATAAACTGAATAAACCTACAGAATCCCCTACTTTACATTGGATATTTCAGAGCCAGTGCGTTGGGCTGGTTCCCCGACTTGTTAGGGAAGCTCCTCGGAAAGAGGCAGCAACTGGCGTATGTTTTCAAGGGATACTTTTTCTGAGTACACAAGGAGTTCATAGGATTCTGAACTTGACAGAGGAAGGTTGTCGAATTTTCCAATTCCTACCTACAGCTTGTCAAAAGTATTATTTATTTTCTTAGTTTTCAAATCTCTAATTCACTATTGCATAGTCTTGTATTTTCATAAGTGATTGAAAAATTCAAAGTCAACATTGTTGTCTAACTAGCTTTTTTTACACAATAAGAAAGCTGGAACTTTGACGTGCATAACTTATATTTTCATGGCTACTGGATTTTTAAGAACTATAGTTCTGAATTGCCTATGAATGTAGTTTATTTATGCTACTTGTTGAAGTTCGCAATGTGGGATGAAGGTTGTCCAGCTAAGAGTCTGAGTAAAAATTGTGATCTACCACCACCTGTGTGTACTGGTGGGTGCAATAAAAAACAAACAGATGAGATATTTGAGCATGAGAACATAAATCAGGAAAACTTTTATTCCAATATTGATGAAATGAACTGGATTGAAGAAGAAATACCAGAATTTCATATCAATGAGCCAGAATGCTATGAAGTACAAGACGAGTCATTTCTTAAAATTTAGAAACTCTTCTTGGCTGCTGAAGAAGAAACAAGAAATGATGACATCGAGATTGATGAAGATTCTGAATCACCTACCTCTGTACCCGAATCTACATCAACATTAGGACTGTTGTTACTCGGTGCATGGGTCTTTATCAAATCCTTGACTGATATTAGCTCGAGTTCATTTGTGGCAGATAGCAAATTATGGAGTTCTTGAACGTCCTTTTTTTGGATGGGGGAGCAATGGTTACGGTGTTGCTTATGCCCATATTTACTGTCGTGTGACATCAGGTAAGCTAACTCGCTTAGGTCATTTGAACTCTGACTATTTGGACAAAAAAGGGCAGATGCAAACGTTGCTACTACCCACAACAAAAGCAAAAAATTTAATTTTGATACATCCTTATCTGTAGGTTTACTCGGTTTAGCTGCCTATTTAGGGCTATTAGGATGGTGTTTTGGCAGGTAATTAAATCACCATACCGGGGAATAGAAGCATTAGTCATAGCCTATTTGGCTTTTAGTTGTACTTCGTTTGAGTGCGCCCAGTTTACCAAGTTGGCATGGTGGGCACTTATAGCAGAGTGCTGAGTAATGAGCGCTGAGTTCTGAGTTCTGAGTAGGAATTTTCTCACCCTGCTATGTCCCTGTCACCTATCACCTGTCACCTATCACCTGTCACCTGTCACCTCCTATAGTCTTCATCTTTTGCAACTCTTTCCAACTTTGTTGTAACTCTTGCCAATTAGGAGTAAGTTCACCATAACGCCAACTCACATAAGCTTGACAAATTTGGTCAATGATTTGAGCCGTTTCTCTGGGATGTTGGTTGTATGACACTTGGGCGTATTCCAGAGGTGTTTGAGAGGGATGTTTACCTAAACCTTTTGTGGCTGTCCGTTGCAGCATTTGTTGATACAAGCTTTCCACGGGTGGTAATTTCTTCAAACACCTACTTTAGAGGCATTTTCGCCACTCTACCCAACCCAACAAACCTAAAAAAGCTGTAATTTTTCTTACTATTATAATAGCAGTCAAAACACTTAACCAACCTTGAGAGAATAAAGCTATAAACCAAGCGCTCGCTCTAAACAACCAGCTAAATAATGTCCCAAATACACCATTAAGCAAACCTGTCACCGGGGAAGGTAGCCAACCAGCCACCCAGTTCCAAAACTGCCGCAATACACTAAAAGTCCGGTCTTCTTCAATAGAAGCAGGAATTAAGGGACGACCAGGAATAGGAGCAAACGCGAACCAGCCATATTTAGGGAAATACACCTCCGTCATGGAGTAAGCGTCAGTGTTACGGACAATATACATTCCTGTAAACGGATTAAACTCTCCCGGTGCAAACCCAGCTACCAACCGTGCCGGAATAGCAATAGAATGCAGCATCACAGTTAGCACAGTAGGAAAATGGTCTGGATAGCCACCTTGATGTTTAAACAAGAAGGCTTCTACCAAATCTTCTTTTGCATCCAAATAAGGTAATCCCAAAGGATTTTCAGGGATAGAATATTTTTGCTTGAGATACTGAGCTAAGTAAAGGGCTTTTTTGTAAGCTGAATCCAGGGTTGTAGTCTATTGAGTGCGAGAAACGCGTTCATGATGATATCCTGCCAGAATTTCCTCGGTTTTTTGCCGGACTTTATCAGCAATTTCTGGTGGAATTTGCAAATAATAATTTTTAATATCTAGTGGGTATTTATTTCCCGCCTTACCCAACAAAGTGCGCTCGCGGGTTCGAACTTCCGAAACTACCGTATAAGTCATCCCTTCCGATAATTGCAGAGGTGATCGTAAACCCCCTTCCTGATCAACCGCAATCACTGGACCCGGAAAATAGATTTCCTTCGGATAAGACAAAGGAGGAATCAAATTAGGCAAATCTGATACCAAATTATAAGTTTGTACTACTTCCTTCCTAGGATTTGTAATTAGTGGCAGATCAAGAGAAATTCTGTAAGACCAAGAAGAACGCCTCAAAGTAATAACATCATCATTTCGAGAAATTTTCCATCCCTTACCTGTATAACGGTCAAAAGCCAAAACACGCCAAAAACCTTCTGCTTGGGATCTAATCCGCATCACCACCTTGGGTTTCATTTCCCCCCGCAGATTTTGGTTCATCTCACTATTAAAACCGTAATAAAAATTATTATCTACTTTTCCTGGTTCACCACTTCTTCCCTGTCCAGTACCATTCCCATCATCTTCACCATTACCTTGACGGACATAACCAGGATTATTAATATTACGACCTGTAAAATCACCCTTTAAATCAATCGGCGCACTCATAGGAAAAGAACGTAATTGATAACCAGAAAAACGAGGAAAAACAGCGAAAATTCCTAGGAGTAGCTCCAAAATTAGTAAAAAATTGACAATTCAAATTTTAAAATTGGCACTCGTAAAATTCTTTTTGCCCAACCCTTCTCTTGTTAATGGCCTCAAACCCAACCGTGACCGATAATCTAAAACCAAAGTTGGTAGAGCCACACCCAAAAATAACAGCAACTGTGAGCAAAACCCATAGTTTGACTCACAGTTGCAGCCACACCCAACAAGATTAATCCAATCACAATCGAAATAACCCAAATCCTTGCGTCGGGGAGTATCATAGCCGTCCAGCACCTGAAGCTCAATAAGCAATTGAGCCAAATTGATCCTTGTATCATTCCAGTCGCCCAAAAACCTACCAAAAAAAGCCCCCAAGGCAACCAACATTCCAATAGCAATGCAGAACTTAACCGGAATATTAGCATTGCGGCGACGGTAGTAACTCCAAATTGCACCAACTATACTCAAAGGAACAGCCCAAAGACTAAAATTAGTCTCAGATGCAATATCCGTCGCCACAGTTCCTATACACCACCAGCCCTAGCACCAGCACCCGCAAGGAAATAGAATCTTCCACTTCTGCTGAAGACGACCTTTGTTTATTTTGTCGCCAGTAATCACCTGCGGGTACACGCCAAAACCGATTTATCCTGGAAAAATTTAACATTTTTAAGTAAGTAGAACTATGATATAGACGCTAAGGACACAATGCTAGGAATCAAAGCTAATAACCTTGTCTTCAACCTTAGCCTTACTCTATCCTAGCCTTAGACTCCCTCTAGGTATCTAAGGGAATCTACGCTGTTTTAGGAAGTGTCCTCCTCATAGCTACCTACTATAGATGACCTAATTAGTCTTTCTTGCAAAGAGGAGTAAACTTGAAAACCAGGATTATAATCTTGTTTTATTGGCGTTTATCAACTGAGAGTGCTGGCAGCAGTAACTAGGATTACATCATGAGATTAATCGCCAAGAACAGAGGTTGTTCTTCTATTTCTGGACATTCAACTTCCAGAGTATAGGTTTTATTGGCGCGTTCACAGAATAATTCCACACTAGGATTGGCTAAATTCGCAGATTCTGCTACTACCTCCCCTGTGCCAGGAGCATTACCTCCAGCACTAGTGCTGCCAATCACTTGGGTACTATTTCCGTGCAGTTTCAAAACGCCTGAAGTGGGTAACTCACCATGAACACATAACTTCGTTTTCTGACCCAAAGCTTGTAATTCTACTCGAATACTCAGAGTTCCAGCGTTAGTTTGCCATTGTTTCTCAATCACCGGATTAGTAAAAGAAATTGGCAACGTCAGATTTTCCAGCAGTTGTTTAGCTGCTATTAACGACAACGCCATTTGTTGACGTGGTTGTAAATCTGAATAATCACTCTGAATATTGGGTATAGTCTCCAGCGCATCGACAGAGCGATAGGAAGTTCTGAGTACCAATCCAGCTAAATCATTAATTAACTGGTAATCTTCCGGAAAAAGGCTTTCTACTGCCTGAACCAGCTTAGGTCCTAAAGGCAGAGAAGATGTCAGTAATAACTGACACTTTTCCATTAATTGTTGAAAAATTTTATCTGGTAAAGAAACTGGCAGATTGAGCTTGGATTGCTGTGCCAACCACCCCCAGGCAGGAACTAAGGCAATCGACAGCTCTTCCACAAATTCTGGATAATCTATTAACTGGCTTTCCCAAGGGAATAAAGGTGGGTGGTTTTGGATTTCGACTTGTAACCGACGCTTGAGGACGGCTTGAAAACGTTCTTGCACAGTAGGAATTTCTCCTAGTTGAAAGGTTAGGGGTTGTCCTCCCAACTCTGCCTTACCACTTAATAATGTAGCGGCTTCCTTGAGAGGGTCTTCTACCCCATCAATTTTCTCATACTCTACCGAGGGATGCTCGCCGGTTTGACATTATTTGTCAAGCTCCTACGAGTTACTGGTATTGTAAGGGTTGTGAGTCACTATTCATGGGTAGATGCACCAGATCCGGACACAAATGAGTTACGAATTTCCCAAGCTTGTTCCAAAATCTTAAACCACCGTTTTTGCAGTTGTGCCATTGACAAGCCTAAAGTTTTGGCAATAGCTTCGTCAGACTGTCCTTGTTGCTTCAAATCTAACAAAGACCGCTGTTTATCGTCCAACTTTCCTGTGTAGACTTGCCATTGGTGGGGAGTTAATCCTAAATTAGTGGGTAAAGAAACTTCCAACCATTCATGAACTAATTCCCAACGATGCAAAAGTGCAAACCGAATTAAATGATACTTAAAACGCTGTTGTAAGTAATCTCGTTGACGCGGAGTTAAACCCAAAACTGACTCAATCTCTTGTGCTGATAAATCCTGGAGACGGAGAGAGAAATAATCAGCACAGTCCGATTGTTGTCTTTGTTCGAGATAATTCATTAATTCGGTAACTACAACAGAACGCAAAGTATCTTCTTCCGGTTCGGCTTCTGCTTGCATAGCCATAGCAGAACGCAATTGTTGCACAGCTGGTTCTTCCCAAAAACTGTCAGTTTCATTACCACTGCCTTCGGCCGCTTGCTCTATATCCACACTAGTTTCTGGGGGCTGTTGTTGCGAAAAAGTTTGCGCTCGCAGAATAATTAGCTGTTGCTGACGGCCGGGTAAGGGAATACGACGTTTGCCATAGCGTTCTGTAAATGCCATGTACTCGGCTAATTCTAGTAGGGTTTGGGGGCGATAGGTAGGTTCTTGTTGGTTCTCCCTACGAAAAGCATTTAGTGCCTCCAGATAAAAATTCTGAAGAAAATCTTCTATGATAGTCAGCCGCCCTTGATAGCTCAATTGCTTCTGAGGAGGATTAATGTAACGATAAATTATGGCACTTAATGTACTGTGTAGTTCCACCCTGCTACGATTCGACCCCAGCTGATAATACCGAAGGCATTGTTGTAGCCGATGTCGAGCTAGGGTCATGGCAGAGCTTTCTATGTCACCAGAAGCTTGAATGCGTTTACTTTCATTGCAAATCCGCAGGACTTCACCCGTAATTCGCAATGCCACGTCGCGGCAATTCTTGTGAGTAGCCTTGGTTGACTGCTGTAGTTCTTTCAATAGAAATTGAAATATAACCTCCACGCCGATAGATTTGTCTCCCTGAGTAGTTACAGTTGCGGCTGAATTCATAGTCAGAATTTGAAAAAGACCCTAACATACTTAAACACAACCTGTAGGGCTGTGGGTGTTAGCTTAATAGATTTTGCGTATCAGCTAATCAGTTATCAGTTATTATGTTCCCCCTGCTCCCTGTTCCCTAATTTAATATTTTGGACATCAATCAGAAACCATTTACAAGTCATGACTGATCTAGAAGCACAAATTCAATTATTGATTGACAATGCACCTCATGATGGTAAGACACCAGAACTTGTGGCTACAATTGCTCCGGCTCTGAGAGCGATCGCTCAAAAGTTACGCCACTCTCAATACTATATTCTCCAGAATTTGCAGGAAAGGTGGATTTTAACTACATTAAGCAACAAGGAAAATCCAAAATTGGAGAAGCACGTAGTTTACGCCTTTCCTAGATTACAGGATATTTCCCTCTCTTCATCTGCTGGGCTTAACCCTCAAGTAGTAGGTAAAGCCATTCCTGTAATTAATATTTTGTTTCAACTGGTAGCATTAGAACCAGTAGATAGTATAGTTTTTTTTGAGACTCCTGGCAGGACCAGTAACCCTATTGAAGTGCAGCGAACTGAGTTAAAAAACCTGATTCAGCAGTGCCTGCAACCGCAAAAACCCAATCAACAAGTGCCTCCCAATCTCGCTTGAACCAATTTCAGATTTTAGATTTTGGATTTGGGATTGAACTTAAAATCTAAAATCTAAAATCCAAAATTCCCTAATAAAGTCGACTCAGTACATAATCAGTCATGTTAATTAGTGCTTGCCGTGATTCTGAGGGTTCTAGCGTGGCAATCTGTTCACCAGATGCTTTAGCATGGTGAGCAGCTAATTCTCTGGCCTTCTGTATGCCTTGACTATCTAAAATCAGCCCTACTGCTTGCTCTAAGTCCCCTTCTTGGGCAAGCTCTCTTTCAATCAGAACTTCTAGGTAAGGTTGTTCTTTCAAGGCAAATAGCACTGGTGCAGTTAGATTACCGCTTTTAAGATCCGATCCGGCTGGCTTACCCAATGTATCTGTCGAACCGGTGAAATCTAGAATATCATCTACTATTTGGAATGCCAGACCAAGATGCTTACCATAGTTATACAAATTTTCAGCACTCTTTTGTGAAACTTCACTGAGTAAGCCAGCAGCTTTAGAACTGTTAGCAATTAATGAGGCTGTTTTGTAATAGCTCTTCTTGAGGTACGTTTCTGTAGAAAGATTTGTATCAAAACGATTCAAACCCTGTTGAATCTCCCCTGCGGCCAAATCCATGATCACTTCTGAAAGCAGTTTGACCACGTCCAAATTGTCCAGATTAGCTAAATACCAGGAAGATTGAGCAAAAAGGAAATCTCCTGCTAATACAGCAATCCGATTTCCAAACAAACTATGAACTGTAGGCACACCACGCCGTACATTAGATTCATCGACTACATCATCATGTACCAAACTGGCTGTGTGAATCATCTCCGTAATCTCCGCCAAGCGTCGATGACGGGGTGTAATGTCTTTTTCTAGCATGGTTGCCCGCGATATCAGTAGCACTATTGCTGGCCTGATACGCTTGCCCCCAGCTCCGAATAAATGCTCGGCAGCTGCATAGAGGATGGGGTGGCGATTTCCAACTAGCTGTGTGAGGTTATCTGCTAGTATTCGCAGGTCTGCTTCCACAGGGGTAAACAGAGAGGTGGCTGGGGTCATGGATGGGCGGACTCTGACTTAGGTTACGAAAGTTTACATATCCTTTACTCATTTTAAGATAAACCATAGCCAGCGCAAAGTTTTCATCTGGAACTCCCATGTCCCACTTTTCAGATTAGTACAAATAACTTCCCTTGTCATCTGGGTCAAAACGAAGGTTAATTAACAGTAGGCGAAAAGTTAACAATTACTACCTAAGTAGGTAGACGTAAATAATCATAACTATATTAAGAATGCTTCAAGGGTAAAGGTTTTCCCTTTACCCTTGAAGCATTCTCCTTATCCCCTACAAAATTCTACATAGTTCAGCTTATCCATTGTGCTGGTGTATTTAGATATACAACGTTACGTTTTATAATTTCCCTTTAACCTTTTTTTATTGATAATTTTTCGCGCACTATGAAAAATTAGAAAAGCTTGTGTGTCAACATTGAGAAAATTTGAAATTTAGTCTAGAAGTTAGCTAAAAATGCAGGTCTGTTGTGTTACGCTAGATTATAGGAATTTTAAATCTTTTCAGATATTCACTCCCAAGAAAGTAAAACATCTTTAGGTGATATTACTCATTGGACTTGTGAGTCTAAAATAACCAGTTGCCGACAGAATGAAGGGAATGATTCCTGATTGTTTGATGTCCGGCCAGAAGACCTCTTTGGTTGGATTATGTGTTTCCTGTGCGGGAAGCCACTACACTCATTAATCTTAAGTTGAGTATGGGTGTAGGTCTTACTTGATTGGTGTGAGGGTAAATAACGCAGACTGGGTAGACTGCTGAGGAGTGCAGTTTAAAATTGCTGTTTAGCAATTTTACTGCTGTCGGATGTGTGGTCTGCGAACAAGCAAATTAAATAATAAATTGCTTGACCGGAGAGGATAATGACTCTACTGGTTGGCTTTCCGTAGCCAACTACAGCAATGAAGCACACTCTTGATTTGCTGAAGTTCTGCTATTTTCGTATGAAATTTTATCTTCTTTTGAAAGCAGAGTTGGTAGAACAATGATTTATGGAAATATGCCTATGATGATATTTATTTTAGCTTCTGGATATTTATTTACTGTCTACTTATTATTAGCATTAGCAAAACGAACAGGTAGAAATAATGTTATTAAAAGTAGGAATTGTGTTATCCAGGAACAGCACAAGCAGGAAAGAGGGTTAAGAACAAAGGTGACTGAGGTAGCTAATAGCCAATAACATAGGTCATTGGTTGATGTTTTGACCAATGACTTATGTTATTGGCTATGAGACTGTGGCATCAGTCAGGTAGACCTGCTCTACCAGAGGAGTGTAGCCTAACCACTGTAATCCCGACTGAGCAAACTGTTGTGGACAACCACTGACAGCAAAGCGAGTAGGCATTGGTAAGCGAGTATTCCTGATGCTTAATAGGTCTAACTCTTGAGCGCAAGCTGCCACAACATGAACAGATGGGTCAACTAATTTAACATAGGAAGGGAGGAGCGCTCCCAATACAGGTGCCAAATGTGGATAATGGGTACAACCATAAACTAAAGTATCAATTTCCTGTTTTATTAAAGGTTCTAGATAGGATTTAGCTACTTCTGTGGTGTAGGGGTCATGGATGCGATTTTGTTCAATTAGTGGCACAAATTCTGGACAACTAACTTGCCAGACTTGAACATCAGGTTGTATTTCCATAATAGCCTGACGGTAGGCATTGCTTTTAGCAGTAGCTGGAGTAGCAATGACACCAATTCGTTTGCCTTGCTGTACTGCGGCTCTTGCTCCTGGCAACACTACTCCGAGAATGGGGAAGTCAAATTCTTGGCGGACATTTTCTAGAGCTAGGGCAGAACTGGTATTACAAGCCATAATTACCATTTTCACCCGTTGCTGCTGCATCCACTTCAGTATTTCCCTCACATATTGTAAAATTTCTGCTTGTGAACGAATACCATAAGGCAGGTGAGCAGTATCTCCAAAGTAAATAATAGATTCATTGGGAAGCTGCTTATAAATTTGTCGTAATACCGTTAGACCTCCGACACCACTATCAAACACCCCAATGGCAGGTTGAGAGTTTTGGCCAGAAAAATCGTCAAAATTACCTTCAAAAATGGAAGATGAATACACAGGCAAATAATATTGATTTAGAGTTTGCTATTTAAAATACAGAATTTAGCAGACAATCTGATAATTGACTACTTTTGATAGGAAATAGGTTATGGGGTGTAGGGTGTAGGGATTGTTGAATTCATTTCTTCCCAGTCCCCTATTTTTTCATCTTTGCTGTAGGTACTTGAGAATACCACGAGCGATCGCATCAGCCATCCGACTTTGGTATTCTGGTGATCCTAAGCGAGGATTATCCTCACGACCTGTCATATAGCCTGTTTCCACTAAAATTGCGGGCATAGTATTTTTTCTAAGCACATAAAATCTGGCTTTGCGCGTTCCCCTATCTTTGATAGTACTGATATCTTGGAGAATAGTCTTGCGAACAACTTCTGCTAAATCATAACCACTGTCGTAATAATATACTTCTAATCCATTTACATCAGGACGACTATCAACAGAATTAGCGTGAATGCTAACAAACAAAATAGCATTTACTCGCTTGGCTATATCTACCCGCCCTTGCAGCTCCACAAAAAAGTCAGCATCTCGCGTCATTACAGCTTGTACGCCATTTCGCTCCAAAATTGCAGCCACTCTCCTACCAATTGGCAGAATCACATCTTTTTCTAATAGCCCACCTATACCGGGAGCCCCAGAGTCCTTACCACCATGTCCGGGGTCAATAACGACTATTAATTTGCCTCTGGGAACTGATAAACGGGGCTGTTGAGGTGGTTGAGGATTTTCTTCAATAGATGGTAGCTGTCCTCTAGTTCCTGGTAAGGGAGACAGAGTAATAGGAGGTTGTAAACGACGGGAGTTTTGTAATTGCAGAGCTAAAATTTGTTCTCCCACTTGGTTGAGTTCGCCAATTTGTACACCCGATGCAGGTTGAACTAATACAACTACATTGTTAGGCACTTGTGGTTGGAAACGCACCCTAAGAACAGGACTATTCGCATCAAAAGCAGGTCCTTGTACTCTACTAGCTAACTTCGCATTAGGAATAATAATGCGAAATAAACCAGAACTTCTATCCCAACCACCTGTAGCAGATACAGATTGGTTAGCTTTAATTAGTAATTGCGTGCCATTAGCAGCCAATTCCACAGCCTGAATTGTCGCCGGAGAGTTACTGAGAATTTGTGTAGAGGGTTGACTGTCTGGTAATCTGGTGAAACGATTAGGCAGTACCACAAAACCGTCATTACCACTACTTATTGCTCGCCAATCGGCGCTGTTGCTATCTACCTGCAAAGTGATGCGAACAGTAGGGGTTCTACTTGAGACTTGGGTAAATTGAATGCGCCTAACACCATAGCGATTAATTAACAAATCTCGTTGTCTTAGATTTGATGATAAAGCTGCCCCTGTAATTTCTAGATTTATAGTTCGGTTATCTGGGCTGCGATTAACCTGTATTTGAGGTTTTCCACCACTAATACGAATAAAAAAACCATCCCCTGTGACTTGCAAATTCTCAATTTGAGTAACCCTTCCTGTGGGACTGATAGCCACTTCTTGATTAGGCAGGGTGACAGGAGATGTTGTCACCATATTGTAAGTATTGCTGGTGGTGGCTGCTGGAGTAAAGGGTGATTGAGGGGGTATAAATGCAGGTGTTTCTGTTGCTTGTTCGCCTACATTTCCAGAGGAACGAAGTGCTTGAGCTATTATTTGTGGTAATTCTACTAGCCAGCGACTGCCAGTATTGGCTGTAAATTTTACTAAATTGGGGTCTAGAGTATAACGTGGCACCAGTTCTACAACTAGGCGTGTGGTTTGTTCGTCAAACTGTCCAATGCGGAGAGCGCGAATTGCTCCACCTACTTGTTGGGTTAGCTGGGGACGGCCAAAGGTAGTACCTGGCAAATCAATTACTAACCGAGTCGGGTTAAAGATCAGTTGTGCTTGAGGTTGGACAGGACTAGATGTGTTAATTTCTAGTCGATTTTTATTGGTATCAAACCGCCAGGATTCTAATCTTGCAGCCATTGCGGGCGATGATAGCATGAAGATAGTTCCAACACTGCTGGGTATTAACCAATGTAGTTTCACAGTCATTTCTCCTGATTCGCATTCATGGGAGTCGTCAATATCTCAACATCTTGGCAAATCCTCACACCTCTACCGCCCAAACTTTGGCTTTGTGGTGGTATCGGGATACAACTAACTAATGGCGTCAAATTATAGCATATACTCAGAATTTTGCCATGCTATGAGCATAGACCAATTTAACGTGCAAAGCATTAGATTACAGCAAAAAATAGCTATCAAAATTAGCTTTACGCATTCATCAGTTGTAGGGGTTCAGCATTCATTGCTAAACCCCTACTGCCAGTTGTTACTTTTCACTTCCTGTCTTGAAGCTTCATGACTTATCTTTGCCTTAAGTATTGGAGAATACCTTGAGCGATCGCTTCTGCCATTTGATTTTGATAAGCTGAAGTGCTGAGCTTGGCTGCATCCTCTCTGCCTGTTACATAACCTGTTTCTACTAAAATTGAGGGCATAGAACTTTTTCTAAGAACATAAAATCTAGCTTTTCGGACTCTCCTATCCTTGATATTGAGACTTTGAAGAATTCTATTGTGGACAGTTCTAGCCAACCTCAATCCGTTGTCGTAATAATACGTTTCCAAGCCACTAATTTCGGGACGGTTTGCACCCGCTGAATTAGCATGGATGCTTACAAATACATCAGCGTTAGCTCGTTCTGCCATTTCTACTCGTCCTGGGAGGCTGACAAAGTAGTCAGAATCTCTTGTCATTACTGCTTGTACGCCATTTTGCTGCAAAATTGCTGCCACTCTCCTACCAATTGGTAAAATTATATCTTTTTCCTCTAAGCCACTGATACCAATTGCTCCTGGGTCTTTACCACCGTGTCCGGGGTCGATGACCACCAATAATTTTCCTTTGGGAACAATGGAACGGATACGGGGCTGGGGAGTTCTGATATTTGGGTTTGGCAGTTCTACATTATTGGGTGATGGTAACGGAGGTAAACTAATTGGAGGTCTGACTTGACGATATCGTTGTAATTGTAGAGCTAAAAGTTGACTGCCGACCTGGTTGAGTTCTCCAATTGTAACTCCTGAAGCTGGTTGGACAAAAATAATTACTGTGTTGGGGGCTTGCGGTTGCAAACGCACCCTAAGGACAGGGCTATTGGCATTAAAAGTTGGCCCTTGGACTCTGGGAGCTAATTTAGCATTAGGAATGGTGATGCGAAATAGTCCAGAACTTCTATGCCAACTACCTTGAGCAGATAAAGTTTGGTCGGACTTAATCAGTAGTTGTGTATTATTACCAGCTAATTCTACAGACTCAATGGTAGCTGGGGAGTTAGTAACGATTGGGTTTTCAGAGGTGATAATAGGTCTTGATGAATTAAGACTTTGAGGTAAGCGGACAACACCTTTGCTCGGTAGTAGCACCAGTCCAGCAACACTACTTGTACTTGCTTGCCAATCGGGACTACTTTTATCCACCCGTAATGTGAATCTGACACTGCTTGGTCTTGTTCGCAGTTGGGTAAATTCGAGGCGGCTAACACCATGCTCATTGATGGGTAAATCTTTTTGGGACAGCAGTGGTGATAAAGTAGCGGGGGCAATATCCATGAATATGGTGGTGCGATCAAGGCTACGATTGACTTGAACTTGAGGATTGCCACCGCTGGTGCGAATAAAAAACCCGTCTCCTGTGCTTTGTAATTTCTGAATTTGGGTTATGCCGGTTGAGATGGTGGTTGCTGGGGAAAATTCAAGTTTAGGCTGGGATTCTATGGTTGCTAAACTATAAGTGTTATTATTTTTATTGCTGGTCGGGGATAGTAGTTGTTCTGCTTCTAATTTTGGTAATTGTACTGTCCATCGTTTAGCAGTTATGGGGACAAATTTGATTTGTTTGGGGTCGAGGGTATAACCAGGTGCGAGTTCAACTACTAAGCGGGCTGTTGTTTTTTCAAACTGGCCAACTCGAATTGACCGAATACTTCCACCTATTGGTTGTGTTAACTGCGATCGCCCGAATTGAGTGTTGGGCAAATCAATTACCAATCGAGTTGGGTTAAAAATTAATTGTGCTTGGGGTTGTACCGGACCGGAAGAGTTAATTTCTAATCTGTTTTGATTTTTATCAAACCGCCAAGATTCCAACTTTGCAGCTAAAGTTGGCGAAGATAGTAGTAAAACAGTTCCAAAAGTACCGGGTAGTAACCACTGTAATTTCACAGTTATTTCTCCTGAATTGCATTTATAGAAGCGATCAATATCTCAAAATTTTGGCAAATTTACACACTGTCAACACTTATAACAAGTTAAAATTTTGGATGGGAGATTTTAAATTAAAATTCTCTGCTACAAGGTTATTCTCGGCAGACAAAGTTGGATATTAGAATTGTTCTGAATGAAATACAAAGGCATAATAAATGATTATTAAATAATAACTCCAGTTGCTAGTTATTCACTGTAGGTAAGAAACAAGATAATTGATCAAGAGTCAATTTATCAGTATTCAGCGGTCAGCTAATACCTAACAACAGTCTACAGCAAAGACAAGCAAAATATAGTATTGATGTTGTCCCAACTTCAATAATACTGATGAAGTCCAGTTGTTGGGTATTACTTCCTAATCTTTGAATAAATATTCAGGATATAACAGGTGAGTAGAACTAGTACCGCCGTGAATTCAAAATATCTCCTTCGGAGACGCTACGCGAACAAAATTTAAAATGAATACGGCGTGAGCTTTTCAGAGATTTTAAATTTTGAATTCACGGCGGTACTAGTTATAGCAGTATGCACTTGAAAGAGGTACAAAATTTACGTAAAAAGCCATATATAAAGAGACTTTGACTCCTAACTACTGCTATAAAATAGCAGGCACTGAGACAATAAACCAAGATATACTTGTCCATAATCAACAATGGACAAGTAAATATCAGAAGAAGACTACTTGTACTTATTTAGGCTATCCTCAGAATCTGAAGTAACTGCCAAACTCCTGTCATCATTTGCTGTTGCTAGAGTGATGATGTGTTAGAAGAACTATCTAAAGCAGTAGCTGTTTTTGGTTCGGGAAGGACGAATCTTAACAGAGGGGGAGCTAAAAAGGTAGTGAGAATTACCATCATAATTATTGCTGCAGCTAGTGGTTTTGGAAAAGCGCCACTAGCTGCACCAACACCTACAAATACTAAACCTACCTCACCTCTAGGAATCATACCCACGCCAATTGCTAGATGGTTAATTCCAGGTTGACCAAACACGGCTAAACCTGTGATCACTTTACCAAGAATGGCGACTGTAATCAGGAAGATTGCCATAATTAAGCCTTCCCGATTGCTGGGAATTACTGGGTTTAAGACTCCTAAATCAGTATTTGCCCCGACGGCGACAAAGAAAACTGGCACCAGCATATCGGCAATGGGAATTACTTGCTTTTGCAGTTCTTTGCGTTTATCTGTTTCTTCGAGGACTAAGCCTGCTGCAAAAGCGCCAAGAATTGCTTCTAGGTGAATAATGTCGGCTAGGTAGGCCATTACAAAGGCGAAGATGAAAGCTGGTATAACCAGTTCACCGCGTGTTTTGAGTTGTTCTGTGATCGCTACAAAGGACTTACTGAAAACATTGCCCAAAACAATGGCACCGATGAGGAAAGCAGTGGCACTGATAATCAAATAAATGACATTACCTACATCCACTGCACCATCTTTCGCCAAACTGGCAACTACAGCCAGGATAATAATTCCCAATATGTCATCTATCACCGCCGCACCGAGAATAATCTGGCCTTCTTTAGAATTCAAGCGTCCTATTTCTGAAAGGACTTTGGAGGTAATACCAATACTAGTAGCAGTCAAAGCCGCACCTGCAAAAATAGCAGGTACAGCACTGATACCAAATAAAGTCATTAAACCAAAAGTACCTGCTGCAAAGGGTACTGCTACACCCACAACTGCCACAACAACGGCTTGGATACCAACTGCCATTAAGTCTTTTAAATTGGACTCCAAACCAATTTCAAATAGCAGGATAATCACACCCAGTTCTGCTAAAACAGAAACGACCTCTGACTCTGCGGCAAAAACCTGTGGCGTGGCTTCTGGAGTTAAACCAGCAGTGATTTGCAGGAAAGTCATAATTAATGAACTAGAACTGTCTGTACCACCTTCTGGGAATACCAATAGATGTAATACAGATGTGCCGATGATCACGCCACCGAGAAGTTCACCTAAGACAGGGGGCAAACCTACTTTGTTAGATAATTCGCCACCAACTTTGCTGGCGAAGTAAATTACTACTAAACTCAGCAGTACGGCTGCTACCACCATTGAACTGTCTGCTGACTCTGTGGCACTAGCCAACAGGGGAACAGTAAAATTTATTGTGCTGAAAAACTGCATTGCTTCTGTGAATATCCTTCTCTTTATTTTTACTACTCTTTTATAAAAAAGAGGCTGAAAACCCCCGAATAGAACCCTAAAAAGCCAAAAAGTTTTTACCCTTATATAGTCTTTTAAGTCGGGGATGAAATTTAGCCTCCGGTAACTTTTCCCCAGCATTACTTAAAAAAGATTCATTTTTCCATCTTAGGGGTTATAAAATTATTGGGAGTCCTAACAGCAACAATAAATAGGACATGGGGCATTGGGCATTATTCTCAACCTCGACAAAAATAGGTGCATCAGCCCTGTTAATAAATTAACGAGTCTGATGTGATTTTTTTAGTTACCAAAATTGTAACCAAGCAACTTTTTGAGTTTAGCAGTGTCAAATTATAAGGAAGGAGTTCAGAATCAAGGAATTCCACTGGCTGGTTATCCTGTAACGGTTATAGCCACTACATTATAAATTAATAAGTTTTTGAGGAGTGTATATCTAATGCTTAGAAATACTTTATCTGCTTCTCGTTTTCATCCTGGTAACTTTGGGAAAAAACTGTCTTTGATTTTACTGTTATTTATGATGTTTACATTGCCTGCTTCAGCCCAAGAAAAAGAAAAATTCTGGCGGACTTTGACTGTAAGTGGTCGTGGTATGGAAGCCATTCCTACAACTTTATCACAAGTTAGTTTAGGTGTAGAAATTCAAGGAAAAACAGCCCAAGAGGTACAAAAAGAAGAGGCTCGCAGGTCATCAGATGTGGTGGCTTTCCTGAAAAGCAGAAATGTAGAAAAATTGACAACGACAGGTATTCGTCTTAACCCAGTTTATAGCTACACCAATAATGTACAGCGAATTACTGGCTATGCCGCCAGCAACTGTGTGAGTTTTCGCATTCCCACTGAGGAAGCTGGTAGATTATTGGATGAAGCTGTAAAAACTGGGGCAACACAAATTAGTGGTGTGAGTTTTGTGGCTAGTGATGAAGTGATCGCAAATGCCCAAAAACAAGCACTGAAAAAAGCTACCCAGGATGCTAAAGAGCAAGCTGAAGCTGTTCTCAGCAGTTTAGGATTACAACAGGAAGAAATACTTGGTATTCAAATTAATGGTGCAAGTGCGCCAACACCACCAATGCTACAAAGGGCTGAAGCTATGAAACTGGCTAGTGCTGATGCTTCTACCCCAATAGTTGCTGGTGAGCAGGAAGTACAAGCATCAGTAACGTTGCAAATTAGTTATTAGTCAGTAGGGGCGGGGTTATCCCGCCCCTACTGTAGTCTGTAGTAAAGAAAAAACAACTGACAACTGACAAACTAGAAATTATCTGGAGACATATCGGACATACCGCCGTCTCCGTCACGTTTAGAACCTAGTAACTCCAGTTGTTCAACGTTAATAACTGGTGAGGAACGGAGTGTACCTGTTTGGCGATCACTCCACGAATCAAATTTCAAGGAACCTTTAACCCCGATTAGGCTCCCTTTACGGACATAGTTGCCTGCAACTTCAGCGGTTTTACCCCAGAGTTCTAGATTAAACCAGTCTGGTTTATCATTGTTACGCGATCGGCGGTTGACTGCTAATGTTAATTGACATTTAACTGTACCCGACTCAAAATACTTTATATCTGGGTCTCCGCCTACACGACCAACAAGGGTGACAACATTGATGCTCATGGATTTTACCTTCAAGTACAGGTGTACTTATTTATTTTGAACTCTATAATAACCCAAGTTAGCAGTTATCCTTCTGATTCCTGAACTCCTTCTTCTCCCTTCTTAAGTTATCTTGTAAAATTCTTTAAAATATGTTAATCCTTTAGCAATATATATTGTTGAATCAAAAAAATGATTTAAAAATTACTTGTCATAATTGTCAAAATTATACGGTTATACTGAGTAACTTTGGAATAGAGAAAATAAGATGGCTAAAACATCCATTAAGATTGACAAAAATTATAGAAAAAAATAGTTTGGTTTGCTGGAGTCAGGCAGCAAAACATCATAAGAATCCAGCACAATAAATTCTCAGTGTTATCATTACTCACAAATTAGAACAAATAGGGGGCATAGAGACGCGTGGGCCTGTTTAGGAACTTTCGCTCATCATGGGATATGGGTATCGACCTCGGTACAGCTAATACCCTAGTTTATGTATCTGGTAAAGGAATTGTACTTCAAGAACCTTCCGTAGTTGCCATTGATCAAAATGAAAAAGTAGCACTGGCAGTAGGAGAAGATGCCAAAAAAATGCTTGGTCGGACTCCAGGCAATGTTATAGCCGTCCGTCCATTGCGTGATGGTGTTATTGCTGATTTTGATACCGCTGAATTGATGCTCAAAAGCTTTATTCAGCGAGTCAACGAGGGCAGATCCCTAATATTACCAAGGATTGTGATTGGCATTCCCAGCGGTGTTACAGGGGTAGAAAGACGAGCCGTAATGGATGCAGCTACTCAAGCGGGGGCTAGAGAAGTCTATTTAATTGATGAGCCGGTAGCAGCAGCGATTGGTGCAGGCTTACCAGTGGCTGAACCCACTGGTAACATGATCATTGATATTGGTGGTGGGACAACAGAAGTCGCTGTACTCAGTCTGCAAGGAACTGTGATTAGCGAGTCAGTACGTATTGCTGGAGATGAATTAACAGAAGCAATTATCCAGTACATGAAGAAACTTCATAACCTGGTAATTGGAGAAAGGACTGCTGAAGATATCAAAATTCGCATTGGTTCGGCCTATCCGACCAACGATGATAATGACGCAATTATGGAGGTTCGTGGCTTACACTTGCTTTCTGGCTTACCGAGAACAGTTACTATTAAAGGTGGAGAAATTCGAGAAAGTATGTTAGAGCCGCTATCAATAATTATAGAAGCGGTCAAACGGACATTAGAACGCACACCTCCCGAATTAGCAGCAGATATTATTGACCGGGGAATCATGTTAGCTGGTGGTGGCGCATTGCTTAAAGGTATAGATACCTTAATTAGTCATGAAACGGGTATTGTCACTCACATTGCTGCCGATCCCCTAAGTTGTGTTGTCTTAGGAACTGGTCGTGTGTTAGAAAACTTCAAGCAGCTAGAACGAGTATTCAGTGGTCGTTCTCGCAATATGTAACCAAAAGGTTAAAAAGATGATGGATTCTGTATCCAGGAAATATGGCATCCATTATTTATGTAGAATAAATTAGTAAGTATATACAGGTATAAATGTTTACTACACGACGTCAGTGGGAACATAAGGCATTACAAATAGGTTTGTTAACTCTGGTTGTGGGTAGTGCTTGGATGCTACGACAGACCCAGGGTGCGGTGGTAATGGAAATATATCAAGGCATTACCCGTCCTTTGCAGACGTTACAGCCAGGGATAAGTCCTGAAGATCGTATTCGTGATGCCCGGTTGTTGGAGTTACAAACGCGGATAGTTGATCTAGAAAGTCAAAACCAAAAACTGCAAAGTTTATTGGGTTACATAGAAAAAGAACCGCTGACAGAACGTCCGATTATAGCGCGGGTAGTGGGGCGCAGTGCTGACCATTGGTGGCAGCAAGTGACTTTGAATATTGGTAAAAACGCTGGAATTAAGGAAGGCTTTGTTGTCAAGGCTGATGGTGGCTTGGTAGGTTTAGTAGAAACTATTACTCCTAATACCAGTCGTGTTTTATTGGTTAGTGACTTGAAAAGTCAAGTGGGTGTTACTATTAGCCGGACATCAGCGAAGGGAGTTTTGCGTGGTGATTCTTCCGTTGAAGGAGTGCTAGAGTTTTATGAAAAAGTTCCTAATGTGAAAGTAGGAGATTTAGTTTCCACTTCCACTTATAGTCAGAAGTTTCCTGTGGGTGTGCCGGTGGGAAGAATCAAGTCTTTAGATTTAAAGAAACTTCCGGCATCAGTAGCCAAAGTTGAACTATTTCCACCCATTCGTTATTTGGATTGGGTAACTCTATATCCAAAGACAGAAAACAGAGATCCGGAAAAACCAAACGTGGAAAATAAACAGCCATAGAAGTTAAGAATTCAGGAGTCAGGTTTCAGGAGTCAGGTTTCAGGAGTCAGTATGCTGGCTGCTAAACTCCAGTCTAGATTCTGGATTCTGAGCAGAAAAATATCTTTCTTAATTCTTGAAGATTTTGTAAAACAATGAAGATTCCTGGATTTCTGGGCAACAAAAATAAGATAGCCACAAAGCCAGATCGAAAATTCAAATCTTTGATTCCGCAGTGGAAGCTTTGGCATCCGCGTGTGCGTCAATTCTTGGATTGTTTCGTGACATTTGGATCTGTGCTGTTATGTTTACTAATGTTGCCTACTAGACTCCTAGGTATGGAATTATTAGGCATTGGTCCAAACTGGTTACTAATTTGGGTGGTGGCTTGGAGTGTGAAACGTTCTGTCTTTGAGGGTGCAGTAGCAGGAATTGTTTTAGGTCTACTGCAAGATGCTTTGACAGCCCCTAATCCCACCCATGCTCTGAGTTTAGGAATAGTAGGAATGTTGACGAGTCTGATTCAGAAGCAGCGTTTTATTCAAGAAGATTTTATCTCTATTGCTTTAATCGTGTTTGGGATGGCAGTTATAGCTGATACTATTTTTGCTGTGCAGTTATCTTTAATGGGTGGTAGCTGTGGGGAAGAATGCATCCGCAAAGTTGAAGATATCTGGACTTATTACCAGCGTGTTGCTTTAGCTTCGGCGATTCTTAGTAGTTTGTGGGCTCCTGTAGTTTATTATCCTCTAAATCATTGGTGGCAACAGATGAAATTAATTAGTAATTAGTAATTAGTAATTAGTAATTAGTAATTCGTAGGTGGAAAATAGGGATGTTAACCCCAACAGCAGTATCCTCAAATATGGTAGGCAGTGAATTTGACTCTCTGATGATGCAATGGTGTTTGCAACTAGCTCGGCGTGCTTTGGGTCGCACTTCACCAAATCCATTAGTGGGGGCGGTGGTTGTTCAGGATAGAGAGATTGTGGGAGAAGGGTTTCATCCCCGTGCTGGTGAACCTCATGCTGAGGTTTTTGCCCTCAGAGCAGCAGGAGAAAAGGCTCATGGAGCTACGATTTATGTCAGTCTTGAACCTTGTAATCACTATGGACGCACTCCTCCCTGTTCGGAAGGTTTGATAGCGGCTGGTATATCTAAGGTGGTGGTGGGTATGGTTGACCCTAATCCTTTGGTAGCTGGGGGTGGTATTGCGCGTTTACGTGCGGCGGGAATTGAAGTGCTGGTGGGGGTGGAAGAAGCTGCTTGTCGACAGTTGAATGAAGGTTTTATCCATCGTATTGTTCACAAACAACCTTTGGGAATTTTGAAATATGCTATGACTTTGGATGGCAAAATTGCTACTAGTTCTGGTCATAGTGCTTGGATTACAAATCCAGATGCTCGCAGTGAGGTTCATCAACTGAGGGCGGCTTGTGATGCTGTAATTGTCGGTGGAAATACTGTCAGGCAGGATAATCCTTTTTTAACTTGTCATCAATGGGATGGGAATAATCCTCTGCGGGTGGTAATGAGTCGTAGTTTGAATTTGCCAGAAGATGCTCGGTTGTGGAACGTTGCTGAAGCTCCGACTTTGGTGTTGACTGAGGTGGGCAGTTCCCCAGATTTCCAAAAGATGTTGCATGGCAAAGGTGTGGAAGTGATAGAATTGCCCTTACTCACACCAGATCATGTTATGGCTCATTTGTATGAGCTTGGTTTTTGTAGTGTGCTGTGGGAATGTGGTGGTACTTTAGCTGCTAGTGCGATCGCTCAAGGTGCAGTTCAAAAAATTTTGGCTTTTATCGCCCCCAAAATCATTGGTGGTAGTCATGCTCCCACACCAGTAGGTGACTTAGGTTTTACCACCATGACAGAGGCTTTGCGTTTAGAAAAAGTTTGTTGGCGTGTGGTGGGTTCGGACTGTTTAGTAGAAGGTTATTTGCCAGAAAAAAGTCAATAGTTAGTTGTCAGTTGTCAGTGGCAAAAGGCAAAAGTTAATTAATTTTCCCAGTCCCCAGTCCCTAGTCCCCTATGACTGTTGACGTTCATAAGCAAGATCACGGATGAGACTGAGCCGAGCGCGAATGTAGTCACAAAGAAAATCCGTTTCATTGGGGTCTAATAAGGCTTGTTTTGTGGTTTGTTTAACTAACCACTGTACCAAGCTGGCATCGTCGAGCTGCAAAAGAGTTACCGTTTGGGCGGCTTCAACTATAGACCAAAGCTGACGCATAATCGTAGGAGTCATCAGACCTCTATTAAATTATTAGCTTAGTTGTTTCCAGATTACACAATTTCGATATTAGCTGACGCAATTAATCCACAAGTTGAGACAACTATTATCAAAAACTTAATAAACAGATTTATATCTTGATAAAGATTAAGAATGGTAAATTCTGATCATTTAAGTTAATGAAAATTAACTTAACTTAGGGTTGGCTTATAGTTATTGGTCACAAAATAGAGATGTATATAATTATGACTGAGCTATTCCCTTTTTTCGGTTATTTCAATCAACATTTATATAATGTATTATGTCAATAATAATCTGAGTTTAGCAAGAATTTACTAGAGTAGATTTACTATAAATGGAGCTTAAAAAACTAGAAATAAAAGTAGTTGATCTTACAGAAAATTTCAGCAATTATATTGATAATATTTATCTGTCAGAGTGAAATAATAGCTATAATCCTGGTTCCAGGAATCTCACTTGTGGGTAAATTGACAAGTCATAAATATTATTGATCAGAAAAATATCAAATCATCATTATGATAAGAAAGTTGAGATTAAAATGTCGCTTTTAAGATTATTGATCGCGGCAGTTTTCTACTATTGAGTGCAATGGTTAAGTCTGACAACAGCTTGAACACCCTTGAGGAAATTTGCCTACCTTCCTTCAGAGCAGATTGAGGTTGGTGCGATCACTTCGCTCTCTTCGAGACGCTCCGGGAACCCCGCAGGCATGGCGGCTTATTGCTACAACAGCCAGTTTGGTAAACTTTTACCTGATGCTTTTTACATCGATATTTTGGCACTGCATACCCTTGATATATACCTTCAGAAATATGAAAACCGCGCTCGCAGTACTGTACCTCAAGGGGAGAAGGCAACACTAGTTAAATTTACCACTACTAAACCCAAGATTTCCTACTTGTTTTATCCTGATTTTGAGACTGATGCTCATCCAGCGTTACAAGCGAGTATTCAAGTTGACGTAGAAACTGTCACTGTTAACTATCGAGATTATAGAGACACAGAAAATCCTCCTATTCCCCATCGGAAAGAAACTTTTGTTACTCCTGATTATCCTATTTACGAAGAATTTGCGGCCTTAACACGCGCTCAAGAGGCTTTAGGTTTGCTAGATAACACTAGAGGTACTGGTACAAGGTCGGGTTGGGAAAAGCGGTTACAAGCTTATGGTGTAGAAATACAGCGACATAGCTTGATTCAAAAACCTATAAATTTTATTGCCGCTAATTTAATCCCAAAAATAGAAAGACATAAAGCGGCTATTGTTCGTCATGATTTATCCCGTCCTGTGCGGTTAGCTTTGGATGCTGGTTTGTTTAGTCCAGAAACTACGTTTTTTGATTATCGTTGTGGACATGGTGGTGATGTGAACCAGATTGCGTAACAGGGTTATATTAGTTCCGGCTGGGACCCTTATTATTCACCAGAAACTCCCTGTAGATCTGCGGATGTTGTCAATATTGGTTTTGTAATTAATGTCATTGAGAACCAAAGTGAGCGACGGGAAGCGTTGATTAACGCTTGGGAGTTAACACAGAAAGTTTTGTTGGTATCGGCTCAGGTTTTAATTGCTGATAGTCAAAGAGGTGTTGTGGCTTATGGTGATGGGATTATTACTAGCTAGTCGGAACACATTTCAGAAATATTATGAACAGGAAGAATTAAAAATTTACATTGACCAAGTGCTGGAGGTTGATGCTATTCCTGTGGCTTTGGGTGTGTATTTTGTGTTTCGAGATGATGCTGAAACGGAGTTATTTCGGGCTTCTCGTTTCCGTTCTCCTGCTACTACTCCTAAAGTTACGGCTTGTGTGAAGCGGTTTGAATAATTTCGAGAACTTTTAACACTGCTGATGGATTTTATCACTGAACGGGAACGAATTTCTAGCAAGGGTGAACTAGTCCAAGAAGCAGAAATTTGTGCAGAGTTTGGGAGTTTAAGACGTGCTTTTCATGTCATTATACAGGCCACTGACTCAGAAGAATGAATAGGATGCGTTCGCAGATAAACGTCGTCAAGATTTAATGGTTTATTTAGCATTATGCAATTTTAGTCGTCGTCCCAAGTTAGGACAATTAGCACCAACAGTACAAGAAGATATAGTTGGTTTATATAGCAGTTATAAAGAAGCTTGTGTGGATGCTGACCAAATGTTACGCAGCTGGGGAAATACAGAACTGATTATCAAACGTTATCAAGAAAGTAAGATTGGTAAAAAACTACCTAATTCTCTCTGGGTTCATATTTCTACATTGCAAGCTCTTGATCCTTTGTTAGATCTTTATGAAGGTTGTGCATAGTCGGACTATTGGGCGGTGAGAAGAAGCAAATGTGATTAAATTTTATTTGAAAACGCCGAGAATTTACTATTTATATTATCCTGATTTTGATGATAATCCCCATCCCAGATTATATAGAGCCATGGAAATTGATTTACGAAATTTGCACGTAACTTATCGAGATTTTGATGGTAATGATGATCCGTTAATTTTACACCAAATAGATAGTTTGGTAACTCCTGATTATCCCCAATATGAGAAATTTGCTAAGTTAACTCGTCAAGAGGATGATTGAGGACTGTTGGAAAACTGGCGTAGTATCAGTCATCTTTCTGGGTGGAATAAATCTTTAGAAGACCACTGTGCTTTTCTTCACGGTTATAAGTTATCTTGGCGTAAAGATGCTGATCCATATAAGGTGAAGATATTACAATCTTCTATTAGAAGTCGTAAAAATTCAGCAGGAGTCAGGAGTCAGGAGTCAGGAGTCAGGAGTCAGGAGTCAGGAGTCAGGAGTCAGAATAATTTTTAAATCAGGAATTATAGCTGTACATTTTAGCTAACTTAACCCAATCCTCAATTCCTTTTTATGTGGGTATTCCTGATTGATTGAATATGCAAATATCTGGTTTATGCTGGAGTCTATAACTAATATGAATTAGTCTTTTGTTTCCGTAAAGATAGAGAAAATCAAAGAGTAATTTAGTGTGTAAAATCCATTCTACACTCTATTGAGTGGGTAAATATACAATAAAGAAATCACAACCTGCACCTAATCTTTCACAAGAGTATTTACCATTGTTATTAATTACATGACTTATTTATTGATCTAAATTAGGTGCAACACGACCATTCTTTCTAGCTGTCACTGGGTCTTTTTCTTTCAAGATATCTTTTTAAGTCTGGTGGACAAAAGCCATAGGTAAGATGAAATTTGGCGATTCAGTAATTATCAATAATTGGGTCGATGATATATTTATTTAGGTCTTGTAATGCGGGAATTACTTCTTTGATATTTTGCGGAAATGGGTTAATATTTTGGGCATATTTATGATATGTCTGGGTGCAGGTGTAGAATTCTTCTAATGTTAATGTGAGATATTTACCTAGTTTTAATTCTGTGATATTCATATATCAGTACCACTATATGATATTTATATAAAAAAAGTTTACTACAGGTATTTTATGCTGATCAAGTTAACTGCTGAGATCCTCATACCACTTTCTATATAAGAAAGAAAAGAACTAATTTTACATCATGCTTCATTAATTGATGCTACTCACATAACGGATGAAGATTCGTATACAGCATATAAACATGGGAAAGTCATTTCCTCAATAGCATCATACTATTCTGAATATCAAATTTAACAAGATCATCAGAATGTCTCTGTCCTTATTAATCAGCCAGAAGACAGAGAAATTTGGAGATAATTTTATTGAATCCTTAAAAGCAGATTTTGAAAAGAAAAGTGAAATTCTTGATCATCATCCTAACCCGGAAAGTCTTTTTGAACTCTGTGGAGCAAAATTGGTAGTAACTAGTAATTTAGTCACAATAAGCCTTAGTCCAAAAATGGGTCACCTTTGGGAAGAAATAGCTGATATAAGCCCTTATATAATTATACCTGAATTTGAGTTTGGAGTGAAAATTAAAGGAATAGATATTGTTATACTAATAGATGAAAAAATTAAGTTTGCACAATTAAAAACTTTAAAAGGTACTTTGACTGGTTCGCAAACAAATAGATCTAAGAAAGAATTAGGAATTCATGACTTTCCCTTATTTATAGCAGCTTTTAATTTGGGTAGATAGAAATTTAACTATTCTAGAATTCCTCGCATAGCTGGCAAGTTTGGGATAAAATTCACATGGGTTATAACCTAATTAAGAACCATGTGAGAAATCTGTTACACAAGATTGATATAGCTTTTGCAGATTTAGCTGCCAATTAAGTTTTATAGAGAAAAGAAAGAAAGTTATCCAGCCACTTCTTTTCCTTTTGTCTGATTTCCTAGCATTAAATTTAAAAGCTAAACACCAATTTATTTAGCAAGCAATACAGCAATTGCATTACCAGTTTGTTTATATTTAGAAGTTACTGAACTATAAAAAATCCAATCGTCAGGAAAAGTTTGAATCATTGCAGATTCACTCACAGTTAAAGGACGCAGTTCTACAGGGTCGCACATATAAGTTGCTTTTTGCTGGGGACTGGTGGTAATAGTTGGTGAAGGTTTATCCCAAGATAATCTTCTGTAAAAGCCAAATTTTCCCCCACCAGAATTATAAGGACCTCCCATTGCCCCTGGTTTCAATTCTTCTGGTAAATATCTCCAATTCTATCCCGCTTCTAATAATCTTAAAAACTTAAAACGACTTTCCTCGTAAGCAATAAATTCTGGTTCATTATCAACTAAACCTGTAAACGCATCTTTTAAAGTCCACCATTTCGGTAAAATTTTACCATTTTTGCTCTATTTAGCTAGAGTAAATGTAACAGATTCACCATCTCTATAACTAATGGAAACAACCCTTTCTCTATTTTGAGGGACTCCATAATCCGCTGCTTCTAAAACTTTGTAAACTACGTTATAGCCTAATTCCTTCATTTCTCTTAATACTACTTTCAAAGCAGCACCATTCATTTCATCAGGCTCTAAGGTTTATTAGCCGATGATGAAGAGAAGCAGAAAGTAAACCTCTGATATTTTCAATCAAGAAAAAGCGGGGTTGGACTTCTTTAAAAATGTGGATAAAGTCCATAAATAAACTACCGCTAGGGTCCATAATTGAACCGCGTTTTCCTGCGGTGCTAAATGGTTGACAAGGGGGAGCACCAGTTACTAAGTCTACCTCACCAACCCGTAAAGCGCGACCTAAATTTAAAACTCTTCCCCCTTCTTCAAGCAACTTTTGGGAACTGACTTTTTCTATTGCTCTAGGAATAGCACTTTCTTGGAGATAAGGTCTATTTATACCAGTTGTCTTGGTTGCATCTGTCTTGGTTGCATCCCGGTTTTTTCCTAATACACTTACTCTATGAAATCCTGGTTGTTCTAGACCTAAGTCTCAACCATAAACACCTGTAAAAAGGGAGATAGAAATCGGTTGTTTATTTATCATTATTTTTGTTATATCAACTATGGTAATAAATTATATTCTAATCAGGACTTACGCAACTGGCACAAATAGCGGGCGGGATGTAGCCCTGGCACGCAACAATTTAACTCAAACCAAGCACATAGGAAGACTTGGGCGTTTTAGTTGCTGAATTAAATAA
>ERZ1034425.53-NODE-53-length-21477-cov-34.766828_pt1 | contig 21477 bp, 19 predicted proteins | sample MGYA00520608_ERZ1034425 | MGnify/ENA primary metagenome ERZ1034425 (study PRJEB33736, sample SAMEA104288488) | Azolla rubra | place: Australia | collected 1985 | study: EMG produced TPA metagenomics assembly of the PRJEB19522 data set (Is there foul play in the...
TGGTCGGTTTCATTCCCAATAAGCAAGCATATTATCAGCGAGGTTTAAGGGCTATTAAGCTTATACACCAAGCACTTTAGTTCGCTTGTCGCCCCTTGAACCACCAGACTCTTTGGCCCTGAGGATGTGAACATCATATTCACCAACATTGAACCGTGCTTCAACAGTGACACCCAAACTATTATCTTGTGTCCTATTTTCCTCCGCACTTCCTCTTATCGCTGCTGCCATTGGTACTGGCATATCCAGTGTTTTGTCAGCTGGGGCCCATGGGTCTTCATCAAAATATTCTACTAATCTAGGGGCCCTAAAAGCGTCTAATCTTTCAATAATTTTAGGCTCAGCAACACGCCACACACTTGTTTCTCTTTCATTACTGTTGGTACAGGCACGAATAGAGCAAAATCTTCAACTTCACCTTGAAAGTCATTAGCCATTGTTAATACTGTTTGATTTCCATCTCTTGCAATAACCACTTGAGAAGCTTGGTTGTACAATTTAGTATCGGCTTTCGCAACATAAAAACCATAAAAAGCTATCGCTTTAGGTACAAAAGGGAAGATAGTGAAAAGTGCTATTATTAAAAGCATAAATAGGTTATTTCATTTTCTTGGTGATGGTTGATTGGTGATTAGAGGCAGAAATAGAAAAGCTTGATATATAGAATAGCTCGATATCATACTTTCAATTTAGATGATCTTTTTCTCTTTTACTCTTGAATTTATGAACTCCTTTTCTTCTTCTTCCAGCCAAGAAAACTTGGGTGAGAACCAAAGAGTATCTATGAGAATAGTTAATGGTGCAAGGGCAAATAATGCCCAAAAAACGGCGGTAGAAAGGAAGAAGTAATTCCGCAAAATAAATGCGAATAGGGCAATACAAACCGCCCAAACTATACAACCTGTACGTGTATTAGGAATAGACCGGGGATCTGTCACCATAAATAAGGCAAATAGTATTAAAGCCCACCTTCCGCCAAGGCTCTCACCTCATAGCCATGCCGTGATGTATGTAACTTTTCATGATCTGCGACATAATTTTGCTCACCGAGCGCGTGAAGCCGGATGGATTTTGGAGGAGGTTGCTTATTATCTCGGTCATATCATTAAAAAGGGAACTCCAGCTATTCAAACTACTGTTTGGTATACCCAAAGTAGCCCTTGAGCAAGTGAAAGACAAGCTTACCTTGCTCAAGGGATAAATCGTCTCTTCGCCATGTTACCCAAGTTCTTTTACTATTGAGATGACTCCAAAACCTTTTTCAAATAAGCAGGATGCTTATTTGCAATTAATTTGAGCCACAAATTGTCTTGTTTGCAAGCCGGAGCATTTATGTTTGCGAGCCGCAACAGGTATGGGCTGCGCCAAAAAAATTCAAAATTCAAATTTTCAAAAACCCTTTCCTCTAGACTATTGTTCAATCCCAAATCCAAAATCTAAAATTCTCCTGTCTCCAATTACTGACAGACCCATTTCCATAGAGGATGAGTAGAACCCTGTTGACGTATTCGACAAACTTGTTTTTCTAAACGTTGCTTTTCTGGTTGCGGTAGTCCCACCAGAATATTGCGACCTTGCCAAACTAAAACCAAAACAGTCATAGCGATACAAAAGGCTAGACCCAAAGTAGATAGAGGATGAAAAAAGAGTCCATAACGCACAGCCGACCAAGTAAAGTATTGTTGCCATAAAGCAATTTCTGAACGTAAATCCCACAAACAAGCAGGTGAAATAATCAGCCATAAACAGCAGACAAACAACCACCTGCCATATACTGTCAACTGGTGTAATCTCTGTACTTGCTCAAGAAAAGAAACATCAGAGTTATAAATGATCGAGTCATCAATTGGTGGTTCTTCTTGTTCAGCCATAGGGCAATAACAATTTTATAATTTGGATTTTGGATTTGCAATTATGACTCTAGAATTCTGCTGAAAGCAGTTTTCATGTATTTAGACCACACCGTAAATTAATCAATTTCTTCCTTTGCAGTAAATTTTCATTAAAGGGTGTTTGAAAAGTTGGAAAAGGTATAATTTGTAATTTGTCATTCTGTATCCCTTCGGGACACTGCGTGAACGCGAAGCGTACCGGAGGATCTAGAATCTAGGGTTTGAGCGATTACTCTGAGATGCTGCGCTACTTACCCTGCGGGAAGCAAGCTACAGCATGAGTTTTCAAACATCCTCTTAAAGTGCGGTTAATTTACCTGAAAATTGGTGTTGCTATTTTCTCTATTAGACCTATTGCAAAATTGTTTATGTGGTATGATAGAGGAATTTACATTTTATGTATTTTTGGTGTTCTTTGGGCTCGCTAATTCAAACATAACCCTCTAACTCTAACTTTTGGCTAAAACAAATACATCCCCCGATTATAAGATAAAATTAATTCTGCAAGAGGTCTATTAACCATCCTAGGAACTAACAGAGTTATCAATGTTTTCAATTGTGCCTGTACGCTCTCGCCATAATGTTAGCAGTGTACTGGCAATGAAAATGCTCGAATAAGCCCCCATTAAAAAGCCAATAATTAAAGCTAGAGAAAAATTCCTCAAAGTTTCACCGCCAAATAGAAAAATAGCGGTTAAAGTCAGCAAAGTTGTTAAAGTAGTGTTGATTGACCTGGATAAAGTTTGATTGACAGCATCATCAACAATATCAGCAATAGGTCTGTCAGGATTAATTTTGAGAGTTTCCCGGATGCGGTCATAAATTACCACTGTGTCGTTAACTGAGAAACCAGTGATGGTTAGCAAGGCAACAATAAATAGACTATCTACTTCTATACCTGCAACTAGACCTAAAATTGAGAATGCCCCCACTGTCACCAAAATATCGTGAAATAAGGCAACAATGGCAAAAATTGCATAGTCTACCTGGAAACGCAAGCTCATATAAATAGTAATACCTGTAAAGGAAACTACTAGAGCTAAAACACCAGACCTAAAAAGTTCTCTTCCTAAAGTCGGACCAACAGAGTCAATTTGGTTTTTCTGCAGGTCAAAAGCACCGATTTTTTCGCTTAATGCGTTTTGTAAATTCGTGCGTTGCTCGGTTTCCAGGTTTTTTGTGCGGATGGTGATGCCATTTTCTTGGCCATTTTCAGAGATTAATTGAATGCTACTATCTCCAAGTCCTTGGTCTTTAGCGACTTCCCGAACGGTGTTAATATCTATTGGTTTGTCACAGTTACCAAGCTGGCTACAATCCCGCACTAATTGTAAGCGTGTCCCACCGATAAAATCTAAACTAGGACGTAATGGTGCTTTAATGTTGGGATTTTGCGAAGAAATCACCATTGAGATGATACCACTGAGAATGATGGCTGCGGAAATAGTCCACCAAATACTCCGAGCTTTGTTAATACGTAATGTCATTGAGCCACCTTAGCCTTATTTGATGCTGGCAGTTTGGGACAGTAGAGTTCTGTTTTCCGCCAAGAGGGAATGGAAACAGCTAAAAACATCAAGGTACGACTACAGGTGATGGCTGTAAACATACTGACACCAACTCCTAAAGCTAAGGTGAGGGCAAAGCCTTTGACTAAACCAGAACCTAACCAAAATAGGGCGGCACAAGCTATCCAGGTAGTAACATTACTATCTAAAATACTGGAAAATGCCCGGTAAAAACCAGATTCTACAGAACGATATAATGATTTACCTGCTCGCAATTCTTCCCTCGTTCGTTCAAAAATTAGTACGTTGGCATCTACAGCCATTCCAATACTGAGAATAAAACCAGCAATTCCTGGCAAGGTGAGGGTGACACCCAATAAGCAAAATGTAGCCCAGCTTAAAAGGGAGTATATCACTAGTGATACATCAGCAATAAGGCCTGGTAGTCTATAGTAGACTACCATGAATATCAATACTAAAATTAGACCACCGATACCGGCGTAAATGCTGCTTTGAATACTGTCTTTACCCAAGGTTGCGCCCACTGTTCTTCTTTCAGCGATTTCTACAGGTACGGGTAAGGCACCACCTCTTAATTGTACACCTAAGTTGTTAGCTTCTTCTGCTTCAAGGCGTCCTGTAATTACTGCAGAACCGCCTGTTATTCCGGTGGAAGCAAATTCTACTCCTACGGTGGGAGAACTAATTAATTCTTTGTCTAGAAAAATACCGATGGTGCGACCTGTTCCTGCTAACTTTTTTGTTAAGTCAGCAAATAGTTCACCACCTTTAGGATCGAAGCGGATGGCTACATTCCAGTTAGTACCTTGGGTGGGTTCACCATAGGCATCTTTGAGGTATTTACCTGTGAGTGGTGGGTTGGTGCTTTCAAATAATTCGGTGATCGCTCGGTTATTGTTCTGCAACTCTTCTTTATTTTTGGCGATTGCTTCTTTATCGTTGCTCTTTCTCAACTCTTCTTGTTTGGCTTTTAGTTCTTTTCGTGATACTTGTAGCGCAAATATTTGAGTCTCTGTATTTGGTTTTTGAGTCCGAAATTCTAACTGGGCTGTACCACCTAGTACCCGTTCTGCCTGTTGTGGATCATTGACTCCAGGCAACTGCACTAAAATTTTATCAGTACCGACTGTTTGAATCACTGGTTCAGAAACGCCTAGACCGTTAATACGACCTTCGACGACTTTTTTCACGGCTTCCAATTCGCGTTCGGTGATTTCCTTAATTTCCTCGCTTGGTTTCACCTGAATTGTAAGCTGTGAGCCTCCCCGTAAGTCCAGTCCTAAGGGTACAGGAATTGTCGCAATCACCGTAATAGCGGCGATTACCAAAACTATAATTAACGCTAATAGCGCTCGCTGTCTTTGCATACCATCACTCACAACTGACAAAGGCTATAATAGCGTTCTTTTTGTCAGGTTTGAGTAGAAGATTTCACAGGAGTCAGGACTCGGGAGTTCAGGAGTCAGGAGTCAGGAGTTAGAATGAATTTTTACCCTATTCCCTTATTACTGTCACCTGTTCCCTGTCACCTGTTCCCTTATTACTGTCACCTGTTCCCTGTCACCTGTCACCTATCTTCTAAACTCGCAAAGCTACCATTTTCTGTACAGCTTCGATAATTTGCTCTGGTTGAACAATAGTCAATCGTTCCAGATTACCGTTGTAAGGTGTGGGGATATCTTGGGAAGAAAGCCGCAGTACAGGTGCGTCTAATTCATCAAACAAGCTGTCATTGATGGAGGCTGTTAACTCTGCACCAATACCACCAGTTCGCATACACTCTTCCACAATAACTACACGGTGAGTTTTACGCACGGATGCAGCAATCGTATCAAAATCTAGAGGCTTGAGAGATATCAAGTCAATAACTTCTGGATTGTATCCTTGTTTTTCCAAAGTTTCTACCGCTTGCGTGACGTGATAACGCATCCGGGAGTAGGTGATAATTGTCACGTCTTTACCACGACGGACTACTTCTGCTTTATCCAGTGGTAATACATACTCTTTTTCTGGCAGATTTTCTTTTAAGTTGTAGAGTAAAACGTGTTCAAAAAATAAGACTGGGTTATCATCACGGATAGCTGCTTTCAGTAACCCTTTAGCGTTGTAAGGTGTGGAACAAGCTACGATTTTCAACCCTGGAACAGCTAGGAAATAAGCTTCTAAACGTTGGGAATGTTCTGCACCTAACTGTTTTCCCACACCCCCAGGACCACGAATGACCATCGGGATTTTAAAGTTACCGCCGGAAGTGTAGCGCAACATACCTGCGTTATTAGAAATTTGGTTGAAGGCTAGAAGCAAAAAGCCCATATTCATACCTTCAATGATAGGTCTTAGACCAGTCATTGCTGCTCCTACTGCTATACCAGTAAAGCTGTTTTCCGCAATGGGTGTATCTAATACACGCAGATCACCATACTTTTTGCATAGGTCTTTGGTAACTTTATAAGAACCGCCGTAATGTCCTACGTCTTCACCAAGAAGAAATACGCTAGAGTCACGCGCCATTTCTTCATCAATGGCTTCCCGCAGGGCGTTGAAAAATAGTGTTTCTGCCATTTAGACCTTTATTACAATTTATTGTTCTCAAATTTTATCGTCCCATCGTCCCTAATACCGTCAGAGATCTTACTCTTATCGGGGATTGGGGATTGGGGATTGGGGATTGGGGATTGGGGATTGGGGATTGGGGATTGGGTAGCTAGCTAGCATTCCTCATTTTGAATTTTGAATTGAATTGCCCTAGTCTTCTACAACATCATATAAATCTTCAATCAAAACTTCAAATGTCCGTGCCAGCTTTTGCAGAGCAGTTACATCCACAGTGGCCAATCCCGGAGACTTAGCATAGTTTTTGAGCGTGGTGTATGCAATTCCTGAACGCTCTGAAACCTATTTTAGCGTCCAGCCCTTCTCAGCGGCAAATTCCTTGACCCGCAACCTCACCAAGCCCATAGTTTATTATTCCTGCACTATTTCATACAAGTCTTCTATCAGCACGTTAAAGGTTCGCGCTAACTTATGTAAGGATGTTACATTAACAGTTGCTAACCCAGGAGAACGAGCATACACCTTGAGCGCACTGTAGCCTACACCAGAGCGATCATACACTTCTTTTAATGTCCGACCATTGTCAGCGGCGAATTCTTTAATTCGCAACCTTACTAAACCCATACTTGACAAAAGGTATATACTTACCCTTTACTAGTTCAAGTAATAAAAAACGAGCGCCCCTAGTCTACCAAACAAAAGTGCTATCGGCAATTTAAATAACAAATATTAGTTTCAACCTCTTGGCATCTTTCACCCAAAAACCAAGTTTATCTACCCAAAAGATAGGAATCTATCACTATGATCACTATTGAATAATCGAAATCTAACTCTGTCAACCCTTTATTTTGCTTTGTCACCGAAGAAGAAGTTGCTTTAGTCTTAAAAATTCCCGTTGCAGAAATCAAAGATATCCGGTGTTGGCCAAATGTAATTTTAGTAATTAATTTCCGAACATTTAGTTAGATTTTTTAGTTACGCGGACTTACCACCTATCTTAGCAGTTGAACCACTAACAAACAAATATATTCTCACTTGGCTTAAACGGTGGCGGAAACACCTATGTTAAAATAATTCAAGAAATTAGGAGAAATTAAGGATATTTATGAATTAGCTACTGTCGCTTAATGGTAAATAAGTATCACAGTTATTTATTTTAACTCTACTCATCATGTATTGATTCAAGAATAATATCAGGCTCAAAATAATCCCTCGCATAATCAGTAAGAGTTTTTGCTTTATGTTAAAGTGGAGTAGAGTTTTTACTCTACTCTAACTCCATTGATAGAATATATTCATCTTTTATCTCATGTTTAAATTTAGATATTGATAATTATTTTTCTAATTTATCAACAAACTTAAATAATATTTGACTAGCAATATTATTATTGCTATGTACTCTAAATAAAAAATCATTGATTAATTCAGTCATTTTCTCGGTAAGAATAGGAGACTCCCTGATAGATAATAGCTTTTTTCTTTCTGTGTAATAATTCTCAGTTAGTATGAGAAGAAGTCGCTACATAGCTATGATAGCGCCATATTTTTAAATATGTAACAAATACGATAAGTAATTTGTTCAATTGAGTATTGCTGAGACAGAACAATTGTCCACTAGTACATCAAAAATACAAACAATCTCACGCAAAGACGCAGAGAGTATTTGAGTGTCTTTGCGTGAGATAATACTTAATTACAACCACCTAGCCGCATCTTTAGCGTGGTAAGTCAAAATCAAATCAGCACCAGCCCGTTTAAAGCCAGTCAAAGTTTCCATCACCACACGCTGCTCATCAATCCAACCATTTAAAGCCGCAGCTTTCACCATCGCATACTCACCAGAGACATTATATGCCGCCACAGGTAAATTACTAGCTTGCTTCACCTGCCAAATAATGTCCATATATGCCAAAGCTGGCTTCACCATTAGCATATCAGTGCCTTCAGAAATATCCAACTCAATTTCTTTGATAGCTTCACGGGAGTTACCGGGGTCCATTTGGTAAGTGCGTCTATCACCAAACTGCGGTGTGGAGTCTGCTGCATCCCGGAATGGACCATAATAAGCCGAAGCATATTTAGCAGCATAGGACATGATGGGTATATCTTGAAAACCCGCTTCATCCAAAGCTTCACGAATAGCCTGAACGAAACCATCCATCATTCCCGAAGGTGCAATAATATTCGCACCTGCTTTAGCTTGGGAAACTGCGGTTTTCTTTAATAATTCTAAAGTTGGGTCATTTAAAACTCTACCAGTTAAATCACCAGTTGTTAAATAACCACAATGTCCATGACTTGTATATTCACACAAACAAGTATCAGCCAGAATAATTAAATCAGGAACAGCTTCTTTTACTGCGGTTGCTGCTTTTTGAACAATACCACAATCATGCCATGCACCTGTAGCATCTACATCCTTATCTTCAGGAATTCCAAATAAAATAATTGCGGGAATACCTAAATCATAAACTTCCTTTGCTTCTTCAACAATCTTATCTACCGAAAGTTGGTAAACACCAGGCATAGATTTTACTTCATTAGCAATACCTTCACCTGGAACAGCAAATAAAGGATAAATCAAATCATTGGTTGTTAAAACGGTTTCACGTACCATGCGGCGTAGTTGGGGATGGGTACGTAAGCGACGGGGGCGATGGGTAGGAAACATAAATAAACTGTTATCAAGGAAAGAGGAATGGACACACAAGAAAGCGTCATAAAAGCAAGGTTTTGACTTGCTCCCGTCCGACAAACTACAAACAGTGCTTAACTGTCTTTTGCCCTACTGTTGATGAAGCTGTGGGGCAATTTTGTATTTTACAACTTGGTTGACATTATTCCTATAGGAAAGTCAAAAAAAATCTTAAATATTCCTGCTGACTCATCAGAAATGTATGCTGTAATCAGAGGTAGATTAGCCTCAATTATTGCCTCAATTATTACTCTCTTGGGACTAAAAAATCCTGACGATAAAGGGATAACGAATAGGTGTATCAGGATTAGCAAAAACCTTAGTGATCGCCCAAATTGTTAGTCCCCAGTGTAGCAAATAACCTAGCCCTGCTAATGGTAATAATACCACCAATGGTAACACTAACCAACCAGTTAGAAAAAATAAACTCCCCAGAATAGCACCATAAAACCAGACGTTCAAATGGAAATTGATGGATTCTTTGGCGTTGTCTTTAACGACTGGATCGTCAGAGACCAATAATAAAGCCATCGGTAAACCAACGGAGACAACTGTGGTACTGAAAAAAATCGCTCCGTGAGATAAGGCTGATAACAGTTTACGTTTATCGCTGTCGTACATTCTATGCTCCATAAATCTCTTTCATACTTTAATTTTATAAGGGAAAAGGCTGAAAACCCCATAATAGATTATTCCTGAAATCTTTTTGGGATTTCATTCAGTAACTTTATCTTTTAAGCCGGGGATGAAAGCCAGGTGAGGGGTAAAAGCCTCACCGATTTTGATGTAAAATTATGGTGTGAGTAAGAACAACCATCTACACGATTAACCTTTCTAGACCAGTGAAATTCTGGCTACACTCAAAGGTATGATTATTTGGCAACTAGGGCAACCAATCAACAATGGTAGATTTATTATTCAATTCAGAGTAAACCCGTGGGTAGGGGTGGTTTTGGTATTAGTTACACAGTTTTAGAACCCCGCACGGCTAAATTATACGCCATCAAAACCCTGAACTCAACCATGCAAATGAGGTAAGACTTTGGAGAACAACAGGTTAAGTTTATTAACGAAGCCTTGACAATAATTATTAAGGATTTACAAGATGATAGTGTTATACTAACATAACCTAACCTAGGTTGAAAAACAAAAGAAATCATGTCATTTTCGATAAAATTTTACAAAAAAGAAGGGAGAAAATTACACTTCAATTCAATCAATATCAATGATGTAATGAAACCTCATAAAGACTGTAGGGTGCCTTAGGAGGGCGAAAAGATAGTAAAATATAGAGATAAATTAAATACGCAACGTAACGCACCATTGATATTGTCTGAATTAGGATATCCAAGGATTTCAGGATTAATTGTCTTCGGTCACTTCCTTTTACCCTTTGTGCTGTCTTGATATACAACGACCTTAGACTATCACTTAGTTGGACTAATGATTATAGAGACATCAACCATACTGCACGCTAATTATTCTCTCAGTATCCCTGGTTTTGGATCATTTTTTCCTTGGATTACTCTTATCAAAAAAGCCTAACTGCTCTCTAAATCATTCAATCTTAAGTAAATATATTAGTTATTTGTCACCTAGCAACTTATCTGTTGGTAGTTCTTCCAGACGCTGGTTATTGATAGGAAACTCAAAATCTGGTTTTGGCATCAATTCACAAAAATACTCATTTATTGCCTTTAAAAAGCTACCCTCAACCCTAACATGCCCAAGCCGTGTTCCATACCAGAATGTCTAGGGTTCGCTGAACGGCAACCGTGAGCAGAAGCCATCCAAGCACCACCACGCACTACGCGACAATTTTTACATTCCAAGCAATAAACATCTCTATCACCAATTTCTTGCGGTCCTCCTTCAGATCATTCTGCAATATTCCCATGCATATCCTAGAGTCCGAAGGCATTAGCTACCTGAAAGTAACCAACTTCTCTTGTTTCTTGACGAAACATATTTTTAGGTTCTTTATTATAGGTGAAATCACGATCATAGTTGGCAATATCTGTGGTGATATTTTCCCCAAAATGAAACGGTGTAGTTGTGCCAGCACGACAGGCATATTCCCATTCCTCCTCTGTCGGCAAGCTCTTTAAAATCGGCAATTTTATTTAGTTCCCCATTGCGGGACAGGACAGCTAGCAGATGTATATCTGAGCCTACTACCATAACATTTTACCAACTTTTAAAAAATGGTTTTTTGAAATATTTTGTCGAAGCGACTGACGTTTTGGATCATTTTTTAGTTGGAATACTCTTAGAGTAAGCCACAAAATAAATAGACCTCTTGCAGAATTAACTTTATGTTATGGTCGGGGTTTTCTTTGTTTTAGCTAAAAGTTAGAGTTACAGGGTTATGTTTGAATTAGGGAGCCCAAAGAACACCAAAAATACATAAAATCTAAATCTATCTATCATACCACATAAACAATTTTGCAATAGGTCTAATGATCCTGTCTTGTCATGCTGAGTGTAGCGATCGCGAAGCGTGGCGTAAGCCATAGCAAGAATAAGCATATCCGAGATTCTTCACTATCTCTTTCAGAGACGCTCCGCGAACATTCAGACTGACATTGCGCATTTCTTTTTGTGGAGTTCTCTTATTGAATTTTCCAGAGTTTCGGGACTGACAATTTTAGACTGGTATTAACTATACTCAACTTGAAAATCAGGTAACAGAAATATGAAATGCAATATTTGTAGTAATAGTGAAGGTGTACATATCTGCAACGTTAACAGAACCTATGGAAAAGGGGAAGAACTGCTGGTAATTGAAAATGTACCTATTATTAGCTGTCCTCATAGCGGTGAAAGTTACATGACAGCAGAAACACTGCAGAAAATTGAACAAGTTAAGCTCAAATGCAAGATTTTTGCAGTTGCACGTTTTGTAGATGTTGTTAGTTTGAATGAGGATAATGCAGCTATTTCTCTATAAATTATCAAAATTGAGGCAAGTTTTTTGTCTGCAAAATTTAAAGAAGCGTTAGTTAATATTTAGTTCTTAAATCCTGTAAATCCTTAAATCTTGATTCAGGCGATCTGGGAAATCAAAAATAAGATACTATACTATAGTATGCGCGCAAATAAAAATTACCACTACCACTATATTAGACATAATGTAAGCTCTGCTATTTGTCAACTACCTCAGTCATAAATTTCTGAATTAAGATTGAGGAATCCGACGTAAGAATGAATATAATTAACAAATGTGTTTCCTAGTCCTGAAAAAGATTACATTCAATTAAATAAGGTTAAGAACAAATTACTGATTATGACTACTGAACTTGTGGAAGAACTGGGTAAAGCGGTGGAAATGCGGCGCAATTTTGCGATTATTTCTCATCCTGATGCTGGTAAAACTACGTTAACGGAAAAATTATTATTATACGGAGGTGCTATCCACGAAGCAGGGGCAGTCAAAGCCCGAAGAGACCAGCGCAAGGTAACTTCTGACTGGATGGCAATGGAACAACAACGGGGTATTTCTATTACTTCTACAGTGTTGCAATTTGTCTATCGTAATTGTCAAATTAATTTACTTGATACCCCTGGACACCAAGATTTTAGTGAAGATACCTATCGCACTTTAGCAGCTGCCGATAACGCGGTGATGTTAATTGATGCGGCTAAGGGGTTGGAACCCCAAACCCGGAAACTGTTTGAAGTGTGTAAGCTGAGGGGTATTCCTATTTTCACATTTGTGAATAAACTGGACCGTCCGGGGAGAGAACCTCTGGATCTGTTGGATGAAATTGAGCAAGAATTGGGGTTACAAACTTACGCAGTGAATTGGCCTATAGGGATGGGCGATCGCTTTAAAGGTGTATTTGATCGCCACCAGCGGCAAATTCATTTATTTGAACGCAGCGCCCACGGTAGCCGAGAAGCCCGCGATACCATCATCAATTTAGGTGAAAGCAGAATTGAAGAACTACTAGAAGAAGACCTTTATCACCAACTCAAAGATGAGTTAGAGCTATTAGAAGGAGCAGGAGGGGAACTGGATTTAGAATTAGTGCATGAAGGAACAATGACACCTGTGTTTTTTGGTAGTGCCATGACTAACTTTGGGGTGGAATTATTCCTCAAATATTTCCTTGACTATGCCCTCAAACCAGGTACACATAGGAGTAGCGTCGGCGAAATTCCTCCTACCTACCCGGAATTTTCAGGATTTGTCTTCAAACTCCAAGCCAACATGGACCCGAAACATAGAGATAGAGTAGCTTTTGTCCGGGTCTGTACAGGTAAGTTTGAAAAGGATATGACAGTTAATCATGCCCGCACAGGCAAGGTTGTCCGTCTGTCTCGACCACAAAAGCTCTTTGCCCAAGAGAGAGAATCAATTGATGTGGCTTATCCTGGTGACGTGATCGGTTTGAATAATCCCGGCGTTTTTGCGATTGGGGACACAATTTATACAGGTCAAAAACTGGAATATGAGGGAATTCCTTACTTCTCACCAGAGCTTTTTGCCACTCTCAGAAATCCCAACCCCTCGAAATTCAAGCGATTTCAAAAAGGTGTTTCTGAATTACGGGAAGAGGGTGCTGTACAAATTATGTACTCAAATGATGAAGCCAAGCGCGATCCAATTTTAGCAGCGGTTGGTCAGTTGCAATTTGAGGTGGTACAGTTCCGTCTACAAAATGAGTATGGTGTGGAAACCATATTAGATTTATTGCCCTACAGTGTTGCTAGATGGGTTGAAGGCGGTTGGGAAGCTTTGAATCAGGTGGGACGTTTATTTAACACGACTACTGTTAAAGACAGTATGGGAAGACCTGTATTGCTATTCCGTAATGAATGGAATTGTCAACAGTTGGAGGGAGACCATCCAGAGTTGAAATTAACTGCGATCGCCCCTGTATTTTCCAGTCAAAAACAGGATACAGAATAATTCGTTGTAATTAATTACTGCTTCCTTCTGCCTCCTCCTCCTGACTCCTGCCCCCTCCTCCTAAATAAATTCAGGGACTCGCATCATAATTGTTGAATTTTGAGTTTTCAATTTTCAGTTTTGAATTAGATCGCGTGTATTACCTAGCAGAAATTGGAGTACCACAAGTTCTATGCCTTCATATCAACAGCCGTCTTTGGAGGCTGGTTTAGCTGCCCTCAAGCAGGGAAATTACTACGCCGCAATTACTCAACTTGTACCTATTGCCAACAGCAAAAATCAGAGCAATACTTGTTTGCAAGCTCAAGTTGGGCTAGTTATGGCTTATGCGCGTACAGGCGAAATTAGTAAGGCGATTACCCTTTGTGATTATTTGATTAGAAGCACTAATCCGCAAGTTCAAGAATGGGCACAACGCGCTCTTGAACACTTGAATAAAGTGCAAAAACGCCACAAAAAAACTAGGACACTTGAAAATGGATTTGTGGCTTTTGATAATTCCTTAGCTACTCCTTTAGTTTCTACCACAACGCGACAACAAAAAGAAGGTATCCCAGAAAAAAATACTCCTAATCCTGATATAGATATCCCAAATACTACAGCCACTGAACCAGTTAGTATTTATTGGCGACACGCTAGACGTGCTAAGGTATGGCAACCTCTCCGTAAATATAACTCCATCCTATCCCGGCTGCTGGCGCTCGGAACATTCATAGCCATTTTTTGGGTATTGTGGGGATTAATCAGTTTGCTAATGGCTTTGATCACCCAAATTTTAGAAAAACTGCCTTATGTAAATCCATTGCCACTTTTATATACCAATCCTGCTTCATTAATATTATTCCTATTATTGGTTTTACTCGGATTGTCTCCTTGGTTGCTAGATTGGCTATTGGCAAAATTTTATGGACAACAACCGCTATCTAAAGAAATCTTGTACAGCCACAGCCGTGAAGTACTCCGGGTGACACAACGTGCTTGTCAATTAAGACATTGGCCTGTTCCCAGACTCCAGATTTTACCAATGGCAGCACCAATTATGTTGACCTATGGTAATTTACCCTGCACAGCCCGGATTGTCGTTAGTCAAGGATTGTTAGAAAAACTAAGTGATGATGAAATAGCCACTATCTACGCCTTGGCTTTAGGGCAAATTGGCCGCTTGGATTTTCTGGTCATGTCTTTGGCTTTGCTGGTGACCTTGCCAGTTTATCAGCTATATCAGCAAGCATCGACTTGGGGAAATAAGAGTGACAAGCAAATTTGGCGCTGGACTGCTACAGCTTTGAGTAGTCTGAGTTATGGAATTTGGTGTTTGCTGGCTGGTACGACTTTGCTTAATTCCCGGTTTCGGCTTGACTCTAGCGATCGCTACGCAGCTGAAATTACAGGAAATCCCAATGGGTTAATTCGTGCCTTACTCAAAATTGCCATTGGTATTGCTGATGATATCAAAAAACAAGAACACACGAGTTGGCAATTGGAAAGTTTAAATATTGTCGCCCCAGTTAGCCACCAACAAAGTCTGTGTTTGGGAAGCATTGCAGGATATCTGCCCTGGGAATCATTCTTAATGTGGGAAAACTCCAATCCTTATCGGCAATGGTTTACTGTTAATAATAGCCATCCATTAATGGGCGATCGCATCCAACGCATAAGTCAAATAGCCCATCATTGGCATCTAGAAACTGAACTACATCTAACCATTCCAGAATCCTTCCCCGTTAAACCTCAATCCTTCCTATTACAAATCGCCCCTTGGTTGGGAATACCCCTGGGGTTTGTATTAGCAGGTATGTTTTGGCTAATATGGCAAACATCATACACATTTCATTTAGTCAACCTGCAATGGATCTATGATGATTGGTCTTTCATGACAGGGTTTATGATGATCGGCTTTAGTATAGGTACAGTGATGCGGATTAATGCCTTCTTTCCCGAAATCAAACCTCTCGCCTTACAAGCTGATGACCAACTGCCTCAGCTATTAACCAACCCCTTTGTTTTACCAGTAGATAGCATCAGTGTCCGGTTTGTTGGTAAACTATTAGGCCGTCGTGGAATTAGCAACTGTCTATCCCAAGACCTGATTCTACAGTCCAGCACAGGTTTAGTGAAACTACACCATGTTCCATTGTGGGGACTCTCAGTTACTCCCCAAGAATTAATTGGTCGGCAAATTATCGTCACAGGTTGGTTACGACGAGGAGCAACACCTTGGATAGATATCCAAACCCTAGAAACTCAAAATGGCAAAACCATTAACAGCCCTCATCCTATTTGGTCTACTGTTTTAGCAGTCATCGCCCAAGCATGGGGAGCATATATTATGCTCACCGCCCAATCTGTTGGGGGTTAATACTAAAATTCTCGGCTGACTAGATGAAATGTAAACAGAAGTTGTAGATTTCTTTTCCAAATGTTACATTTATTCATGAAATCCATAGAACCCAAAGTAAATCAGCCCTCCAACCTGGTGATTAGTCTGGCTGCTAATACTAACCTATCCCCATTAGCTCCTCCCAACAGAGCAGCAAATCAACCAGCCAGTGGCTGGTTTTTATTTCAAATTTTTAACCTTTTGCAAAAATTGTATTTTATGCTACGATGCATTAATACTATACTATGGGCAAAAATGTAGGTGCTGAACTAGTTACGTAGAAAATACCGTGATAATGTTAAGAGATGGTATTTGACTCTGCGAATAAGAGCTAGGAAAAAATCATTTACTGTGGCGGACGGTGGGCTATTAAATTTACAATTCTTAGAATTAAGGTGGTATTAGCCGGGCGTATTAGTGCTTTTGTCCTAAATAAGCTTGATCCCAACAAAAAACTGTATTGTATAGGTTGATAGTTTGGATTAAAAAAATTGGTTTACGGCGATTTTAATTAATAGCATCTATTGAAAAGCCAAAGCCAAGTGATTGTTTTTGTCTTGTCATATTCATTTCAACTCTGGAGGTATAGTTCATGTCCGTTCGCCTGTATATAGGTAATTTGCCCAAAGAAGAAATAGATCGTCAAGAGTTGCAAGCAGTGTTTGCATCTGAAGGCGATGCTGTCACCACTAAACTAATTAAAGACCGCAAAACAGGCAAATGTCGCGGTTTCGGTTTTCTAACGGTGAACAATGACGAACAAGCAGACCAAATTATTGAAAAGTATAATGGTCAATTGTTCAAAGACACAGCCATCAAGCTAGAAAAAGCATTACCTCGGACAAAAGGTGAAGAAGGTGACGAGCAAGCACCCAAGCCTGCTAGTCAAGCTAGTAGCGCCCCCGCACCTAGCATCAACAAGGAAAACCGTCGTGACAAAGGCGCTAAGAAATCTCGCCGTGGTGGTGGTGGTGGTGGAAATCGTGAAACAACTACCACAGTAGATTCAGACGCAATTCGTCCCGATCCACGTTGGGCTGCTGATTTAGAAAAGCTGAAGCAGATGTTAGCCGCACAAGCGACTAACTAATCCTATAGGGTTGGAAACAGTAACTTGACAACTATTCATCTATTGGCAAATGTCGTCAGAAAAGCTGTCAGCAGTAAGCAAGCCCCATAAATTGAGGGGAAAGAGACTTAAAAGTTAAAAATTAAAAATCACAAATGCTGATTTTTAATTTTTAATTATTCTCTTATTACTAAAGCTACTAAACTCATCTGAGTAAGTCAGATTCCCCTGTTAATCAAAGACTAAAATTACCAGACCCGTTACGGGACTGTTCTTTGTGCAAATCACCACCAATAAAACAGGACATGAGAAGTGCGAATAGCCGATTCTGGCTATTCGCACTTCTCAGTTTTTTGTGGAGAGATGGGGAAGGTGGGGGCTTACAGGGGTAGGTTTTTTAATATTATCTGTGAAGGCAAGACTTGGAAGATTTTCTACGCAAAATGGTCTTTTGATGGTCTGTTATTCTTACCAAACGTACATGATTTGTATTGTTTTTTTCCTCCCTTGTGACCTTGTCTACCTTGTCCACCAAGTCTTGCCCTCACGAGCAAGTAAAAAACCTACCCTTGTGAGGGTGGGGGTGATGGGGAGAATTATGTATTACCTCCTAAACTCTGAAATATTGAGACATATGTAAATCTTTTAATAAAAAGTATCTTATTTAACAAAAAAAAATAATCTATAATAATACTATATACTATAAGTAAATGCAATTCTCAAAAAACTAATTTCCTCAAGGAACTCTTGTAATTATGGAACTACTGTAAAAATTAATTACTTATTAATTTAAGTAGTTAAATATTAGTCATTGGAGCAACTAGATATTTTAAATTGCTGAGTTAGTAACATTAAATATTAATTTATTATTGCTGTAATATAAACACGGCAATGATCTTCCGGTGAGTAATTAAGGCTCTATTTATTTAGAATGGATAAGATTTAATTATTCCATAAAACAATAGATTACATCTATCAAAATCAAATGATTAGAGATTAATATACAAAAATTAGACATAATAAAGTTAAATATAAATCCTGAAATAAACTATCTAATTTGGTAGTAGACAAATATTTTTTATGACATAATTAAATTTATATGAAATTTAATAAAAGTTTCTAAATAATTCAGGTAAGCGTGAGTAACGCCAACTTGAAACCGCATACTACCTTGTGAGAATCAGCAACACACAACTTATGAACTCTACCACTAACAAACGCATTGCCTTGATTTCAGTCCACGGTGATCCGGCGATTGAAATTGGGAAAGAGGAGGCTGGAGGACAAAATGTTTATGTTCGCCAAGTGGGTGAAGCACTATCCCAGCTAGGATGGCAAGTTGATATGTTTAGCCGCAAAGTGAGTGTTGACCAAGAAGATATCGTTCAACATAATTCTCGTTGTCGAACCATTCGTTTAACAGCCGGACCAGTTGAATTTGTACCACGAGATAACGGTTTTAAATACTTGCCAGAATTTGTGGAGCAGTTATTGGAATTTCAAAAACAAAACAGCATTAAATATGAGTTGGTTCATACTAACTACTGGCTATCTAGTTGGGTTGGGTTGCAGCTGAAACAAATCCAAGGAAGTAAACAGGTTCACACATATCATTCTTTAGGAATAGTCAAATACAACACAATAGAAAATATTCCTCTAGTTGCTAGTCAACGTCTAGCAGTGGAAAAAGAAGTATTGGAAACAGTGGAAAGAATTGTGGCGACAAGTCCGCAAGAAAAACAACACATGAGAACTCTGGTTTCTCATCAAGGAAACATTGATATTATTCCTTGTGGTACAGATATTCGCCATTTTGGTTCAGTGGATAGACAAGCAGCTAGAGAAGCATTGGGAATTGATCCACAAGCCAAAGTTGTTTTGTATGTAGGGCGTTTTGACCCACGCAAAGGGATAGAAACCTTAGTGCGTGCTGTGCGTGAGTCTAAGTTTTATGGTGATAAAGACTTGAAACTGATTATTGGTGGTGGAAGTACACCAGGTAACAGTGATGGTAGAGAACGTGATCGCATCGAGGGAATTGTTAACGAATTGGGAATGAGTAAATTTATTTCCCTTCCTGGTCGTCTCAGTCGAGAAGTCTTACCAACTTATTACGGTGCGTCTGATGTTTGTGTGGTTCCCAGTCACTATGAACCCTTTGGACTGGTGGCTGTGGAAGCAATGGCCAGTGGAACACCAGTTATAGCTAGTGATGTTGGTGGTCTTCAGTTTACCGTTGTTAATGAAAACACTGGCTTATTAGTACCACCCCAAGACGTAGCAGCCTTTAGTAACGCCATTGACCGCATTCTTGGTAATCCCCAATGGCGTGCACAACTAGGTCAATCGGGTAATAGACGGGTAATGAGTAAGTTTAGCTGGGACGGTGTAGCTAGTCAGTTAGATGCCCTATACACCCAACTACTGCAACCAGTTAAAGAAAAAGAACCTGCTTTAGTTAGTAAGTGATCTTTTTCGGAGAAAATAAAATAATTTATTTGGGTAAAGAGTGAAGATTTTTTCTTGTCCTTTTACCCTTTTATATTGCTTAATTTTTATGGAACTAACCGCAAAGTACGCAAAATATACAAAGGAAGAGAAAAACAAGAGTAGAGTTTTGTACAAATATATGAGAACTCCTGTAACTGCTAGATGGGTAAATTATTAGGATCTATACCTTTTTTCTTTTTCTTGACGTTCTTTCTCAATTTGTTCTACAGCCCAAATTAATAAATGAACATCTTGATTCCAGCATCTTAACCAATAACCTGTTCTCCCTTCTTTTGAACCTTACCAAATTCCTAAAAATAAGCCCATACTATCAAGCCAATCATAACGGTTTTCATCTGGCTGTTTTAACTGATATCCCTCATTTTATAATTGATAAAACTCTAATAAACCATCTTCAGGAGCGAAAATTACATAAACAGTAACTTTTAATATTTGGTCATAAAAAAACATTTTCCGGGGGGATAAGTCCGTTTAAAAGAATATTTTACCCCATCGATATCAGATAAAAGTTCCATTACTCGGGAATATCACCTTCTAACTTTGGTGTATAGCTTCTGCGTTCTGGTTAAAGAGATTTAACCGATGGTACGTATAACCAGTCAGGTACTTTAAGAAGAATTTGTTCATTAACTGTGGTACAAAGAGCAAAGTTAGGAACTATTAACATTTGCAGTTGAATAAAACCGGCAATTTCTAAACTTTCCCTTAATGCACGTGCTAAAATAGGTTGTCCTGTATTTTCCACTGGTTCATCCTCTCACTGAAAATCATCGGGTAATGCTTCCCAAGAGATAACCAGTTCTGTGTTGTTTTCGGTTCACTAACTTGGGTATTCATTTAGATCAGCTCTGATAGATACATTTTTATTTTAGTTCTATTTTAGTTGTTTATATATTACTGGCTAATTTTATTCGTGTATCAGAACATGAAAATTTACCACAAACTCATTATATTTAAACGAAGAATGAGTAATGAAAGTGGTATTTCGTTAGCTAAAACCAAACTACTGGCTCAGTTGATAATCTACGTTTGATAGCATCTAAAATTTCTTGAATTGTAAAGTGAAGATAGTGAAAAATAGGTGTATAATTAATATCTATATTTCCCTATTTATTTGCGTAAAAGCATTAAGTGTCTATCTGTTGGACGATAAGAAAGACTTGGGCGAGGACGACGATTATCAATATTGACAAACTTATTTTGGTGATTAAAACGTCCTACTTCAATAGGAGTATTTTCTTCGTCAAATGTGATTACCCACTTAATTTTAGGCTTTAATTTTCCATTGGAGTCTCTTTCACCTAAATCATAAAATCAATTTTCGTAAAACTACCCAATTGGATAATTATTTATATTCTTAAACTCCTGTTTAATAATTAAATGTGCATAAGTAATTCGGATAATATCGTAGTTTATTTTAAGAATATTTGTGAAAAAATCTTTTGCTTCTTCAATTAGATAATTCTCTGCAGTTTCTTTTTGCTCTTGACTTTTAAGTGCAATGCAAGGAATGAAATGAGTTTTTATTTCAAATAAGTCAGAGACTGTTATAAAATTATCTGTATGATCTAAAATCATGTATTTTCACTTAAAAATAATATGGATTGAAATTTATCAAAAGGTAATTTTGCATTTCTTTGAAAAAACTCATAGGGTATATTTTAAAAATCTATAATCCATATTTCTTTATAATCAAAAGTTAGTACAATATCACGAGTTGGAAATCTACGTAAGGCGTTTTTTCTATTTATTTGTGTAAAATCTGAACTTTGAGGAGCATTATAAACAAAGGTTGCTCGTTGGTTATCCAGTTCAATACATAATAGCGGTACGGAAATAAAAATCAAGCCTAAATGAAATGTAGCCCAAACTGGCTCTATCAGAAGGAAACACGTCCGGATTCCAGTTGAACCAATCAATAAATAGAAAAGAT
>ERZ1034425.80-NODE-80-length-18158-cov-2.262166_pt1 | contig 18158 bp, 17 predicted proteins | sample MGYA00520608_ERZ1034425 | MGnify/ENA primary metagenome ERZ1034425 (study PRJEB33736, sample SAMEA104288488) | Azolla rubra | place: Australia | collected 1985 | study: EMG produced TPA metagenomics assembly of the PRJEB19522 data set (Is there foul play in the leaf...
AGAAAAAAAATACCATGGTGCGCGAGGGATATTTCCCCAGGGCGCGGCACACTGCCGCCACCCACCAGCGCCACCGCCGAAGCGGTATGGTGGGGTGCGCGATAAGGCCGCTGCCGCCAGTTGCTCGCGCGAAATGCACCATTGAGTGACTGAATTGCGGCAGATTCCAGCGCTTCTTCTTCTGTCATGGCAGGCAGTATCCCCGGCAATCGGCCAGCCAGCATGGATTTGCCGGTGCCAGGCGGCCCCTGCATCAGAATGCTATGCCCGCCTGCTGCGGCGACCTCCAGCGCACGCTTGGCATGCGCCTGCCCTTTGACATCGGCAAAATCCGCATATGCCGGTGTGGAGGATGGCAGGTCTGGCTGCTGCAACGCCAGCGTTGATTGCCCGAGCAGATGAGCGCACACCGCGAGCAAACTATTCGCGGGCAATATTTGTGCATCGGTCACCAGCGCGGCCTCTGCCGCACTGGCTTGGGGCAAAATAAAAGCCCGGCCATCGCGCCAGGCTTTATATGTCATCGCCAATGCCCCTTTTATCGGCCGTAACTCGCCGGTGAGCGCCAGCTCGCCTGCCATTTCGTATTTCGCCAACCCCTCAATCGGCAATTGACCGGAAGCGGCCAGAATACCAATAGCAATCGGCAAGTCATAGCGCCCGCTTTCCTTGGGCAAATCAGCGGGAGCCAGATTGACGGTAATGCGCCGCGCAGGAAATTCAAATTGCGCCGTCTGCAAGGCGGCTCGTACTCTGTCCTTGCTTTCCTTTACCTCCGCCTCCGGCAAACCGACGATGGTAAAGCTAGGCAACCCGTTCGCAAGATGGACTTCCACCTCCACGGGTGGTGCATCCATGCCACACAATGCACGACTTTTAATGACTGCAAGTGACATGATTCACAACTAACTGTTGGTTTTTTGCAACAAAACTTCCAGTTCTGTCAGTTTTTGTTCCATTTTTTCCAATTTCTGCTGTGCCTCATCAAGCTGCTGCCTTGAAACCCGCAGCAGATCAGCCTGTACGTCAAATTCCTCGCGTGAAACCAGCTCCAACTTGGTGAACGCGCCCTGTAATAGTGCATTTACATTCTTTTCCAGATCACCCAAAGGCGACGATTTTGAAATCTCTTTTATTTTCAATGACAAATCATTCAAAAATGCGGTATTCATGGTTCCTTCTCCTTCATCAATGACGCCAGTCAGGCTGTTATTCAGTGCGTTGATACACCTGTAAACGCACCATAGGGGTGCCGCAAATTATTGTAAACAAGGAAATACTCTCATTGTTTCATGATGCTCATTACCTTAGCATTGTAACTCAATGTTTTTCCGTGCTTTGTCTTTTTGGCACGAGTGTTGCTTTATGTTTGTTGCTCGTTTTATGTTGTTTTTTTACTCTGAAAGGAAATTCAATGCGTAAATCGCTTTTACTGGTAGCCGTTCTGGGCACCTTCGCAGCTCCTGCTGCCGTTTTGGCCGCCGACGCTGCCGCTGAAGAAGCTACTTCGCCCCACACCTTCTCTTATAACATTGGCCTCTACAGCCAATACATCTTCCGTGGTTTGACACAAACCGGCCGCGAACCAGCTCTGCAAGGCGGCGTTGATTACTCCCATTCCAGCGGTTTCTACCTGGGCTCCTGGGGTTCTAACGTTAGCTGGGTGAAAGATGGCGGTTACAAGCAAGATTCCAGCCTGGAAGTTGACGTTTACGGTGGTTACAAGAATACCATTGGCGACACTGGCATTACTTATGACATCGGTGCTCTGCAATACTTCTACCCAGGTTCCAAAGAAAGCGGCCTTGGCGCTGCTGGCCTGACCGATCCTAACACCACAGAAATCTACGGTGCCCTGGGTTGGAATTGGATCACTGTTAAGAACTCCTATGTTGTTTCCAAGGGTGCTTTCGGTGTTGAAGATGGCCGTGGTTCCAACTACGTTGAAGCTAACGTTCTCTATCCATTTGCTGACACTGGCTACTCGCTGATCGCTCACGTTGGCTATCAGTACTTTGACGGTACGTCGACTGCTGGTGCAACCCGCATCGACAACGACAAGGTATACACCTACACCGATTGGAAACTGGGTGCAGTTAAGACCTGGGCTAACGGTGTAAACGTTGGTGGTTACTACACCGGTACCGATGCTGGTGATGACGGCTGGAAAAATGCTGGCACCAACAACCGCAACCTGGGCCGTGATGCATTCACGTTCTTCGTTCAAAAAACCTTCTAAATTCATTTAACCCTCAAGGTTAAATTGTTTAGTTAAACTGGGATGAGGCGGCTGAGCAACCCGTCTCATCACTTTCAACACTCATCAGGAGACACGCATGAAATTCGTATCCGCGATCATCAAGCCATTCAAGCTTGACGAGGTACGTGAGGCTCTTTCCGCCATCGGCGTACAGGGGATCACCGTTACTGAAGTCAAGGGTTTTGGACGTCAAAAGGGCCACACCGAGCTGTATCGTGGTGCCGAATATGTCGTCGATTTTCTGCCAAAAGTAAAACTCGAAGTCGCCATTAAGGACGACATGCTCGATCAGGTGATTGAAGTGATTGAGAAGTCCGCCACCACCGGCAAAATCGGCGATGGCAAAATTTTCATTTTTGATCTTGAGCAGGTTTATCGCATCCGCACCGGCGAAACCGGTCCTGATGCGCTCTAATAGGGGACAGCCATGAAACGATTTTTATCTCTGATTACATTAGTTGGTATGTTGGGCCTGGGTACACTGGGCGCCAGCACCATGGGTTTTGCCGAAGATGAAGCTCCGGCAGCCACCACCACCGAAGCCGCACCTGCTGCTGCCGCGCCTGCTGAAGCTGCAGCCCCTGCCGCTGACGCTGCGGCACCCGCCGAAGCTGCACCTGCTGCTGAAGAACCCAAACTGGATACCGGCAGCGCTGCCTGGATGATCACAGCTACCGTTCTGGTAGTGATGATGGCCGTGCCTGGTCTGGCCTTGTTCTACGGCGGTCTGGTCCGCACCAAGAACATGCTGTCCGTGGGCATGCAAGTGTTCGTTGCCTTCTCCCTGATTTCCGTTCTGTGGGCCGTGTATGGCTACAGCATGGCCTTCTCGGAAGGCAATGCCATTGTCGGCGGGCTTAGCAAAGCCTTCCTGGCAGGTGTGACACCTGACAGCCTCAGTGGCGTTATCCCTGAGTATGTCTTCATTACCTTCCAGCTGACCTTTGCTGCCATTACGCCAGCCCTGATCATCGGTGGTTTCTCCGAGCGTACCAAGTTCCCAGCTGTGCTGCTGTTCCTGGCACTGTGGGTAACCTTCGTTTACATCCCAATCGCCCACATGGTTTGGGGCGGTGGTCTGCTGAGCGATGCTGGCCCACTGTTTAACGGTCACGGCGCTAAAGACTTTGCGGGTGGTACTGTTGTGCACATCAACGCTGGTATTGCTGCGCTGGTGGGTGCTCTGGTTATCGGCAAGCGTATCGGTTACGGCAAAGAAGCCATGCCTCCACACAACCTGGTGATGACGCTGATTGGCGCATCCTTGCTGTGGGTAGGTTGGTTCGGTTTCAACGTAGGCAGCGAACTGGCTGTTGACGGTGTTGCTGGTCTGGTTCTGATCAACACACAACTGGCTACTGGTGCTGCTGTTGTAGGCTGGGTATTTGCTGAATGGCTGTTCAAGGGCAAACCAAGCATGCTGGGTGCTGCCTCTGGCGCAATTGCCGGCCTGGTTGCCATCACACCTGCTTGCGGCTTCATCGGCCCTATGGGTTCCATCATCCTCGGCTTCCTGGCCAGCTTCCTCAGCCTCTGGGCCGTTACCAAGCTGAAGAACGCCCTGGGTTATGACGACTCTCTGGATGTATTCGGTGTACACGGTCTTGCCGGTATCCTGGGTGCTATTGCTACCGGCGCCCTGATGTCAACCGACTTCGGTGGCGTTGGTTATGCCGAAGGCGTGACCATGGGCCAGCAAGTAACGACTCAAGCCATTGCCGTGGGTATCACCGTGGTATGGACTGGCGTTATCAGCTACATCCTGTTCAAGATTGTTGACATCGTTATCGGCCTGCGCTCCAGCGAAGAATCCGAACGCGAAGGTCTGGACACCACTGAACACGGTGAACGTGCTTATCACTACTAAGCCTTAACGCTTAACGTAGTACAAAGCAAAAACGGGCGCAGCGATGCGCCCGTTTTTTTATTGCTGACGAGCATGAATATCAAACAAGCTTTATCGCCAGCAAAGCGCCTGCCGATTGGGCATCGCACGGCCACTGTCTTGCTTTGCACACCGTTGGTGCATAAATGCACATTTTTAGCTTTAGTCTGAGCTGGAATGCCTCACAATCAGCTGGAATACCCGCTTAGAAGCTGGCACAGCGTTTGCTTATGTATGACTAGGCATAAATTGCTCCACACCTCGGTGTTAAAGAACATTTTATTGCTCGGTTTCCATGCATTATCTCCTCCTCTTCGGGCGCAATCTGCGCCCGTTTTTTTTAGGCAGATGGATGCAACTAAGCTAAAATCCTACGGACTTATACAATTTGATTGAATATGGTCCCTCATCTTACAACGGCCTTGACCGGCCCCCTGTTATCCCTCGAGCAACGCATGCTGGCAGCCATGCCGCAAATCGAACACTGGTTTCGCACTCAGTGGGCCGAATACAGCGTTCCCTTTTATGCCTCGGTAGATTTGCGCAACTCCGGTTTCAAACTGGCCCCGGTAGATACCAATCTCTTTCCAGGCGGATTCAATAACCTGAATCCGGAATTTTTATCGCTCTGCGTGCAAGCGGCGATGAGCGCCGTGGAGAAGATATGTCCGGATGCCCGGCGCTTGCTGGTGATTCCTGAGAACCATACCCGCAATACTTTTTATCTGCGCAATGTAGCAGCGCTCACCAATATTCTGCGCCATGCCGGGCTGGAAGTACGCATAGGCAGCATTTCCCCCGAAATCACCGAGCCTACCTACCTGGAAACCCACGATGGCGGCAGCATCCTGCTGGAGCCGGTGCAACGCAAAGGCAATCGCCTGGTGCTGGATAATTTCGACAGCTGCGCGATCTTGCTCAACAACGACCTATCCGGCGGTATTCCCGAAATATTGCAAGGCCTGGAACAAACTCTGATTCCTCCTTTGCACGCAGGCTGGGCTACCCGTCGCAAATCCCAGCATTTCAGTGCTTACAATCGCGTGGCCAAAGACTTTGCGGACCTGCTTGGCATTGACGAGTGGCTGCTGAATCCTTATTTCGATACCTGCAGTGGACTGGATTTTCATGCCCGCGTGGGCGAAGCCGAACTGGCGGAAAAAGTGGAACACCTGCTCGCTAAAATCCGCGTCAAATATGCGGAATATGGCGTGGAGCAAGAACCTTTTGTGATCGTTAAAGCGGATGCCGGCACCTACGGCATGGGCATCATGACGGTGAAAAGTCCGGATGATGTCAAAGACCTCAACCGCAAGCAGCGCAATAAAATGGCCGTCGTCAAAGAGGGCATGCAGGTATCCGAGGTGATTCTGCAAGAAGGCGTCTACACCTTTGAATATCTCCATGATGCCGTGGCCGAACCTGTGGTCTACATGATGGATCACTTTGTGGTGGGCGGTTTTTACCGCGTGCACACTGGGCGCGGGGTGGATGAAAACCTGAATGCCCCCGGCATGCACTTTGAGCCCCTGGCCTTTGAGAAACCATGCTCGCTGCCCGACTGCGCCGGCGCGCCCGATGCGCCACCGAATCGCTTCTATGCCTATGGCGTAGTGGCCCGGCTGGCACTGCTGGCAGCAGCGATTGAGCTGCAAGAGCACGATCCCGACCAATAAATATGCGCTTACTATTCATCCTCGACCCGCTGCACAAGCTGGTCACTTACAAGGACACCAGTCTCGCCATCATGCGCGAGGCAGCGCAGCGCGGCCATGCGCTGGCCGTTTGCGAGCAACAGCAACTCCTGTTGCGGCATGACAAGGTGACAGTGCAATATCGCGACTTTGCCTTTGGCGAGCAAGGCTATGTGCTGGGGGATCTGCAGGAAACCAAGCCAGAACAGTTTGACGCTGTACTGATGCGCAAAGACCCGCCGTTTGATAACGAATTCCTCTACAGTACCTACCTGCTGGAAATCGCCGAACGACAAGGTGCCCGCATACTGAATGCGCCGCAATCAGTACGCGGCTGGAACGAGAAACTTTCCATTACTCGCTTCCCGCAGTTTGCTCCGCCTTTTCTGGTGACACGCCAGCGCGGGCTGATACGTGAATTTCTGGCAACGCACGGCGATATCGTGGTCAAACCGCTGGATGGCATGGGTGGCAGTAGCGTATTCCGCCTGACGCAGCAAGACCCGAATATTGGCGTCATCCTCGAAACCATTACCGACTTTGAAAAACGTACGGTCATGGCCCAGCGTTATCTGCCGGAAATCGTCAAAGGCGACAAACGCATCCTGATCATCAATGGTGAACCGGTGCCGTATGCCTTGGCACGCATCCCGCAAAATGGGGAAACGCGCGGCAATCTTGCGGCGGGGGGCAAAGGGGTGGCCCAACCCTTGACCGCACGGGATCGCGAGATCGCGACCACGGTCGGGCAGGTATTAAAATCCCATGGTTTGTTCCTGGTGGGCCTGGATGTGATCGGCGACAGCCTGACCGAAGTAAATGTCACTAGCCCGACCGGCATGGTAGAGATCGCCGCACAGACAGACTGCAATCCGGCGGCGATGATGGTAGATGCGCTGGAAAAAATCCAGGCCCATTAGCTTTTTGATAGCGGCAGCTGCCTTATAGCATTACAGCTGAAAGGCAGCCGCCAAAAAGATAGCTTACTCCGTGGTAATTTCGCGCCAGCTAGAGCGCGTCGGTATCTGATCAACGCCGGGGAGAGGAGTGTTAATTCCGTTACATGAAGGGCAGCTTGTGTCCCCTCCCGCCGTTGAAGTAGTGGTACGTAAGGTGCCATTCGGGAGGGTATAAAGCGAAAGACCAGTAATCAATCCACCAGATGAGTTATAGCTACCTTGGGCAGACGTCCCCGATGTCGTGAAGCGCCCAGTCTTGTAATCAAAGAAATATATCCAGCTATCGCCCCCAGGGCTGCAGGCATCGCCACTGGGAATGCCGCTTGCCACCACCAGCGTACCAAGCCCCAGCTGAGGATTGACGAATACCCGCTCGCCCGTTGTGGGCAGATCCGCATACCAGCTACCATTTACTCCTGTGCCACTGACGGTGGCCGTGTTACCCGATTTGGTAATGGTAATCGGGTTGGTACGTGGATTACTGATCGCCGTACCGGTATCGCGCAGGGCATAAATACTCTGTACGCCCGTCGTTGCCAGATCAGAAAGCCCCAGATATGCGCCGGTCGCCACATACACAATATGGGCGGTACTGCCGGAGATGGCCCCCAGTTGCGGTTTGGTGGTGATAGGCTGTGCCGCATTGCCATATTGCAACTGGGCCAGCCTACTCACACTGTAATCGCTCATATTGAACCGCCACATATTACCCAAGAGATCGCCACCATACACCTGGGTAATGGTGGCATCGGCATTGGGGTTATCAGCCCAGCCGGCGATTCTGGAAAAGCCACTAGGCGTCGTGGTATCACCCACACCAGTCGATACCTTCCTGATCAGCGCACCAGTGAGGGCATTCAGCACATACAAATAACCTTTGCCATCACCCGGCGTGACATTGTTGTAACCAGAAGTCACCATCACCACCCAGGTACCATTGGGCAGCTTGCCTATCACCGGGTTGCCAAAGGTATAGCCCATATTTTCATCTGCAACATCACACACGGTGCTGTCGCTACAGAACTCCCATAAGCCGCGGGGTGCTGTCGGGTCGGTCACATCCAGCGCGTAATAGCCACGGCCACCGGCATTGAGGCCACCCACCAGGATAGTCTTCCAGCCGCCACCGGCAAAGATATCCATGACGATAGGCGAACCATCCACATAATACTTGTGCTTGGAAGAATAGTTTTTATCTGCCAGCGCATACATATTGGCCATGACAGTGCGAGGCACAAAGGCCCAGCGCTCGGCGCCTGTGTCAGCATTGAAGGCGTGCAGCATGCCATCGTTCCCGCCGACATAGAGCGTTGCCGGGCGGTTAGCATTAGCTGCCTTGAAGGTGCCATAACTGGGCGAGACATAATCGCCAAAGTTATAGCGGGGCGCCTTCACATAGGCCGGAATCGAATTGGCCAGATCGCCCAGCACGTGATCACGATCGCGGAAGGCCTTGCCAGCTTGCGGGTTGCTGCCGACATTTTCATGCTGGCTCTGGCCACGCAGGAAGTTGATCAGATTGGTCGCGTTGTTGGCAATGGTCTGGGTAGTCGAGTTAAGCACTGGACATTGCGAAAGCTTGCTGCACTGGTTGGTGAAGAGCAACAGCTCAGTAGAACTGAGGTTGGCAGCATTGAATGGCACCAGCGCACGGCTGGTATTCATTTTGTAGATGGTGCGGGTATCCGTATCAATACCGCCTTTAGCATCGAGCTGGCTCTGGGCCGACCACAGATTAGCCGAAGTCGCCAGGCCTGTCGTAAGGTCGACAGTACCTGCGACGATTTCACCGTCCCACTTCACTGTCCGATAGGTGGCATTAAATGCGTAGTTATCCCCGGAGGTCAGATTAGGGCTACTGGTGGTCGCTGCCGACGCATCTGTGGATTTGGTATTCACGGCCGCCAATGCCGTTTGCAATCCAGACGTCACGGCTGATGGGTCAGATGCACTGAAGTACTGCCCGCGGCCATTGACGGCGGCATGCCACAAGTCATCCACGGCAGTGAGGGTGTCGGCCACCGGCACAGGCCAATTCCTGACTCCGTCGATAATATCTTTGAAATCCCCTTGCGGCGTCTGGTAATAGGGATCGTACTCAAGTTCACCATTCAGCCCCAGGCCCAGGGTGAAGGTCACCATGTGCTGCTGGTTGTTATTGTCGGTGGGTGACTTGATCAGGTCACTCGCTGGCATAGAGGGACGCAAATCGGTCTGGTAATAGTACAGCGCCACATCGGCCAAGGTGTTGGTGGAGCCGGCCAGACCGCCATCGTAGACACCATCAGAACGCTTGGCGTAACCGCTGTTGGTATTGTCCTGGTTACCGATGGCGCTGGTACCATCCAGTTGCACACCGGCATTGCCATTCCAGTAACCATCGGTGGTCAGAATCGTAAAGTTCTGCTGACACGAATACTGCATGGGGTCATCGGTGGTCATGGAGTTAATACCATTGGTCTTTCCACCATAGTAACGTCCTACGCGCGAGAGCGCCTCGCGTAAAGGAGTACCACCACTCGGGTCCATGCCATACAGGCGCTGGTACCAGGTTTTCTTGTTGGTCGCATTAAACGTATCCAGCTTGAGAAATTTGCTGGAAGCGGTATTCAAGGTGAGAAACCCGACACGATAAGCATCGTCCAGCGAGCTGAAAGCGCGCCCAGCCGAGCTTTTCATGTTCATCATCCGGGTGCGGTAATAAGCATACCAGTTGGCAAAGTTGTTCATTTCCTCGGTGTAGCTGCAGGTGCTGCCACTGCAATCCGAACGGCTATCCGCCTTGGGGAAAGTCGCTCCCGAGACGATATTCACCCGTTTGAATTTGCCATAGCGGGCATAGCGAAAACCCGCACTGAGATTGAATGCTGCCTGGCAGCTATTTGCTGCCGGATTACCGGAAGTACCGGCATTGGTATTGTTGTTGCAGTATCGTACATATGCCGGAAAGCTATAGGTAGTGTTAGCCGCAGTTTGCACATTGCAAGTTTTCAGGTCGGCGCGGGTGCAATACTCCACCGGAGTAATGGTGTAGTAGTGCGGATTGGAATTGATGGTCGTTGGATAACGGTACGTCCCCGTCGTGGACGTGTAGGGATTGGTTCTATCGTTATCGGGAAAATCATAATCATCATAAGAGCCCGAGCTACGGAAATCGATGCCGTTACGCTTGCAGGTCGTGCCACCGGAGTTGCAGTAAACCCGCTCGGGGAATGCAGTCTGGATATTCACGGTACCCGAGGTTTGGCCGCAACTGGTATTCATCGTATGGCCATTGGTACGCACTGCCGTCCAGGTAGTCTGGCTAGGCATGTTGCTGGTCGGGTCGCAAGGATTCACCGGCGGCGTATAGGTAATATTGGGGTTGTAGTAGGTTGCGTTGTGATAAAAGCTGTAAAAAGGCGGGTCGCCACCCTCTGTCATCGCGGCACCATCGTCGCGACCGCCCGCGCATTCAGTAGAGCCACTGCTCATTCGACGACAGTTATAGATAGTCCCTGCTGAGTTACTGTTTCCCACATTATCGGGCAGGTAGTTAAAGTCCATACTGCCAGAATCATCCAGTACAAACATGACATTGGGTTTGACCACGGTACCCGAATTGTTCGAGATAGGGGCATTGGCAATATCGGTCAGGGCAGCAGAAGCTGGCTGGCTCAAGGTAAAACCAAGTCCGGTCAGAAAAACTGACAACCACATTCCAAGTTTTCTGTTCAGCATTTTCCTGACTCCTAAGGCTTCACTGTAATGGTGCTCTGGGTAATGCTCACCGCGTTGCGGGGGCCTTTTACGCGGGTGGTCACGCGGTAATACACCATGAACCCTCCTGTAAAATTCCCACCGCCGCCGCCATCTACGCCTCCGGCGACCTGAGAGTTGCCATCAGCCATTGTTCGCTTGATACAGAGTTGTCCATTTTCCCCGGTCGGATCAAAGGCCACACCCGCTAACTTGCACATGCGCTGGATGACATATTGCGTAGTATTGCCCGCAGCATCGCTAGATAGAGTGACGGCGCTGGTCCATGCCGACTCGGCCACCCAATTACGGTCATTCCATACCGCGAGGGTTGAACCCGGCGAACCGCCGTTAGCGGGTAATGATGAAAAATACCCACTGCCAGGACTATCCGAGGTTAGTGATGGCTGATTGGCAGACAGCCACTGATAAGCAATCTGAGTCCCGCGATCGGAGGACATCAGGGCGGATTTTTTGAAAGCCACATTACCGGCAATGATATTGCCGGTATCCACAGAGCGCACCAATGCCACCCCGGCCAACGTCATGGCCACCAGAAAGATCAGGGCCAGAAACAGCACTACACCGCGTTGTGAGTTGGGAAGATTACGCATCACTAGGGGATCCATACCAGATTACGCAAGACATTAGTGGTCTCGAAGACCCGATAGCGGTAGCACTTCCAATCGGCATTGGTTTCTATATTCTTGAATTCTATCGCCGTTGTGCCGTCCGGCCGCCACACAGGCAAGGTGGTGGTCACATTGCAGGCCGCTTCACGCTTGATGCTGCGCGCCACCAGACCATAACGTATCGCCTTGACCTGCGCCCATGCAGTGTTAAGCGCCGCGAAATTAGCGCCAGTAGGCGTCACTGTATCCCATGTATCAATCACGTCATTGCCATCAGTATCCTTGCCGTACTCGGCCTGCAGATCGACAATATCGGTGGCAATAATGCTTTGCGACCCTATCATATTATTGGTTTGCACCAGATTTCTGCGTCCGGAATTATCCTGCACGATGCTATAACTATTATTGACGGGTGATGGGCCCAAATTGAAGAGCAGACTACCTTTAGGATAAAGAGGCAGAACGCCATCGTTATAACGGAATGCCTGGGTTACAGGCCCCAGTTGATAACTTCCTGTCTCGTGCATCACCCTGCCCACGCTGTCATCCGCCCCACTATACTGGATCACATCCCCGGTTCCGGTTGTGCCGTCCGCCAGCACCAGCACATCTCCCAGCGTGTAGCCATAAATGGTATTTTTTCCCGTGTTGCTTGCATTCACGGTGATACCTTCCGCACCCTTCGCTTCTAGTCGCGTATATTCAGGCACAAGAGTAGTAGCGGCATTGCCATAGCTCACCACAATGGTATCTGGAGCATTAGCAGCCCCCTGCATAATCAGGATAGGCACAAAGACAAAAGGGGTTGCTGCCACTGTGCGTGGCCCTGAGTCGTTAAGGTTAACAGTGCCCCCCATGAAACCAGACACCTCGCAAGGACCGGAACATGGAGTGATGTTCATGCCAAACCCTGCCTGCCGCATGTCCTTGTCCATGAGCAACATGGCCAGAGCGCCATTCTGCTGCGCGTCGCTACCGCTGGTAGTGGTCTGTTTGCTTTGCTCGGTAATGGAAAATACCTGGGTGATCACCAGACTGCCCAGCAAGGCGATAACAATACCGACCATCAACTCGACCAGGCTGAATCCTCGAGAAAAATACCTGATCGTCATGATTGTCTTCCGCTGATATAGGAAACCGAACGGAAAGTATGCCGACCTTCATTGGCCGTCGCACCCGGCGCCTGCCAGAAAATGTTCACCGTCACCGTCCAGCCATTGGCGGCACTGCCGGCCACGGTAATCGTGGGGGCATTCACATTGCCCTGTACGCTGACTCCAGGCAGCGTACCGATATTGGTCAGCCAGGGTGCGAGTGCTGTTGCCGTCCCGCCGGGGTAAGCATAGGTCGAAATATTGGGCACATCCGCCCACATCAGCGAAACAATACGCTCGGCATATAAACTGGCCTCCAGGCGATACTGCGCATCGGACACGGTTTTGATCGCCGAGGCATGCAAGCCCACAATCGCCAGTATCCCGATAGAAAAAATCAGGATGGCTATCAGACCTTCCAGCAGGATGGAACCCTGCTGGGCTGTTCGGAGTTGCGAGCGTCCAGACATCAGCATTTTCTTCCATCCCCCGTTAAGGTGACATTCGGGTCACAGCTGCGCACCGAGGCGCCGCGAATCTGAATGCGCAGTTCCCGGCTTTGCTCGGTTGTGATGTTGTCGTTATCAATGGTGATATCGCTGATCGAACTCGCCAAAGACACACCGCCGACATCCGGATCAGGGATACGCCCCAGACCGTTAAAGGTAATGGTGGCCGCGCCACCGGGGATCACGGTGGTTTTCACCGCGCTGGCACTTTCCGTAGCATCGCGGCTCTGGATAACGGCAGGGCAATCCTGCAAGCCATCCCCATCGTTATCACCCACCACGGTCAGGCAACCCACAGTCCAGCCCGTTTGCCCCCTCAGGGTAAAGCGCACCTGGGCATTGCGGCGCACCGCCTCGGCCCGCGCCAGTTGAATGCCGTTGAGAATGGCCTCGGATGCCGACTTGATCTGCACATTGGCCATGAAAATACGGAAGCTTGGAATCGCCACGGCCGCCAGAATGCCGACAATGCTGATCACGATCAGCATCTCTACCAGCGTAAAGCCGGAAGCATGGCGGACGGGCATCATCAGCAGGTGCCTCCGGCTTTGGTCAGCCAGCAGGTAGAGGATGTTTGGATGGTATTGCGGAACTTGGTCTGCGAGGTTTTGGCGTTATTGTGATCGATGGTGTACACAAAGCCGGCCATGTTATCGCTGCCAGTCGCGGTAATGAGATAGCCCTGGCCTCCATTGCTGGTTGCGCATCCGACATTAAAATGACTGACTGTCGATGCTGTCGCCCCACAAGCCCCGCCATTGGCATAGGTGCGGTTATCCTGGTAATAGCGTTCCATGCGGTTACGCATTTGCGACAGTTCGCCAGTCGCCTGGGGAATCTGGGCGCGTTTCACATAATCGGTATAGCTGGGATAGGCGACAGCCGCCAGGATGCCAATAATGGCAACCGTGATCATCAGTTCGATCAATGTAAAACCAGCTTGCGGGCAATCTCGAAATACGGGGCGCATGGCGTAACCTTTCTGGGTAACTGAATCATGCTTATCTTAGCGTGCAAATGCCAGCCCCGCCCGACGGATGGTCAATTTTGGGCGATAAGCGGCAGTCAGGCCCCCGCCGCATCGGCCAACAAGGCTTTGTGTTAAAATACGCAGGCTTTTCACTTGTACAGGCACACCCCATGCGCGCAGTCATTCTCGGCCTTTTATTTTCCATCAGCCTCGCTGCCTGTGGCACCAAGGGGCCGCTTTACATCCCTGAAAAGCAGTATCCGCTGGACCCGGCGGAGCGAAAAGCGGTACCCAAACCCGCCAAGCAAAGTAGCGACCAGGTGCCTTAAGGCCGTTGGTCGCTGACGACGTTGTCCCACTCAATATCCATACGGTATAGATCATTCACGTGAACGCATTTCAACTCAAGAACGGCCAACTGCACGCCGAACAAGTGCCCCTGCAAAAGTTGGCAGAGGAGTTCTCCACCCCTTGCTACGTCTACTCGCGTCAGGCGCTGGAAACGGCTTACCGTAATTTCCAGCAAGGCTTTGCCGGGGTGGACCATCTGGTGTGCTTTGCAGTCAAAGCCAACCCCAGCCTGGGCGTGTTGAGTGTATTTGCCAAACTGGGTGCCGGCTTTGATATTGTCTCCGGCGGTGAGCTGGCGCGCGTTCTCGCGGCGGGTGGCGATGCGTCAAAAGTGGTATTTTCCGGCGTGGGCAAAACCGCCGATGAAATGCGCGCCGCCCTGAAAGCGGGGATATTCTGCTTCAATGTGGAATCGGCCGCCGAGCTGGAGCGCCTGAACGAAGTGGCTGGCAGCATGGGCAAAATCGCCCCGGTATCGCTGCGGGTGAATCCCAATGTGGATGCCAAGACGCACCCTTACATTTCCACCGGCCTCAAGAACAACAAGTTTGGCGTGGCCTACGAGCAATCGCTGGCACTGTATCAGCAGGCGGCGGCCATGCCGCATATCGAGGTGCATGGCGTGGATTGCCACATTGGCTCTCAGCTGACCGAGCTATCGCCATTTCTGGATGCATTTGACCGCGTACTGGCGCTGGTCGATCAACTGGAAGCCGCCGGCATTGCTATCCGCCACATTGACGCCGGTGGCGGTATCGGCATTTGCTATAACGAAGAAACCCCGCCGGATTTTGCCGCCTATGCGGCAGCCATGCTGAAGAAGCTGGGCGACCGCAAGGTGAAGCTGGTGTTTGAACCGGGTCGTGCACTGGTCGGCAATGCCGGTGCCTTGCTGACGCGGGTGGAATACCTCAAGCATACTGAAGCCAAGAATTTCGCCATTGTCGATGCCGCCATGAACGACCTGATGCGGCCTGCGCTCTACGATGCCTATCATCAGATTGCCGAAGTCAGCCCGGATGCCACACCCAAACAGGTCTACGAAATTGTGGGCCCCGTATGCGAGAGCGGCGATTTTCTGGGACATGACCGTGAGCTTGGCCTGAAGCAGGGTGATTTGCTGGCCATCCTGTCGGCAGGGGCCTATGGCATGAGCATGAGCTCCAACTACAACACGCGTCCGCGCGCCGCTGAAGTCATGGTCGATGGCGAAAGCTGGCAACTCATCCGCAAGCGCGAAACCATCGCCGAGCTGTTTGCGCTGGAAAATGTCGTGAAAGACTGATCCCGCCCGACCGGCAATCAACAAAAAAGCGAACGGTGACTCGTTCGCTTTTTTGTTGGGCTTAATTAATCTGGCTTAAAGACTGACAGTCTCTAGCTACACATTAATCAAAAATCACCGTCTTGTTCGCGTAGAGCAGAATACGGTTTTCAATATGCCAGCGCACCGCGCGCGACAGCACCACGCGTTCCAGATCGCGCCCTTTCTGGATCAGGTCTTCCACCTGGTCGCGATGTGAAATACGCGCAATATCCTGTTCGATAATCGGGCCTTCATCCAGCACTTCGGTGACGTAATGGCTGGTGGCGCCAATCAGCTTCACGCCACGCTCAAACGCACGGTGATAGGGGCGTGCGCCAATAAACGCCGGCAAAAATGAATGGTGGATATTGATGATGCGTTGCGGGTAACGCTGCACAAAGGCAGGCGACAATATCTGCATGTAACGCGCCAGCACGATCAGATCAATGCCGTACTGGTCGAACAAGGCAAACTGCTGCGCTTCGGCCTCGGCCTTGTTGTCGCGGTTTACCTCAATGTAATGGAAAGGAATGCCGTGATAGGCGGCCAGCCGCTCGGTATGGCGATGATTGCTGACGATCAGTGGAATCTCGCAGGCCAGCTCGCCGCTCTGGTGACGGTGCAGCAAATCCACCAGACAATGATCGTATTGCGATATCGGCATTGATGGCTGAATCGCTCAGATCCCATTCCACACGCATCAAAAACAGGCCGTTTTCGGCATCCTGATGCTGATCAGCATGCAGGATATTGGCATTGTGGCGGTATAAAAAATCCGCAATCCCCGCAACGATCCCCTTCTGGTCCGGGCAGGTCACCAGCAATGTGGCGGTATTCTTCATCATGGTCAGGTCGGCGATGCCGTCTTTTTTCGAAAAAACAGGATTATAGCAACTAAGGCCTGCACAAACGAATAGGCGCCGCTGAATCAGTGCAAGCCGGGCAGGGTTGTGGTATCTTTTACCGTGATTATTGCTTCCCATGCCGCTACCCGCCTCAAGCATCGATAAACGTGAAAAAACAGCTACCCATTATTTTTATCGCTTTCATCCTGCCCATTACCGCCATGTTGTGGTGGTGGGGGCTGTTCAGTACACCCAAGTTGCAGATCGAGCAGGCAGGCGATTATCACTACGCCTACCTTGAGGCCCAGGGCGTGTATTCCAAGCTGGGCGAAACCCTGGCCGAGGTCAAGCAGGAGCTGGATCGCCAGGGTATCAGCCACGGCGCCGAGGTCACGCTGGTCATGACCGATCCGCGCAAAACCAAGCCCGCCGACCTGCTGGCACGCACCGGTTACATGATCCCGGCCGATGCAAAACTGCAATCCCCGCTCAAAAGCGCCACCATTCCAAAACGCGAAGTCGTGGCAGTCAGCATCAAGGCCCACCCTTTACTGGCCTATGGCAAAACCTACGGCGCCCTGTTGGACTATACGAATCAGCACCACTCTTCATTACAATTACCTACGCTGGAAATTTTCGACCACAGCGTATTACGGGTAGAAATGCCGTTATCGCACGAACCGCAGGATGCATCTCCATGAATTTCATTGTTCTGGTCAGCGCGCTCGCTCTCAGTTACTACCGTCCGCACAAAAGCCTGGATTGGCTTTTTCATGTGTGCACGCCCTATGCGCAATTACTGGAACGCAACTTTAACGGCGGCAAAAACCGGCATGGTGTCGTCGCCTGGACCCTGGGCGCCCTGTTGCCCTCCATCGTCGTCGGCTTTCTTTACTATGGCCTGATGGAACTCAACGTCATCATCGGCATGCTGTTTGGCATTGCCGTGCTTTATCTGATTCTGCGTTTCAGCCGCTTCAGCCAACGCGCCGAGCGCATCGCCACCGCCCTCGCCGACAAAAATATAGACGAAGCCCGCCTGCTGCTGAGCCAGTGGGAGCCACCGCTGGAAACCAGCCATTACAACGCCGCCGAAGTCGCCCGCGTCAGCATTGAAACCACTCTGCGCCGTGCTCATCAAGGGCTTTTCGGGCCTATATTCTGGTTTGTGCTGCTGGGCCCCGGCGGCGCCTTGCTTTACCGGTTATCGCACCTTCTCATGCAAAGCTGGGAACCGCATCTGGATAATCACTTTCACCGATTCGCCCACCGGGCATTTGAATGGCTCGACTGGTTGCCTATTCGCATTTCAGGTGCCTGCTTTGCCATTGTCGGCGATTTTGAAGATGCCGTTTATTGCTGGCGTACTCAGGCCGCAGGCTGGCCGGAGCAATCGCTGGGGATCATTCTGGCCAGTGGCGCAGGTGCGCTCGGCGTGCGCCTGGGAGAGCCCTTGCCTTATCGTGGCGTCCTGCAATTCCGGCCCGAGCTTGGCCTGGGCGACGAAGCCGATGCCGATTATCTGAAAAGCGCCGTCGGCCTGGTCTGGCGCGTGCTGGTATTGCTGGTCGGTCTGTTGTTGCTGTTAACCTTCGCCCACTGGCTGGGCAACTAGGGCGGCCGTGGGCTGCCCATTATCGTTAAGCTGAATCGAAGACATTCTATGGATATCGTACTTGCCAACCCCCGCGGCTTCTGTGCCGGCGTAGATCGCGCCATCATCATTGTGGAGCAGGCGCTGGAAAAATTTGGCGCGCCCATTTACGTGCGCCATGAAGTCGTGCACAACAAATTTGTTGTGGATGAACTGAAGCGCAAGGGCGCCGTGTTCATTGAAGAACTGGAAGAAGTCCCGCCCGGCAATACCGTGATTTTCAGTGCGCATGGCGTGTCACGTGAAGTTCGTATTGATGCT
>ERZ1034425.87-NODE-87-length-16534-cov-40.962316_pt1 | contig 16534 bp, 16 predicted proteins | sample MGYA00520608_ERZ1034425 | MGnify/ENA primary metagenome ERZ1034425 (study PRJEB33736, sample SAMEA104288488) | Azolla rubra | place: Australia | collected 1985 | study: EMG produced TPA metagenomics assembly of the PRJEB19522 data set (Is there foul play in the...
TGACCCATCTCTGCCCAATCTTCGGCTCACTTCTTGATGCTGGGTTACTTGTTCTGTTTTTATCCACCACAGCATTTGTAAACGTTCTTTGTCTAATGCTGTCCGCGCATTTTTCAGGCTTTTTGACAAATACTCAGCACTTTCTTGAACTTCTAGATTGAAAGGGCGTGCCATTGCTTCCTCATGAGTCTTTATCTTCCATGTTCTTTATTCTACAGTTCTATCTACACTCATTTAGACTTGGTATTAGAAGTGGTAAAAAAACATGGCGTAGCAATCAAATATTCCCATTTAGCTTCAACCTCATTGCATTTGCATGGAGAGTATAGTAATTGCCTAAGTAATCTAGGACAATAATTATTGGATCTTTCAGAGCCTGTGGGTTCGGCGGGTTCCCCGACTTGTTAGGGAAGCTCCTCTGAAAGAGGCAGCAACTGGCATATGTTTTCAAGGGATTCATTTTCTGATTACACAAGGAGTTCACAGGATTCTGAACTTGACAGAGGAACGTTGTCGAATTTTGCAATTCCTACCTACAGCTTGTCAAAAGTATTATTTATTTGCTTAGTTTTCAAATCTCTAATTCACTATCGCATAGTCTTGTATTTTCATAAGTGATTGAACAATTTAAATTAAACATTGTTGTCTGACTGGCTTTTTGATTGTGTAAGAAAAGCTGGAACTTTGATATGCATAATTTCTATTTTCATGGCTACTGGATCTTTAAAAACTCTAGTTCTGAATTGCCTCTACAATGTAGTTTATTTATGCTACTTATTTAAGTGCGGAATGTGGGTTACTAAGGTAGAGGGATAATGCTTCTGCGTAAGGTGGAATCCCACAATCGTAATTTAATACTGGCGAAGGACTACGTACATCACCAAAATTAATTATTCATTTAGCTAAAAAATAGAAATCCCTGTAATCTCGTCCTATTCCCTGTTCCCTTCCCGAAATGTGCAATTTATTGTGCACGAGGACTTATTACTGCACACTTCTTCCTGTGAATCTTGCCCGGAAAATCTGATGATGAAAACGGATCAGGTTGGATAATTTGCTAAAATTACGCATCCATTTTGGGAGTCTGGTTGATGGCGACAATCTTAGAAGTAAGTAGTATAGGTTTACTATGTTGGCCACTTTTGGCTGTGGCAGAAAACACGGAAAAAATCACCCCTGAATGGTTACAGGCACTGATTTTGGGTATTGTTCAAGGTATTACAGAGTTTTTACCCATTAGCAGTACAGCACATCTGTTAATTGTGACCAAGATATTTGCTTGGAAGGAATTAGGTTATAAAGACTTTGTTGATGCCATTCAATTTGGCAGTGTGATTGCTATTTTGTTGTATTTTTGGTCGCTGATTTCTAGTATTCTTAAAGGTGGAATTGCTGCATTAAAGGATAGAGATTGGGAACGTGAAGAATGGAAGATTATTGTAGGTATTGCTGTAGGCACAATGCCAGCATTAATTTTTGGCTTTCTGTTAAAAGATATTTTACCTGAAAGTGCATTAATTATTGCTATCATGTCAGTATTAATGGCACTGTTACTAGGTTTGGCAGAAAAAATTGGCACTCGCAAGCGAGGTTTGGATTCTTTACAGATTCGAGATGGTATATTAGTAGGATTGGGACAAACTCTAGCTTTGATTCCTGGGGTTTCTCGTTCTGGGTCAACTTTGACAACTGCCTTATTTTTAGGATTAGAACGTGATACAGCCGCTAAGTTTTCATTTTTGTTAGGCTTTCCCACTCTGACGATAGCTACCTTGTATAAAAGCCTGAAAATATTCAAGCTATTTCAGGAACAACAGTTACCAGGTAATATTGTTTTTCTGTTAATTGTTGGTATTATTTCAACTTTTATTTTTTCCTACCTATCAATCGCTTTTTTGATTCGGTACTTACAAACAAAAAATACCTTTGTTTTTGTCTGGTATAGATTGGCTTTTGGCAGTGCCATTTTATTAGCGATCACAGCCGGTTGGCAAGGATAATTATTGAAGGGTTTAGGGTGTGGGGGAGAAAGAAGAAAGATAAATATCCCCAATGCCCAATGCCCAATGCCCAATGCCCAATGTTGAGTTCTCCATGATTACTATTAGTCCTGCAAAAATTTCCAAGGTGCTACCTGAGTCCATAGCTGCTGAAATTGGCTTTGATGTGGGTGATGCAATTGTTGCTATTAATGGGATAAAACCCCGTGATTTAATTGATTACCAGTTTTTATGTGCGGATGAAGTTTTAAAATTAGAAATTTTAGATGCTGGAGGTAAAACTCATCATATTGAAATTGAAAAAGATTATGATGACGACTTGGGGCTAGAATTTCAAACGGCTTTATTTGATAGTTTAATTCAGTGTAATAACCGTTGTCCCTTTTGCTTTATTGATCAACAACCACCAGGTAAGCGTTCTAGCTTGTATTTGAAAGACGATGATTACCGTCTGAGTTTTTTATATGGTTCTTATTTAACTCTGACTAATTTATCAGATAAAGAATGGCAACGGATTGAACAAATGCGTTTATCTCCCTTGTATGTTTCTGTTCATGCAACAGAACCAGAAGTGAGAACTAGACTATTAAAAAATAACCGTGCTGGGAAAATTATAGAACAACTAAAATGGTTTCAAAAAAGACGTTTACAAATTCATGCTCAAGTTGTAGTTTGTCCAGGGATAAATGATGGTGAACATTTGGAGAAAACATTACGAGATTTAATATCTTTTCATACTGGGGAAATACCTACGGTAGCATCAGTGGCAGTCGTTCCAGTTGGTTTAACGCGATTTCGTCCCCAAGAAGATGAACTCATACCTGTAACCCCAGGAAAAGCCAGAGAAGTAATTACTCAAGTGAAATCACTATCTCAGGAATTCGGTCAAAAATACCGTTCTAGTGTGGCTTGGTTAGCTGATGAGTGGTTTTTAATCGCTGGTGAAGAATTACCCAGCGAAGTTGAATATGAGGACTATCCACAAATTGATAATGGTGTTGGTTCTATTCGGTTATTTATTAAGCAATTTACCTATGCTGCCCAAGAATTACTACCGCCCAAAATTGCTGAACCGAGAAAATTAACTTGGGTTGTAGGTAATGCTGTTGAACAAGCCTTCCAACCAATTCTTCAACAGTTAAATGCTGTGGAAGGATTAGAGGTGAATATGCATGCTTTATGTAGCGATTATTGGGGGCAAAATATCAGCGTTACGGGATTATTGACCGGACATGATTTAATATTCCACTTAAAAGGAAAAGATTTAGGTGAGGGTATTTTGTTGCCTATTGTCATCCTTAAACATGGGGAGTTAATATTTTTAGATGATATGACTGTTGAGGAAGTATCTCTTCAATTAAATACCAAATTATTCCCCGTTGGAGGAGTTGAAGATTTAATCAACAGTTGTTGTCAGTAGTCATCCGACTTTGGATTGACCCCACGGATAAATCTGGGGGCTTGTACCATCAAGTAATTATCTGCATTAAATTACCAATTACCAATGACTAAAAATATTAAATTCCCCTTAAAAAAAGTGGGGTTATTTTGTTTTAACTTAAATTTATTAATTTTTAATTCTTGGGTAAGATTACCTCTAAATGCAGCAACACAAACAGGGGAGTTAAACATCATTAACAGCCAGGAAGATGCCAAGCAATTGATAGATATTACTAACACTAATTCTATGCTAGCCAAAAAACCAACTCAATAGCTCAAGGTTGGGAAAAAACCCAATTCTCGGAAACCAAAAACCAATCTCGACGGTTTAATGCTGGCAAGAAAGCTAATCCTGGTAAAGCAAAAACCCAAATTCGACGGGTAACTGTTCCGAAAACAACGCCTCAACTAAAACCCGTTACTAAAGTTACGCCTCCAAATTTCCAAGAGGATATTGATCAACTAGAAGCAGGAGTGCGTTTGGATGTCACACCTAATTCTAATCAACCAATTAGTAAGTAGTAAAGATGCGATCACACTGCAACAAGAGTTAGAAAGTTTGATTGTTAGACTAGAAAGCGCCAATTTAGCTGCATCTGTTCACACCACCATTGTGAACGTGAATAAACCTCAATCATTAAAGGCAGAAACTCCCAAGTTAATCTCTACTGAAACCACAGACTTAAGTTTAGAGGAAACTTGAGCCCAAGCAAGGGAAGTTGCCAAAAATATACCTGTTTTGATTTCCCAAAAAAAACTATGCCTTGGTACGTCAACAGTGCTTAAAGTCAAAAACAACCTTATGGCAACAATTTCCTGTAAATCAACGAATAGCTCAACCAGCAATTCGCTCTGTTTGGTTAGATCGGGGGACAATTGTTAAGGCTGGTAATGAAGCGGAACTACCAAAGATTTTTGATCGCTTGACGCAAGCGGGAATTAATACTGTATTTTTTAAAACCGTTAATACTAATTATACTATTTATCCCAGTCAGGTTGGACCCCAACAAAACCCCTTGATTAAAGACTGGGATCCACTAGCAGCAGCAGTGAAATTAGCCCATGAACTACGAATGGAGTTACACGCTTGGGTGTGGACTTTTGCGGCTGGTAATCGCCGTCACAATGAACTTATTGGTATTGGTGCTGATTATCCAGGGCCTGTGCTGGCAGCTAATCCCGATTGGGCAAATTATGATCAGCGTGGGCAAATGATTCCTGTTAGTCCAACAAAGCCTTTTTTAGACCCGGCTAGGAAGTACGTCAGTATTTATTAAAGCTATACGCGGAAATTTTCACTCGCTATCAAGTTGATGGTCTGCACTTAGACTATATTCGCTATCCCTTCCAAGACCCTTTTTCTGGTCGAACTTATGGTTATGGTAAAGCTGTCAGGGAAAAGTGTCACCAACAAACTGGTGTGGATCCAGTAAAAATTTCGCCCACTCAGCGGGAGTTGTGGCAAAAGTGGACAGCATTCGGCAGTGGACAGCATTCCGCAGTGAATAAGTTGACACTTTTGTGGGTCAAGTTGCACAGATGTTGCGACAAAAGCGGTCTTATTTAATTTTATCGGTGGGTGTGTTTCCGTTAGGGGAATACGAGCGAGTACAAAAGATTCAACAGGATTGGGAAGTTTGGGCTAGACGAGGAGATATAGATTTAGTTGTGCCGATGACTGATGCTTTGGATACTCCCCGTTTCCAACCATTGGCAGAACCTTGGACTCATTCTACTAAATTAGGTTCTACTTTATTGGTTCCTGGGATTCGTCTGCTTTCTTTACCAAGTCTGGGAACATTTGACCAGTTACAACTGCTGAGGGATTTACCTGTTAGTGGTTATGCTTTGTTTGCGGCTGAGAATTTTAATGAGAAGTTAGACGAAATATTGATTAGCACTCAAGGGAAGGTGCAAAATACAAAGCATGATCCTATTCCTAAAAGTCAGCCTTTTCAGACTGCAGCTTTTCGCTATGCTGCTTTACAAAAAGAATGGCAATTTCTGTGGGAAAAGAGTGAGCGAGCACCTAACCCTGTAACTACAAGTGATAATTTTAAGAACCAATACCAAGAATTACAAAATGCTTTAAATCAGTTGGCGATTTTACCTTCTGCTAGTAATTTGATTAGTGCTAAAGTATCTTTGACTCGTTTTCAGTCTCAGTTTAAAAGTTGGATGAGCGTACCAGTACAAGAAAATCCTTATCAAGTTAAAGTGTGGGAAAATCGTTTGATTACTATAGAAAGTTTATTGCATTATGCTGAGAGAAGAGTGATTAATAAGGCCACTTTCAATTAGATAATAGGTAAGTAAGTGTTCAGCTAATGCCTAACGGCACGGTACGCGAACAGCCATCAGCAGTCAGCTTTGTGGGCTAACGCCAAAAATATCTATTTGATAATTAACCACTTTCTCAAACATTCTGACTCCTGACTCCTGAATTCTTACAATAAAAGCTTGATTTTAAGGTGATAATGATAGACTTTTTTAGAAGGTCTAATCTTGTTGACCTACCTTATTTTCTAATGTTTGAGAATAGAGTATACTATGTAACATAAATACTTTTGTAAGTCTACCCAATATAATAATATTGTTTATTTCACACAACAGTATGAGAATCAGCAGATTTTCAGAAATATTTTTTGGTAGTGAATTTTAAATAAATTATGCAAGCATCACCTCACTATCTCGTACTACGAAATTTAGATGCAATTATTGACTCTTCACCCCTGACGGTTGGACCAGAAACGCTTGTATTAGATGCGATCGCTCTGATGGCAGAACGATGTCAAGATGTTTTGGTAAAGTCTGGCTCCCAGGTCATAGGATGCTTGACATCACAAGATATCATGCGACTTGTCGCTTTAGGAACAGAGTTGAGAACTACTAAGATTGCTGAAGTGATGCAAAGCTCAGTGATAAAACTGAAGGTAGCAGCAGGAGACGCTTTAAAACCCATAGTATCTTTGTTTTCTCAGACTCAGACGCAATTAATAGCTGTTATAGATGAGCAAGATCAAATGGTGGGAGTTATTACCCCTGAAAGTATCTGTCTGGCTTTGGGAGTAGTAGAAATGGTGGAAAATCAACTTCTGCAATCTCAGCAAATGTTGCAATTAATTATGGATACCATTCCACATGGTATTTTCTGGAAAGATATTCATTCTGTCTTTTTGGGTTGTAATCGCAACTTTGCAAAAATGGTAGGTTTTGAAAATCCAGAAGATATTGTGGGCAAGACTGATTTTGATTTAGTTGTCGATCCAGAACAAGCAGAATTTTATGATGCTACCTTGATGGAGACTAATCAGCCTGAATATTATCAGATTATACCCAAACAGCAAGCAGATGGCAGTCAGATTTGGCTAGAAACTAATAAAGTCCCCTTACATAGTATAGGAGGGCAGGTGGTTGGTATGTTAGGGACAGTACAAGATGTTACTCAGAGGAAGGAAACACAAGAGGCTTTAGAAAAAAGTGAAGAATGGTTTCGGTTTCTTGCGGAATCTATTCCCCAGCAAGTATGGATTGCTGATGCTGATGGAAATCTTGTGTATATGAATCAGCGGGTTCTGGATGGTTTTGGCTCTACAAGAGAGCGAGTTCTGGGTGGGAAATGGACACAATGGGTACATCCTGATGATTTGCCCAATGTTGTCAATGTTTGGAATCAATCTTTAGCTACAGGCATAAATTACGAAGTAGAATTTCGCTTGTTTCAACAACCTTCCGGAACCTATCACTGGCATATGGGACGAGCTTTAGCGTTGCGAGATCGCCAAGGCAAAATTGTCAACTGGTTTGGAACTAACACTGACATTCATGATCGCGTAACCGCAGAAATTGCTCTCCGAGAAAGTGAAGAATATTTCCGTTTATTAGTAGAAGGAGTTAAAGACTACGCTATTTATATGCTAGACCCTGAAGGCAGGGTAATGAGTTGGAATTCTGGTGCGGAATGTATGACCGGATATCAAGCAGCAGAAATTATAGGACGTGATTTCGCATGCTTTTTTCCACCTGAAGATATTGCCAATGCCATGCCCAAACAACAACTAGAAGCAGCAAGCGTGAATTCTAGGTGTGAATCTGAAAGTATTTTTGTTCGCAAAGATGGCTCTTACTTTTGGGCTAATTGTATTTTAACGGCATTGCATGATGATACTGGTGAACTCAGAGGTTTTTCTAAAGTAACTCGTGATATTACTGAAAGGAAGTTAACAGAAAAGTCTTTGTTAAGACTACAAAAAGCTATAGAAAGTACCAGCGATGGTATTAGTATTGCAAATATTTCTGGACAGGTAATTTATGTCAATCCCGCCTTTACAGAAGTACTTGACTATACAGGTATTCAATTAAATACTTGTGGTGGCTTGGTGACTACTTTTAGGAATCCCAAAGTCTTTGAGACAGTATTGGCTACTGTCCACAGAGGAGAGTCTTGGCATGGTGAAGTCACTATGCAAGCTCAGAGTGGGGACTATGTGCAGGTTGATTTGCGGACTGATGCGATTAAGGATACAACTGGTAAGATTGTTTATTTGGTGAGTATCTATACTGATATTACTCAAAGAAGGTTTATTGAAGAAGGTTTAAGATTGCGAGATCGCGCGATCGCAGCTAGTAGTAATGGCATTATTATTGCTGATATTACCATCCCCGATGGCTCAATTACTTATGTCAATCCTGCTTTTGAGCGCATGACTGGTTATACAGCAGCGGAAGTGATGAGACAAAATTTTCGTTTGTTCCTTGGTGCTGATATCAATCAACCAGCTTTAGAACAAATGAAAATTGCTATGCAAACAGGACAAGACTGCAAAGTTATTTTACGGAACTATCGTAAAGACGGCAGCCTCTTCTGGCATGAGTTAAATATTTCTCCCGTATATGACACAGAAGCTTGTCTTACCCACTATATTGGAATTCAAACAGATATCACTCAACGTAAGCAGGCAGAAACAGCATTACTTGTCACTCAACAACGGCTACAATACTTACTTAGTGCTAGCCCAGCCGTAATCTATACCAGCGAAGCCATGAGAGATTATGGCACTGTTTTTATCAGTAATAATATCAAAGGTATGGTAGGCTATGAAGCACAGGAATTTGTCAAAGATTCTGGCTTTTGGTTTAGTCACATTCACCCAGAAGATGCATCAGATGTACTAGCTGAACTTTCACAAGTACAAGTATTTGATAAAAAACAATACAGTTTAGAATATCGGTTTTTACATGCAGACGGTACTTATCGCTGGATATACGATCAAGGTAAGGTAGTGTGGGATAAAGCTGGCAACCCACTTGAACTTGTTGGTTACTGGGCAGATATTACCAGCCGCAAACAATTAGAGCAAGAACTCAGAACAGCACTAGAGAAAGAAAAAGAACTCAACGAACTTAAATCTCGCTTTATTTCGATGACTTCCCACGAATTTCGCACCCCTTTAAGCACTATTCTGTCTTCTGCTGAGTTGCTAGAACACTACCATCAGCGATGGACAGAAGAAAAATTATTGATACATCTAAGACGAATTCAAACTGCTGTCCATAGGATGACAGAAATGCTAGATGATATCTTGGTAATTGGCAAGGTAGAAGCGGGAAAACTCGAATATAAGCCCTTATTCTTTGATTTGGTCGAATACTGCCGTCAATTAGTAGAAGAAGTACGGTTGAACTTAAAAAGTCAACACTTGATCTTCTTTACCAGTCAATGTAAATCTATATCCTGCTATATGGATGACAAATTACTGGGATATATTCTCAGTAATTTGCTATCAAATGCACTCAAATATTCTCCTGATGGTAGTTTAGTTAGATTTACACTCGCTTGTAAAAATGAACAAGCAGTATTGAAAATTCAAGATCAGGGAATTGGTATTCCTGAAGAAAACCAACCCCGTTTATTTGAATCTTTTTATCGTGCTAATAATGTCGGGAATATCTTAGGAACTGGATTAGGATTGGCAATTGTTAAAAAGTGTGTAGATATTCACAAAGGTGAAATTTATTTCACTAGCCAACTAGGAATAGGTACACAGTTTACTGTTAAACTACCAGTAGAAAAATATATAAAATGAGGTTAATTATGCCCAAAATTTTAGTAATAGAAGATGAAGAATCAGTTCGGGAAAACCTGTTAGATTTGTTGCAAGCTGAAGACTTTAAAACGATCTCAGCAGATAATGGTCCAATTGGATTGGATTTAGCTATTTCCCAATTACCAGATTTAATTCTCTGTGACATGATGATGCCAGAATTAGACGGATATGGGGTATTAACTGCACTAAGACAAGAGCCATTAACTGCGACTATTCCCTTTATTTTTATAACTGCTAAATCTGCAAAATCTGATTTCCGACAAGGTATGGATTTGGGCGCAGATGATTATCTCACCAAGCCATTTACCCGTTCTGAATTATTAAGTGCAATTAAAAACAAATTAGAAAAATTTGCAAATTTAAAAAAACATTTATTAGTGCAGACCACTGTTCAGAAATTAACTCCGAGAATGCAGTTGTTAGAAAAAAGTCTATACCGAGTAATAAAAGAATATGATTTTAAGGGATTTGAGATTTATTATCAACCGATAATGGACATTAATACTGGTAAAATAACTTCTGCTGAGAGTTTATTGCGTTGGGATAGTGATGAATTAGGTCAAATTTCACCAAGTGAATTTATTCCCCTGGCAGAGTCAAATGGTTTAATTATTCCTATTGATAACTGGGTTTTGAAAAATGTCTGTAAAAAAATTAAAAATTGGTACGATGCAGGAATTAGTGGTTTTACTATTACTATAAATTTATCAGCAGTTGAATTTAATCAACCTGGTTTAATATCTAAGATTATTGGCTTAATAGACACTAATCAGTTAGATCCAAGTTCTCTAGAAATTGAATTAACTGAAAGTAAGATTATAGAAGATGTGCAGAGTGCAATCAATACCATGAATGAATTACGCTTACTGGGAATCAAAATAGCAATTGATGATTTTGGTACTGGGCAATCTTCTTTAAACTATCTCCAAAATTTTCCAGTTAACACAATCAAAATAGATCGTGATTTTATTCACGATATCAGCAATAATTACTCCAAATCAGTTATTACTAAATCCATGATCAAAATGGCTCAGGAACTAAATCTAAGAATAATTGCTGAAGGTGTAGAGACAGAAGCAGAATTGTTATTTTTAAAGCAAAATAGATGTGATGCTATTCAAGGTTTTTTATTCAGTCCAGCATTACCAGCAGTAGAATTCGAGAAACTTGTATTTGGTAAAAAAACATCATTTATGTAAATGTAATTATGAAAAATGCACAGGCAATAATTAGTTTGAACTTTAAAATCTAATATTCTCTAAGGTGAGAAAAGTAATTATGACCCAAAAAGAAAATGATCTTAATATCCAGACTGAAGAATATTCTTCCCATTCAGGTGAACGTTATTGGGGTTATGTAGAGGTAATAGAAGAGGGAGAGAATTATAGAATTAGTCGTGTAGAAATTAAGCCCCGACATGGGATTAAACCGCAAATTCATTATCATCGTCATGAACATTGGGTAGTAGTTTCTGGTGTAGCTAAGGTAATTTGTGGTGATAAGGAGATATTGCTAAATCGTAATCAGTCAACCTATGTACCAGCTGCAACTTTGCATAAAGTAGAAAATCCAGGTTCTATTACTCTAGTGATTCTAGAAATTCAAAATGGTGAGTATTTGGGTGAAGATGATATAGAACGTCCTAGTCTTTGGAATTTAGTTTAATGAAAACTCTCCAAATGCCTGGTTCTTGGCAACAAGTTCTAGCTGAAGAATTGGTAAAACCATACTTTGCTAAACTCCAAGACTTTCTGATACACGAACGACTATCTTATACTATTTATCCACCTGAGAAAGATATTTTTTCTGCCTTTGAATTGACACCATATCAGCAAGTTAATGTTTTGTTGCTGGGACAAGATCCCTACCACAATGAAAACCAAGCACATGGATTATGCTTTTCTGTCAAACCAGGGATTAAACCACCACCATCACTGGTAAATATTTTCAAAGAACTAAGAGCAGATGTAGGTTGTGATATTCCTAAGCATGGCTATTTGTCGCAGTGGGCTAAACAGGGTATGCTGATGCTTAATGCGGTTTTGACTGTAAGAGCACACACACCAAATTCTCATAAGAATCAAGGTTGGGAAACTTTCACAGATGCAGTTATTAATAAGGTTAATGAAAGAAGTGATCCGGTGGTGTTTGTGCTGTGGGGTGGATATGCACAAAGGAAACTGAAATTGATTGATGTTAACCGACACCTAGTTATACAATCTGCCCATCCTTCACCTCTTTCAGCACACAATGGCTTTTTTGGTAGTAAACCTTTTTCCGCTATTAATTCAGCCTTAAGTGATTATGGTAAACCGGAGATTGACTGGCAATTGCCAGGTGTGTAAGGGTGTAGGGTATAGGGTGTGGGGAATAAGTGACAAGTGACTGATAACTGTTATACTAAAAACGGTTTAAAAGTGTCATTCTCAATGTTCGCGGAGCGTCTCTGAAAGAGATAGTGAAGAATCTCCGAGATACTACAGCCTGCGCCTAGGGGACACCCCGCGTTCACGCAGTGTCCCGAAGGGATAGATGCGCTGGGCTATCAGTATGACATAAGTCCAAGTTTCACCCGTTTGTAGTATAACTGTTAAAACCAGCCTTCTTGTTCTAGGGTTTCAATTAATTGCAAGCCACGGGGATCTCCTACTCCCAGGAGTGATGCTTTGGCATCTTCTCTTACTCCTAAGTCTTTGTCTTCCGCAAAGGCTTGAATTAAGGCATCTATGGCTGTGGCATAAACTACGTTGGAAGGTAGTTCTTTACACAGTTGACCAATAGACCAAGCGGAATTGCTGCGAACTGCGGCAATGGCGTCTTGAACTAGAGATTCAATTAATGGGGGTATTGCTCCAACAACAGCTTCATAACTGACTCCTGCCATCTGGGCAAGTCCGCTTGCTGCCCAAAGACGGACGGCGGAAATATCGGTTCTGAGGGCATATGCTAGGGGAATTACGGAACGGCGATCGCGACAGTTTCCTAAAGCCCAAACTACACCTTTTCGCACATAGCCGTTACAATCAATGTTGAGTTGATTAATCAATGGATCTACTGCTTCTTGGCTAGGATTGCGTCCGATCCCATAGGCTGCACTTACTCGCACTAAAGGACAATCATCAGTTAGTAGACTAATAAGATGAGGAATGGCCTGTTTATATTCGATATCGCAGAAAGCACGCGCCGCTAACATTCGTTGCTGGGGCTGAGGATTTTCCAGCAGTGCTAGCATTAATTCAGGATCAGGTTTTGCCACTTCTGATTCTGCAGTAAGTGGTTGTATATGGTCGAGGGGGCTGTCTAGCTCCGCTTCGGCATCAAGTAAGCTTAGGTCTTCTTCGTGGTACATAATCATCTATTTACATCCCTGCTAGGGATCAATTCATAACCCCCTATCCAACCAGCAAAACCCTGATAGACATTAATTAAATTATTGTACAGGTTATTGGAGTGATTTTATCATCCACAGAGATTGTGTTTGATAACTAAGTTGATGATAAAGATTTAATGCGGGTGTGTTGGACTCAAATACTTGTAATCCAATTTGGCGATCCCCTCTTTGTTTTGCCCAGTTTTCAATATAGCGCATTAAGGCTCTACCAATTCCCCTACGGCGATATGTTGGGACAACGTAGAGGAGGAAAATGTGAGCATGACGGCTACCAGTGACTTGATCTATGGCGTTACCCACCCATAAACAGGCTATGGGGACTAGGGACTGGGGATTGGGCACTGGGGATTGGGCACTGGGGATTGGGCACTGGGGATTGGGCACTGGGGACTGGGTAAATTCTCCTCTACAGCCTGGTGTCTGCTCCCCTGCTTGTTCATATACCCACCATAAAGGGGTGTCAACGGAGAAATATTGCTCAACTGTTCGAGCTAGGTGGGAAAAATCTTGATGAGGGAATATTTCCTGGTAAGTCCACTGCATGAACTTGACTAGGATTGCTCTATCTATCGTAGAGCCTCGACGGATATGGTAGCCAGGAAGAGGGAAATTCAAAATTCAAAATTCAAAGTTGGGGCATTGGGCATTGGGTAAGGGGAAGTCAATCAACTATTTATTGCCTATTGCCTATTCCCTTCTTTACAAATTACGAATTACGATCCCGATGGGTGCTGGTGCCGCCATGTCGGAGGGTAAAAAGATGCGGGCGCTGACTGCTACTAAGGCGACTATAAATACTAGAACGACGAGTAACGGGGCGATGTATTGACGAAAAATAGCCATATTTGGATTTTAATTAGCCAAGGAATTTTGGGAAAATCTAGCTCAGAATTTGTCAAGTCTTCTTAATTTATTTTAGCGATTTTGGGGACAGGGAGAACACAAGGTTAACGCTGATCACGATCTAAATCATCCAGGACTCTCTCACAATACCAATTTTCTGGCATTCCGGGATAATTCTGCTTGGCTTGTTCTATTAATCTTTCAGCTGCTCCAATGTCACCGGATAATCTAGCAACCAGCCGATTTTTCAGGTAGTTACCTGTGATTTCTTCATCTGGTTGGTTGGGTATGTTGCCTTTAAATGGCTGTGATGGTTCTCGTCGTAACTGCCAAAATAAAACGTAGTAGAGTGTGCTGAAAATTAAAACTAGGCTAATTGTTCCTAGGAGGGTGAGGAGGTTAAACCCAAGATATCCTAGAACTAACTGGGATAGTACGTAACCCAGTAATAACCCTGTGACGACGAGGACAAATGTACCGACAATGATTACTACTTGGTTCCCCATATATCCTCTTCTTCAATTCCTGGTCTTTTGAGTGGTAATGGTTTTGAGTTCCAGGGAGCAAATAATGGTAATAGGAGTAGTCCTGGTATAGCAGCAACGATACTAATGACAAAAAATAAAGGCCAACCTGTGCTTTTTGCTAAAGAACCTGCTGGCGCAACTAGAATATCACGACTTACGGCCATAAAACTAGAAAGTAAAGCATATTGAGTTGCGGAATAACGCTGATTACACATATTCATTAAAAAGGCAACAAAGGCTGCTGTTCCTAAGCCAGCACAAAAGTTTTCTATGTTAATTGTCAGTAGGAGAACCTGATAGTTTTTACCAACTTGTGCAAGTAAAAGGTAAGCTAAGTTGCTGACTGCTTGCAAGGCACCAAATACCCAAAGTGAGCGGTTCAGTCCAATTTTACTCAAAAATGCACCACCTGCCAGTATGCCAACTATGGTTGCTATCAGTCCCATGCCGCCTTGAATTGCGCCAATGTCGGTTTGGCTGAAGCCTGTTTTTAGTAAAAATGAGGTGGACATATTGTTGACAAAGGAATCGCCGAGTTTATAAAGGACTATAAACAACAGAGTTAGTATGGCTTGAACTACACCTTGACGTTGAATAAATTCCCTAAAGGGGAGAATGACGGCTGCGCTTAAGGATTCTGGTGGACTGATTTCTTTGGGTTCTGGTGCAAATACGGTGGCAATTATGCCTACTACCATGCCGACTGCCATTAATAAGTATACGGAAGACCAGGGAATTATATCGGCGAGAATCAAGGCTAAGGAGCCTGTGAGTAGTAGGGCGATACGATATCCTAAGACGAATACTGCTGCACCTGCGCCCATTTCTAGTTGTTCAAGAATGTCGGTGCGGTAAGCATCAGCAGCTATGTCTTGGGTGGCGCTGAGGAATGCGATCGCAACGGCGTTTATGGCTAACAGTTGTAGGGCTTGTTTGGGCTGTTGCAGTGCCATGCAAGCGAGCGCTATTAGTAACCCAATTTGAATTGCGATTAACCAACCCCGTCGCCTTCCTAAAAATGGCAATGTAAACCAGTCTAACAGAGGCGACCAGAGAAATTTTAAGGAGTATGGTACACCTACAAGGCTAAATAACCCGATGGCGGTTAAATCGACGTTTTCAACTGTCATCCAAGCTTGTAAGGTCTTGCTAGTCAAAAACAAGGGCAACCCAGATGAAAAACCGAGTAGTATCAAAGCTGCCATCTTCCGGCTACCGAAAACTTGCAGTAGAGATTTGACTGTATTCATTAGTTTAAATTTCCTTCTCACCTAAGAAAATTGCAGTTATCTTGCCATATTGGCTATGTGTTTTCCTGCCTACACGCCAATTAACATTGCAAAATCAGGATTTCACTTTGTTTGTAGCGATGGCAATTAAATCTTAAATTTTCTTGATATTCTGATCTCATGCTAGATAGCCAAGACCACGATGTAAATGTAAGCTAAATTGCGTAATTAGGGTTTCTCTATCTGTATCTAAGCCGTCATTGTAGAAGCGTTGTTTCAGGGCTAAAAGCAAAATATCGGATATTTCACCACCAAAGACGCGCCATTTCATTTCGACGTTGCTATCTTGGGGAATACGTACAGGTGAGGGCGGGGCTATTCTATTTCTGCAAGGGAATGACAAAATGGCCACCGACATAATATGTTCCATTGGTCAATTTTGGTACTGCGCTTGAGTTTGAAAAGTTGTTCTTTGGCTCTTTGAGAAAGTTTAATTCTTTCTATTGGTGATTCCATAGTTTTGCTAATGGGTGATTGCTAATGGGTGATTAGACCCATTAGCAAAAATAACCAGGTTTAATTGTAGTTTCTCTTTTACTGGAGTTGTATTAAAGTAGGTATTCACGGGCTATGGCTTCGGTTTCTTGGAGGTTTTGATATTCTTTTATGCCGATTTCTCTGTCAGTGGAAAGGAGGATAAATTGATGACTGGTTGAGGTGAAATATCTTTCTACGCCGATTTCTCTGTCAGTGGAAAGGAGGATAAATTGATGACTGGTTGAGGTGAAATATCTTTCTACTAGGTTGTTGCGGTGGGAGGAGTCAAGTCTTCCCAGGGGTGTGTCAATGGCGACTGGTAAGCGTTTTCCTGATACTGTTGCTAATCCCCACAAAAATGCGATCGCTAATATCGGGACTTAAACAAAAGTTAAGAGTAAAAAAGAGTATAGTGCGGTTTCGGTGTAGCTTTCACGTTAAAAGAAGCTGATGAAAGAAA